>Ga0209089_10003133_pt1 | contig 14250 bp, 13 predicted proteins | sample ArcticOcean_MG_C_FD_187431 | JGI IMG/M metagenome (GOLD analysis project Ga0209089, IMG submission 187431) | Marine microbial communities from western Arctic Ocean - ArcticOcean_MG_CB2_150 (SPAdes) (version 2) | ecosystem: Environmental > Aquatic > Marine > Oceanic | place: Arctic Ocean: Canada... | reverse complement strand
AATCTCTAAAGTTTACAAATTCAATTGGGAGACCAATATCAATGGCTTCTATTGCAGATATTGCTTCTTGAAGATCATCTCTTTTTTTTCCTTCAGCTCTTAATTCTTCTCCTTGAATTTTAATTTGAATTTTCAATTTTAGTTTTTTTATATCAGCAATAATTTTTTTAGCATTTTCTTGGCTAATACCTTCCTCTAATTCACTGATTTGCCTGATGGTTGCACCTGCGGCATTTTCTGAATTTTTAATAATTATTACTCTTGGATCTACTTTTCTTCTTATAAGATGAATTTGTAGTAATTCATTTACTTGTTTTAATTTTAATTCATCAGGTGCTAGTGTAGTAATTATCTTATCTTTTCTTTCAATTGAAATATTAAGTCCTTTAAAATCATATCGGTTACCAATTTCTCTTAAACAATTAGCAAGAGCATTATCAAATTCTTGATAATTAATTTTACTTACTACATCAAATGAAGGCATAATTTTTATTATTTTATATAATAATGTATTTTTTAATTAAGGCAATCTCCATTAGCGTTATTATTAAATTAACAAAAAAATCTAGAATTGATTTACTTTGAAAGAAGCCATAAGTTATGATTTATGGAAAACTTAGTTAAAAGGTTAGAAGAACAGATTACTTTTCTACAGCAAGAAATGTCTCAAATGAGTAATGAGCTTTATTCCCAGCAAAAAGAAATTATGAATTTAAAAAAAGAAATTTCAAATTTTAATAAAAGAATTGAAGAATTAGATAGTGGAATTGAATCTAGTATTAATAAAGAAGATAAAAAACCTCCACATTATTAAACTTTACTATTAATTCATGACAGAAAAATACGATGTTATTATAATAGGTGCAGGTGCTGCTGGCATGATGAGTGCTATTGAAGCTGGTAAGCGTGGGAGAAAAGTACTTTTAGTAGACCATGCAAAAAAAATAGGTGAAAAAATTCGTATATCTGGTGGAGGAAGATGTAATTTTACAAATATTCATACTCATCCTAGTAAATTTATTTCAAACAATCCAAAATTCGTAATATCTGCCTTAAAACAATACACCCAAAATGATTTTATAGATTTAATAAAGAAACATAATATTAAATTTCATGAAAAAAAATTAGGGCAACTTTTTTGTGATGAGAGCGCTCAGCAAATTATCGATATGCTGCTTTTAGAATGTGAGACCGCAAATGTAATTTTAAAAAAAGATTCAATAATTTCAGATGTTGATAAAAAAGAAGACAAATATTTTATAACTATTGGTTCTGATAAATATTTATGCGATTCATTGATTATTGCTACGGGTGGTTTATCTATTCCTAAAATTGGAGCTAGTAAATTTGGTTATGATATTGCTCAAAAATTTAATTTAAAAGTTGTTGAAACACTCCCAGCTCTGGTTCCCTTAACTTTTAGTGAAAAAATACTTGCTATATGTAAAGAGCTTACAGGGCTGTCTGTTGAGGCAGTTGTATCATTTAAAAAGATCTTCTTCGAGGAGGGCATGCTGTTTACTCACAGAGGTTTAAGTGGACCTTCTATTTTACAAATTTCTTCTTATTGGAAATTAGGAGATGATATTAAGATTAACCTGTCTCCTAAACTAGATATTGTTAAATTCCTAGGTGATAGAAAAAACTCTAATCCTAAACAGGATATAAATGTTATAATTTCAGAAATTCTCCCTAAGAGGCTAGCTTATATTATCTGTAATGAAAATAATGTTAGTGGGAATATATGTGAATTATCAAATAAGGTATTAAATCAATTAAGCGGCTCTATCAATGCTTGGGCTATAAATCCAACTGGGTCTGAAGGTTATAGAACGGCGGAAGTCACTTTAGGAGGCATCGATACTGAAGAAATTTCATCTAAAACAATGATGTCAAAGAAGCACCCAGGTCTATTCTTTATTGGTGAAGTCGTGGATGTTACAGGCCATTTAGGTGGTTATAATTTTCAATGGGCATGGTCTTCTGGTTATGTGGCAGGCCGATATGCTTAAAGATTAGTTGTTCCTTGAGTATCTTCAGTTTTCACTGGCTCTTCAATAGGTTCTGTCGTTGGGTTTAATTCAATTCCTGCAGGAGTGATGGTTGAAGGCATAGCAACGAATTGAGAGTCTGGGTTTTCAACTGTTTCTCTAACTTTCATTCTATAAATACCAAAAATTCCTATTAAAGCATGAAAGAAAAGTAAAAATATAAAAAATCCATTAGCACCAACTACATTCATAAAAATTGAACAAAGAAATGGACCACTCATTGCACCTAAACCAAATGTAAATTGTATACCAGCACCAGCCGCCACAAATTTTTCTTTTGGTATGTAGTCATTAGTGTGAGCACAAATTAAAGAGAACATTGGTAAACTACAAATAGAAAAACAAATTAAAAAGATAAAAAACCATATTTTACTGGTGGCTAGGGCCCCTGGTAAATACATTTGACCTGATGATATAATAGCAAAAAGAGCAAAAATAGATGCACCGAAAGTTGAGATTATTATTACTTTCCTTCTATCATATTTATCAGAAAGTTTTCCAATAGGGTATTGTGAAATAGCACCAGAAATCGCTAAAAGAAATGTTACAAGTGATATCTGAAATATAGTAAAATTCATTGATGCCGCATAAACTGCTAACAATGTAAATAATGCAGATTGAATTGTTCCATAAAAAAGAGCACTTACCATTCCAAAAGGTGAAGTTTCATAAAGTTCTTTTAAAGGCATACCTTTAATTTTTTTAAATGTAGGTGGTTTTTTTTTAGTTAATAGAATTGGTATAAGAGCTACAGACGTAATAATTGAAACTAATATGAAAGGTTCATAATTCTCAGGTCTACTAAAGTTTAATAAAAACATTCCTATACCCATTGAACCATATAAAATAACCATATAAATAGACAAAACACTTCCCCTATTTTTGTTGGTTGACCTATCGTTTAACCAACTTTCAGCGACAGTGTAAATACAGACCATACTTATTCCTGTTAAAACTCTTAGAACAAACCAAATATAAGGATTAATAAAAACTGAGTGAACTAAGATAACTAAAGATGCTAAAGATGCAAAAGCCGCAAAAACTCTAATATGACCAACACGAGATATAAGATTAGGAATTGTTGATGCACCAATGAAGTATCCAACAAAATACCCCGACATCATAAAGCCAGTTGCTGCTAGACTAAATTCTTCTTGTACAGCTCTAACTCCTAAGAGTGATCCTTGAAAACCAAAGGCCATCATAAGAAAACCCATACCTAAAAACAATGCCCAAGAATTCTTTAAAACTTTATTCATAAAATTAACCGTACTTATTTGTGATCTAGATGTAAATCAAGTCTTTATTGTGCTCTAGTTATGAATTCTTTAATTTGATAAAAGAGTGGATTGCAATGGCAGTGATAATCACAGCCCCACCTTGGATGGTTTCGAGACTGGGTTGTTCTTTAATAATTAGCCATACCCAGATAGGCCCAATAATCGTCTCTAATAAGAAAAATAAGTTCACTTCAGCAGCAGGGATGAACCTAGGAGCTATAGTTACCAACACAAAAGGGATAGCAACACACATAATGCACATTAGTGGAACTATAATTAGATCACGATCCATTAATGCAAAACTTTCTATAAATAGTAAGGCAAATAGAGCGACAATCAATTTACCAACAACAGCGGCAGGAATTAGATTTTTATCTTTTGCAGATCTAATAGTAACAGCACCAACAGCCAAACCCAAGGCAGTCATTAAGCCTAGTATGTCACCAAAAAAGTTACCAAGCTGTATTGAATCGTAGAATATATATATAGCGGCTGTAAAAGTTATAAATATTGTAACCCATGTTTTTTTATCAGGTAATTCTTTTAGAAATATTCCCCCAAGAACTGCAGACAGCATAGGAGCCATAGCAATCATAACCAATGTATTTGCAACATTTGTATTTTGTATCGATACTACAAATGTAATGTTTGTAACTGAAAAAGTTCCTATATAAAGTAGCCCGTGATAGCCACTTGAGAATAACATCTTAAAAAAATTTAATTTATAAATTATTAACATCCCAAGAAAGACAGTAATAAAAGGAATAAGTCCTCGATAGAATACTAAACCCCAAGTATCAACGTTAGAAAGTCTGATGAATAAAGAGTCAGGTGTAATAAACATTACCGCGACAAAAGCTAATAATGAACCTTTTTGTTGTTCGGTTAAATTGTTCAAGCTCCTAAACCTTTCCAAAAGTTTTTAGCAAGATTTATATTTGTTAAATCGTAAAAAGTTTTAAGCCCAGTAGGCGAAGTCACATTAATGTCGCCATTTAGTTTTTGATCTATAAAATCAATACCAGAAAAATAAATGTTATTTTTTTTAAGGTCTTTAGCAATTAAATTTGAAATTTTTGTTTCTATTCTTGTTAATTTAGTAGCAATAGGAATAGCTCCTTTGCTCATGTTGCTCAAGAAAGATCCTTTTTTAGGAACTCTTGAAATTGCCCCACAAATTTTTCCATTAATCAAAAAAACTCTTTTATCTCCAAATTTAATTTTAGGTAAAAACTTTTGACACATGATATGCCCATGTTTTTTAATAAAATTTAAAATCAATTTTTTATTAATTTTTTTCTCTATAAGGTGAATATCATTTCCACTGAAGCTATGAATAGGTTTGATGATAATTTTTTTATTTTTTATAAAAAATTTATTAACCTCATTGATGTCTTTTGTAAAAATTGTATTTGGCATGAATTTTTGAAATGAAGCAGAGTATAACTTTTCAGATACATTTCTTATAGATGTTGGGTTATTAATAATCTTAACTTTATCTTTGATTTTATCTAATATGTACGTAGTTGAAATATACTCTAAGTTAAAAGGGGGGTCTTGACGTATCAGTAGATACTTGCATTTAGATAAATCCAATGTTTGCTTGCTTACAATTTTAAAAAAATTTTTATTGGTATAGGTAAATTTTATATAATAGCCCTTAGCTACTACTTTATCACTTATTATCGAAAGGTCTTTCGGCTCATAATAGAATATTTTACAATTTCTATTTTGAGCTTCTACAGCAAGAAATATACTGGTATCGCTTTTTGGTTTAAGTTCTGAGGGGTGATTTCCTTGAATAGCAACTATCTTATTTGTCATATAGTTCAGTTAAATTTTCATCTTTGGAAAATTTATTAATCATATGATCTGCATTTGTTGTTTTATTATGAATTAATTTTTCTAAGTGGTTTAAAAACTTTGTCTCGTTTTCACCGGATTTATTTAAAATGTCTCTGCTCTCTAAACCTTTTTTAGACAAATTAAGCAATAAAGATGACCAATATAATAAATCTTTACCCATCAACTCTGTATTAAAACCTTTTTTAGGAGCCTCCAAATACGCATTAATAATTTTATTTTTATCCCATTTAGAAATTAACTCAAAAGTCTCATCTAAATTTCCATATAAAATTCCAGTATTGAATGCTGGTCCAGCACACAAACAATCCCAACCACACGTATCCATGGATCTTAATTCTATATATTTTTTTAATCTATTTTCTGTAAAGATAGTACTTAGATGAGTGGCTAGATCATCTTCTGTTGGCAGCTTATTATTTATTTCTTTAATTTTTCCATTCATATAATCTGAAAATGTATAATTTGCTCCAGATAAATATTCTTTATCATTTTGAATGAACAGAAGAGGAAAGTTTATTGCAAAATCTGCATATTTTTCAAAATTCATATTATCAAAAAAAACTTCAGGAAGACCCCCTCTAGATGTTTCTTGCCAAACTTTTGATCTATAAGACATATAACCACTATTTTTTTTTTCAACTATTGAGGAGTTTGCAAATAATGCAATTGATATTGGAACAAGTGAATTAATTATTTTGAATTTTTTTATAAAATCTTCTTCTGAGTTGTAATCAAGGTTTAATTGAGTACCACAAGTTCTATACATCATATCTAGACTTAGTGAACCACCGTTAGGCATATCTCTAGTCATCACCTCATATCTTTGTTTAGGGTTATTAGGCACTTCACTTAGGGTTGAAATTGGATCAAAACCAGCACTAACAATTTTTAAACCAAGTTTTTTAGTCACTTGTTTTAGTTCAAATAGATAATCATGAGATTCAGCACAGGCTTCATGAATATTATTTAATTTATCTCCTGATAGTTCTATTTGGTTACCAGGTTCAAGTGTAATGTTTTTACCTTCTTTTTGTAGACCAATAATATTTTGTTTTTCCATTATTGGCTTCCAACCAAACTCACTTAATGCATTAAACATTTTTAGGATAGTTTTGTAGTCAGCTCTTTTATTTTTATTTTGATCAAATAAAAACTTTTCATGCTCAATACCAATTTTAAAATCTTTGGTATCTCTAATTCCTGAATTAAAATAATTAACTATGTGCTCTTTATTGGTAATCATTAATTTATATATAGTGATATAAAGGTTAATTTAAAGTCATTTAAGTAAACTTTATTGTACTTATTTTAATTTCCTGAAGCTGTACTTAGTAAAGATAGTTGAGTTACCTTGTCATCACCCAAGATATCAATTGGTTTTACAGGGTAATCTCCGGTAAAATAATGATCTGTTAATTGAGGGTAGGTGTCATTCCGTTTTTCGAATCCTATTGCTCTATACAACCCCTCAAGTGATAGAAAATCTAAAGATTTAGCACCAATGTACTCGCAAATTTCTTCATTTGTTTTATTTGCTGCTAGAAGCTCTTTTTTAGTTGGTGTATCCACCCCATAAAAATCTGGATATCTAATTTCTGGACAGGCAATTTTAACATAAACCTCTTTTGCTCCAGCATCATAAAGCATTTTAACAATTTTGTGAGAAGTTGTTCCTCTAACTAAAGAGTCGTCTATTAAAATAATTCTTTTATCTTTAATTGTAGATTTATTAGCATTTAGTTTTAATTTAACACCCAAACTTCTAATTTTTTGACTGGGTTCAATAAAAGTTCTTCCAACATAATGGTTTCTAATTAAACCTAATTCAAAATTAATTCCTAAGTGTTGAGCAAATCCAAGTGCCGCAGCATTTCCTGAGTCTGGTACAGGGACTACTATATCCGCATCAATTTTATTTTCTTTAGCAAGTTCTACCCCTAAGTTTTTTCTATGTTCGTAAGCCGACTTTCCATCTAACAAGCTATCTGGTCTTGCAAAATAAATATATTCGAAAACGCAAGGTCTAACTTTTCTAGCAGGGAAGGGCTTAAAACTTTTTAACTCATTATTTTCAATTAAAACAATTTCGCCATTCTCTACATCCCTTATGTACTTAGCACCTATAATATCTAGCGCACATGTTTCAGATGCCAAAACGTAACTGTCTTTTATTTTGCCAATAATCAAGGGTCTTATTCCATGTGGGTCTCTAACGCCTATTAATGTACTTTGTGTAAGCATAACCAATGCGTAACCACCTTGAATTTGAAATATAGCATCAATAACTTTATCAACTGTTTTACTTCTTTTTGATTTTGCAATTAATTGAACAATTGTTTCAGTATCTGATGTTGTGTAAAAAATTGCACCATCTTCAACTAACTTATTTCTAAGTGTAACTGAGTTAGTTAAATTTCCATTATGTGCAACGCCAATACCACCTGCATTAGTATCAGCAAAGAAAGGCTGGATATTTCTTAAAGTATTTTCACCTGTAGTACTGTACCTATTATGACCTATAGCATGTTTTCCAAGTAAATTTTTTAATACCTTTTCTTTGTTGAAGTTATCTCCAACTAAACCAAATCTTTTTTCTGAATGATATTTTTTTCCATCAAATGATACAATTCCACAACCTTCTTGACCTCTGTGTTGTAGCGCATGAAGACCTAAAGCGGTTAGGGCAGCAGCATCATCACTATTGCTTATACCAAATACGCCGCATTCTTCCTTAAGTTTTGGGTTATAGTTCTTCAATTTTTTCTTTAGAATCTTGATACTTTTTTTCATTAGGAAATACTTTTATAAGATAAATACTACCTTTTTCTATGTATGGAAAGGTGTATGATTTATCAGTATTAATTGGCCATTTGTTATAATTATAGACAATATCTATAGCTGAAAATAAACAAACACAAATTGCATAACTTCTAATAAAACCAAAAAATAAACCAAAAATAGAATCGAGTCTTCCCAGTCCAACAAACTTCACGGTCTTACTAATTCCTTTATTCACTACTAGTATTATAAAAATTACAAGAATAAAAATTGCCAAACCAAGTGTGATATCAAGTACGTATTCGCTATCAATTATATTTTTAAAATAGGGTTTAATTCTAGGAAATAAAATCAAAGTTATAACATAAGCTAAAATCCATTTTGAAACCGAAAGTAAACTTAAAACAAAACCCTTACTATAACATTTAATCACAGACCAAATAGTGACGAGTAAAAAAATTAAATCTATAATTGAGATCGCTTTATAAAAATCTTGTAAAGCATCAATCATATTTATTTATATTTTCCGAATGGTTTACTTATTAAAATAAGAGAGGGTAGTAGAGTTAATACTGAGATCATAGCAAGTAGCATGGCTATACCGGTGAACACTCCGAAATAAATTGTGGGTATAAATTTTGAAAAAACCAGAATTGAAAACCCAAACACAATAGTGATTGATGTGTTAAGTATTGCCACACCAACAGTAGAGTGACATATTTTAAGAGTTTTGTTATAATCTTTATTTTTTAGAAATTCTTCTTTAAATCTGTAAATATAGTGAATACTATTATCTACAGCAATACCAATTGTAATTGCAGCAATTGTTATAGTCATCATATCCAGGGGTATTCCCAATAACCCAATAATTCCTAAAATAAAAAAAGCAGCAATAAAGTTTGGCACCACTCCGATTAAAGATAGTTTGATGTTTCTAAATAAAATCATGAACATTGCAAAAATCCCAACCATGACTAGTCCTAATGTAAGTATCTGTGATTTAAAAAGACTTTGAAGTAAATTGTTAAATAAAATTAAAACACCAGCAAGCTTAAACTCTTCTTTGTTTAATTTTAATTTATTTTCTAAATCATAATTTATTTGATTTATGAGATCATTTCTTCTTAAACCATCTTGTGAATCAATAATTCGTATGCTTATTCTAGCCTCATTGTCTTTAATTGAGATATACGGATCAATAATATCTTTTTTAATACTTTCGGGAATTTTTGAGTAGAGCACACCCATTTCTAATGTCCCTAAAGGCTTGTTGTTATTTAATTGTGTAGCAACTTCTATAATTGAGCTAAATGATAAAACTTTTCCAACAGCCGTTAAACTATCTAAATAGTTGTGAATTGCTTGAATTTTATCAACCTTATCTTTGGTAAACCAGTATTTTTCATCATTTTGGTTTTCATCATCTCCCCAATCTTCAAAGTTATCATCCTCAGTTGTCTTCACTTTTATTTTATCAGGAAATTTTAATATAATTTCTAAGGGTGTAGTGCCACCTAACTTTTCATCAATAAGCTTCATACCTTTATATATTTCTGTATTTTTATTAAAATAATTTATAAAACTATTTTCAACTTCAAGGCGGCTTATTCCAACAATACTTAAAATAATAACAAGACCAGTAATTACAAATATAGAATTTTTATTATTAATCGAGATTTTCCCAAAAAAAGAAGTAATTTTTGAATCACCATCTTGTTTGATCTTTATATTATTATTAGACATAAAACCTAGGAGCGTAGGAAGTAGAGTGAATGTAATTACAAAAGATGTAATCAATCCCAAAGTCATCATCCAGCCAAAATCAATAATGGGTTTAATGCCACTAAAAATTAAAGATAAAAAGGCACATACAGTTGTTAGAACGGTGTAAATAATTGGCCAAAACATTTTTCCAGTTGTCATTGAAATAATTTCAAAGTTACTCAAGTTTGGAAAATCATTTCTTAATTGTAAAAAACGAGTACTCATATGAATATTCATTGCCATAGTTAAGATGAGCATTAACGCAATGAAGTTTGATGAAATGACAGTAACTTTCCAACCTAAAAGTCCCAGAAGACCCGTCATGATTAAAACTGAAAAGAAGCAACTACTAATTGGTATTATAATCCAAATTAATTTTCTAAATACAAACCAAAGTGTTGCGATGATAAATAAAAGAACACCTAAACCAAAAACAATTATATCGCTTTTAATAAACGACATCATGTCATCAGCGATCATTGGAATACCTCCTAGATAAATTTTTCCAATATCTTCGTAGCTTTCAATTACCTCTCTTATTTGGGTAATATTTTCATGGTTTTTTTTCTTTAAAGTGTCTTTATATATTTCTATTTCTTTTTCAGTTTTGCTCTTTATATCTTTTAGTTCATCTTTTTTAATATAAACAATCACACCACTTGTTTTACCATCTTCACTAATGACAAAATTTCTAAAGACTGGACTATTTAGTATTTCTTTAAATCCTCTCTCTGTGTCTACATTTTCATCTTTTAATGTTTTAAAATTTTCTAATCTTTCTTGAAGAGGAGCCTCTGAATTATTGAGCAAAGGGATATCTAATAATGTTATAACACTGTGAACCCAGTCCAAACTTTGAATTTTATACTTTAAACTTAAAAGGTTATTAATTGAGGATTCAGTAACCATTCCCTCATTAGGAGTATAGGTTAAAACCAAAAAATCTTTTGAGCCATATCTCTTGGTAATCTCTTTTAAATACTCAAGATCTGGGTCTCCCTCAATTAAAAGAGTGTCAGAAGAAGCATCTAATCTAAAATCTTTAGAGAAATAACCAAAACTCAATAATGTAATTAAAAGTAATATAAAAATAGACTTAGGGTTTTTTAGAACAGTGTTTTGGTATAAATGAGATAGCATTTAATGCTATTTATATTGGATATTAGTTAATTTGAGTATCTTTAAATTTAGTAAACATTGCTTCAAATTCTACCATAACATTACCAGTAGGGCCGTGTCGTTGTTTTCCGATAATAAGTTCAGCTAAATTTGAAACTTCATTCATTTTAGCTTGCCACTCAGCATGCTCTACAGTTGCAGGTCTTGGCTCTTTTCTTTCCAGGTAATATGCCTCTCTATATACAAACATCACAACATCAGCATCTTGCTCAATTGAACCAGATTCTCTTAAATCTGACAATTGAGGCTTGTGATCATCTCTTTGTTCTACTGCTCTGGATAATTGCGAAAGTGCAATTACTGGAAGCTTAAGCTCTTTTGCCATTGCCTTAAGCCCTTGTGTGATTTCAGAAATTTCTTGAACTCTACCGTCTCTATTGTTTCCTGATCCTCTCATGAGCTGAATATAATCAACGACTATTAGATCTAAACCAAATAATCTTTTAATACGTCTTGCTCTGTTGCTCATTGCAGCAATACTGATAGCAGGGGTCTCATCTATATATAAAGGAAGCTCCGATATATTTTTTGAGGTTTCAATAAATTTATCAAACTGTTCATCAGAAATTCTTCCTCTTCTTATATCGTTTGATTTAATTCTAGACTGTTCTGCTAAAATCCTAGTAGATAATTGTTCTGATGACATTTCTAGAGAGAAAAAAGCAACTGCAGACTTTTTTCCTTTTTCTTGTAATTTTTGAGCTGCATTGAAAGCTATGTTTGTAGCTAAAGCTGTTTTTCCCATAGAAGGTCTTCCTGCGATAATAATTAAATCCGAATTATGCAATCCGCCTAATCTATCATCTAAATCTCTTAAACCAGTTGGCACACCTACAATTCCCTCATCATTACGGTAGGCGGCTGATGCCATCTCTATGGTTTGCTTCATTGCTTCATCAAATTTAACTAATGAAGAATTAAAAGATCCTTTTTCAGCAAGATCAAATAATAACCTTTCTGAATTTTCAATTATATTTTGTCCATTAACATCAAGTGCATTTAGTTTTGCAGCATCAATTGTATTTTCGGATATTTTAATTAACTCTCTTCTTACAAACATATCATAAATAATTCTTGAATATTCAATTGCTTGTCTTGGTGGTGTTGAAAATTTTGTAACTTTAACCAAGTATTCAGGAACATTTAGTTCATCTTTTTCATTTTCAAAATAATTTTTTAGGGTGATTGGGTTTGCAAGCATTCCTTTATAAATTAGACTTTCAATTGCTGAAAAAATACTCTGATGCATAGGGTCATAAAAGTTAACACTAGAAATAATGGTATTAATTTCATCAAATATTTCATTTTGTACTAATATTGATCCAATTACAGCTTGTTCAGCTTCAATGTTGTTGGGGAGCTCTTTGAATGTGTCTTTAACGATACTTAGATTGCTTTCCATGAACAAATCTTAACCGATATAAGATTTAAAAAAATAACAAATATATGCTGGGGAAAAAATTGTATAATTATTGAATTGTTTCTGCCGTGACTACATTGACGGTAATTTCAGAGTCTATTTCAGAGTGTAAGATAATTTTTACCTTAAATTTACCAAGTGATTTAATTTCAGTTATTGGTTGTATTATTGAAGGCTTGATGTCTAGTTTATCATTTTCTTGTATTAACTTTGCAATTTCTGTTGGTTTAACAGAACCATAAAGCTCTTTATTTTCTGTACTTAGTTTTTTTATTTCGTATTCTTTGTTGTTAATTTGTTCTGAAATTTTTTGCGCTTCTTTCTTTTTTTCAGCATCTTTCTTTCCTAATTCAGATTTAATTTTTTCAACTTCAGCAATATTTTCTTTTGAAGCGTAAAGAGCTTTTTTGTTTGAAATTAAAAAGTTTCTAGCAAATCCTCTTTTTACATCTATAATTTCTCCAATAGATCCAATTTTTCTCAAATTTTCTAAAAGTATAACTTTCATTAAATTAACGCTAAATTTCTAGCTCTCTTAATAGACAATGAAAGCTCTCTTTGTTTTTTTTGTGAAACATTTGTAATTCTTGAAGGTAAAATTTTACCATTCTCAGACATATATTTTTTTAATAATCTTATATTTTTATAATCAACTTCTGGTGCACCTTTAACTGAAAGTGGGCAAGATTTTTTAAACTTATATTTGTTAGGCTGGAATATGCTTAATTTTGCAAAGTTACTTTGGCTACCTTTTTTCTTATTTCCTGCTCTTTTTTTTGATGGCATAATTAATCTCTATTATAATCTTTTTTGTATTCTTTTTTTTCGTACTCATTTTTTTGTGAAAAATATTTTGCTTCTAAATCAAATTTTCTAACTCTAACAGTCATATATCTTAAAAGATTTTTATCAATAATCTCATTTTTTTCTAATTCATCAATAATTTTTCCAGAACCTTTAATTTTAAAGTGCATGTAGATGCCTTTTTTATTTTTTTTAATAGCATATGCCAAATTTAACAAACCCCAATCTTCAGTTTGTACTATTTCTCCATCATTTTTCTCTACTATTTTAGAATATTTCTCAGTTAATTGTTTAACCTGAGCAGGACTAGTATCTTGTCTGGCAACTATAGTGTGTTCGTATAAATTCATAATTGTTCTTTAATAAAAAGTGAGGATATACTATTATAACAATTGAATTACAACACTTAAAACCACAATAAAGTTTAGATAATTAAATGTTTTCTGTTATTTTTCCCGGCCAAGGCTCACAATTAGTTGGAATGGGTAAAGACTTTTACAATAAATATACCCTAGTTAAGGATTTATTCAAAGAAGCTGATGACACACTTGGTTTTCCGTTATCAAACCTTATTCTTAATGGACCTAAAGAAGACCTAGATTTAACTGAAAATACTCAACCTGCTATATTTTTAATAAGTTATTCAATATTTAAACTAATTAAAGAAGAATTTAATATTAACCTAAATAAAGCAAATTTTTTTGCCGGGCATTCTTTGGGAGAGTATTCAGCGTTAGCCTCAGCTGGAGTATTATCATTTTCTGATACTTTAAGAATATTAAAAATTAGAGGAAAAGCCATGCAAAACTCTGTTCCAAAAGGAGTGGGTGGGATGGTTGCAGTTTTAGGTTCTGAAATTGAAACAATTGAAAATTTTATTAGTGAAAATAAAACCAAATATGAATGTTATATTGCAAATGATAATTCTGTAGGTCAAATAGTACTAAGTGGTAATATTGAAGATCTAGAAAAAATGATGGTTGATTTAAAATCTGCCAATATTAAAAATATTAAACTTCCTGTAAGTGCACCATTTCATTGTAAATTAATGAACAAAGCAACACTTGTCATGAATGAAGAGATTGAAAAGTTAAATTTTAAAGAACCT
>Ga0209089_10003126_pt1 | contig 14271 bp, 14 predicted proteins | sample ArcticOcean_MG_C_FD_187431 | JGI IMG/M metagenome (GOLD analysis project Ga0209089, IMG submission 187431) | Marine microbial communities from western Arctic Ocean - ArcticOcean_MG_CB2_150 (SPAdes) (version 2) | ecosystem: Environmental > Aquatic > Marine > Oceanic | place: Arctic Ocean: Canada... | reverse complement strand
CTATAAAACCAGCTTGAGATTCTGGTTTAACCCAAAAATAATTATTTTTTACAACCATCAATTGATCTCCAACTGATAGTGATGATTCAAGAAAAAGAATTCTTTTTCTAATATTTTGATTATATAGATTAGCTCTCTTATTAGATCTAACTATAAAAATCACTTGATCAATCCCGTACTCATTTAAGGAGTTGTCAAGAGTGCTAAGTAATTCTTCTCCATCTTGGATTCTGTGTACATCTTTAAAAGTATTTATCTCGAATCTAAATTTATCATAAACTTCTTGAAAAATAAATTCCCTTAAACTAGTTGCATTGAATAAAATTCCAGAGGTTGATAATTGTCTAACAACATCAGTCAAAGTAATAACAGTTACTTTTTTATTGTACTGATTTTCTAATTCCTTTTCACTTAGAGCAGGACTTATTTCTAGGTTAACTGGAGGTAACTGTGCTGAATCACCAACTAAAATGAGAAAACATGAATTTCCACTAGAAACATATTGAATTAAATCATTTAATAATGATCCATTCTCAAATAATTTTGACTGTTTCCTGTCATCCCCTATCATTGATGCTTCATCAACTATAAAAAGAGTGTTTTTAAATTTATTTGCTTTTAAAATGAATTTTACGCCGTCTCCCTTTTCACTTTTAGGATAATATATTTGTTTATGAATGGTAAAAGCACTTCTATTAGAATAGTTAGAAATAACCTTAGCAGCTCTTCCCGTTGGAGCAATTAATACACTTTTAAAATTAAACTTGTGAAGATGTTGAACTAAGTGGCCAATTAAAGTGGATTTTCCAGTGCCAGCATAACCTTTTAGTAAAAACACATTTTCTTTTAATGGAGAATCTAGAAATTCAGCTATAGATCTAAACCAATCAATTTGTTTAATAGTTGGTTTTAATGAGAAAGTGTTGGATAAAATTGAATAAATTTCAGATGAATTCATTTATGAAAACTACGCATTATAATTAACAAGCAATTCTATTATGAATAAAAAAAAATTGTAGTTTTGTTTCTAGTCAAAATAAAATGAAATGAAAATAGTACTTCAAGTTTTTCTTTGGATCCTATCAATATTCTTTAGCTATCAAATCTATAATTCTGTAATGGGACCAATAGATTTTAACAAAGTCAGAGATCAACGATATGCTAAAGTTATAAATCGATTAAAGGTTATCCGTAAAGCTCAAATTGCTTATAAAGATGTTAATGGAATCTATTCAAATAATTTTGATAGTTTAATCAAATTCATTGATGAAGGTATTTTCACTTTAATTGAAAAAAGAGATTCTTCATATTTAGAATATGACAGAGCGTATAGAATAGATATGCTTAAGGAAGTTATTTTAATTGATACCCTTGGCACTGTAAATGTTAAAGATTCTCTTTTCAGTAACAATGATGAGTATGTAAATATGGCTAAAATCCCAATTGAAGGTGTTGATTCTGAATTTTCGATTAAAGCTGATATTATAATCAAAAACAGTGGGAGTGTTAATTATAATGTGCATGTTTTCGAAGTTAAAGTTTCTAAAAACACTATTCTTTATGATCAAAACAAGGATCTTTTAAAACAAGAAAATGAAACTATTTCAGTAGACGGTGTAAATGGTTCTCATATTGTTTTAGGGTCAATGTCAAATGTTAGTATTAACGGTAATTGGCCTACTATATTTGATGCATCAAAAAACTGATATAGGTTTATTTAATAAATCCTCAATTATTATTAGCGAGGACGGATTTACATATTGTGATTCTGAAGATTACCCTTTTACTACTTTCGAAACAATTGCTCTAACTGAAGGGAAATCATTTGAAGAATGGGTTTTAAAAAATAAGATCAGTAACAATACTCTATTAGTTATTGCAAATAATGCAGGTTTATTTGTTCCTCATGCATTATTTAATCAAAAGATAGCAAATGATTATTATGACAAGTTTGATAATAGGGAGAATTCAGATATCCTTAAAACAGATGTGTCATCAAACCATATTAAGTCAATTACTTATAAAGTATCAAGTTCTATTAAAATTATAAAAGAAAATTATTTCAACAACTCAAATATAGTTCATTATCAAACAATAATTTATGACTATTTAATTGCTAAAAATAATAACGAAAAAAAATTATACGTTAACATTCAAAAAAAATCTATTGATGTTTTTTTATTTTTTGGAGAACAACTCCAATTAGTAAATAGGTACCCAAATAAGGGTCCTGATAGTTTTTTATACTTCTTGTTTTTTATAGTTGAAAAACATGAGTTAAATGAAAACGAGTTTTTTATATGTTTTCTTGGTAATTATTTAATTTTCAAAGAATATTATGAAGGTGCAAAACTTTATCATAATAATATAGAATTTGTTTTAGCAAAAAGTCAAAATGATATAAAAAACACTCCTACTCCTTTTTTAATTGATCTTCATGCGTATTATTTCAGGAATTCATAAAGGAAGAAAATTAAGTCCACCTAAAAAACTACCTGTTAGACCCACAACAGATAGATCAAAAGAAGCTCTTTTTAATATTTTAAATAATTCATTTGAATGGTCAAAAGTTAGTGTTCTTGATCTTTTTTCTGGAACAGGAAGTATTAGTTTTGAATTTGCATCAAGAGGAGTCAAATCAATAACCTCAGTTGATCAAAACAAGGACTGTGTTAATTATATTAATAAAATATCTGGGGATTTTGACCTTAATATTCTCACTTTTAAAAATACAGTACTTGGATTTCTAAAAAATCATTCAAAAAAATTTGATATAATATTTTTAGACCCCCCTTATGCTTTTGAATTAAAAGATTATGAGGAAATTATATTAATTCTTTTATTAAATAACTCAAAAAAAAAAGGTGTCATAATTATTGAGCACTCAGAAAAAATTAAACTAGACAACATAGTTGAATTTAATGAATCTAGAACATACGGAAATAATTCTTTTTCATTTTTTAAAACCAAACCTTAATGAAGCTAAATTAGGTTAACAAAGTTTTTTTAGTATTGAGGTTTTGGTTCTGATAATGTTTGTTTATTCTATAATCCCAAGATAGGAACCAATACTGATAACTAATAATACCAGTACAATTGCTAATACCCACTTTTTGATTGATGCTCGTTTCATACAATGAATTTAAAACAATTTAGTGTGTAATAATACAAGAAAATAGAACCTATCCAACGAGTTTTTAATTAAGAATTGTTCGTTTTTATATAGAAAATTATATTTATACCTTAAAAAAAATTCATTAACTACACTTAATTAAAAATAAAGCAGGCCGATAAGCCGGATTCTGTCGTGTCTTATCATTTATCTAGACTAAACATTACTGCTTAGTTCAAGCCGCCTACCCTTCTACATTGGACGAGCTATCCTTAATTGCAGATATACTTGGCGTTTCACCGTATAGAGTTTACCGATTTCACTACAGCCTAACTGTACTTGCTTTCTGTTGCACTAGTCCGCTTTTACTAATGTAAAAGGACGGGTGTTACCCGCTATACTGCTCTATGGTGTCCGGACTTTCCTCTCTATTGTATTCAATACAGTGATAAGATAGCCTGCTTTATGCAAATGTACACATTGTTGATAATTAATAATTAATAATTAAAATGAAGGTTAGGGCAATTTATATCTTTGAAAAAGAATTTTTATTTCATGGAATATTTTACAGTTTCAGCATTAAAATACCGTCCACAAACTTTTGATCAAATAATTGGCCAACATATAATTACTTCAACTCTACAAAATGCCATAGAAACTAACCAGCTAGCCCAAGCTTTATTATTTTGTGGGCCACGTGGTGTTGGTAAAACTTCATGTGCTAGAATTCTTGCCAAAGCAATTAATGATAAAGAAAACAACTCTTCAGACCAAGACTTTGCATTTAATATTTTTGAATTAGATGCTGCATCTAATAATTCTGTTGATGATATAAGAAAATTAAATGATCAAATCCGGATACCTCCTCAGATTGGAAATTATAAAGTCTATATAATTGATGAAGTTCATATGTTGTCTCTATCAGCATTTAATGCTTTTCTGAAAACACTTGAAGAGCCTCCAAAGCATGCAATTTTCATTTTGGCCACAACCGAAAAAAATAAAATAATTCCAACTATTCTTTCAAGATGTCAGATATATGATTTTAAACGTATTTCAGTTCAAGAAATAAAACAATCTTTAATTCTCATATGTTCTGAGAAAAAATTAAAATATGATGATGACGCACTAACTTTGATTGCTCAAAAAGCTGATGGTGCTATGAGAGATGCATTATCAATTTTTGACAGAATGGTAAGTTTTACATCTGGAAATCTTTCAATATCAGAAGTGTCTAAAAATCTTAATGTGTTAGATTATGAAACTTTTTTTACTATTTCTAGTTTAATAAAAGAAAATAAGATTCCAGATATCCTCTTAGAGGTCGATAAAATTATAAATCAAGGATATGAGTCATTACATTTAATTAATGGTTTAGCAAATCATATTCGCATGCTTATTTTATGTAAGTACTCATCAACAATAGATTTATTAGAGGTTGGAGAGAACACTCAGAAAAAATACCTAGAACAATCTAAAGTTTTTAGCCTTGATTGGTTAGTGGATGCGCTTTCAATGATAAAAGAGGCCGAATCAAATCATAAATTATCTTTAAATAAAAGGCTAAATTCCGAACTCTGTTTGTTACAGTTAGCATCACTCCATTTTAATGGAGAAAAAAAAAACTTATAATTCATAGTGGATTATTTAAAGATTCTGAAAAATTAAAAATTAAAAAATTATATCTCCCAAAAACACCTATTAAGTTAAAGATAAACCCAACATCACACTCTGTTTTAAAAGAAGAAGAAGAAGAAGAAGAAAATATAAAATCAAAAAATCTTGATAAAACAAGTTCTAATGGAGTTTCCGGATTTTCCCTAAAGAGCGTTCATTTTAAAAAGGAAATAATTAAAAAAAATGAAAAAGATGCTAATGAAAACCATTTAGAAAACCCCTTTAATTTAGATGATTTAATGATTCATTGGTCAAATTATTTAAAAAAAATTGAATCTAATGGTAATCAAAACATTTTAGCTATTTTAAAAATGGATTCTCCAAAAATAACCAATGAATATAATATTGGATTTAATGTAGCTAATTCTATTAATAAAGTTGAATTAAATAAAGAATTAGAATCAATGTTACCTTATTTAAGGAGTAAATTAAATAATTGTAAAATTAATTTTAACGTAAGTATAATTGAAAAACCTAATAAAACCTTTATCTACACAACAGAAGAGAAATATAAGAAAATGAAATCAATTAATCCAGCTATTAAAATTCTAAAAAAAACTTTTGATCTAGATGTTTAAAATTTTATTTATTTTTTGATCTATAAAGTTCTTCAATCATTCCATCCGGTAATCCAATTTTTGGAACAAAAATTTTAGAAGTATTACTCCATTGCATGGCTCTTAAATATATTTTCGATGCAGGCAAAATAACATCAGCTCTATCAGGATTCAATTCATAATTAATAATTCTTTCATTATATGTTAACAAAGACATTTTTTCGTAAAGAAGGTGTAAAGTTGCAGAAGTAATTGGCTTTCCTTCTTTTGTTTGTGTCATTTTATGAATTTTATTTATATTCCCTCCTGTACCAAGTATGGATAACTTCTCTAAATCTTTTGTTTTGTCAACTATCCATTTTTTCACTTCATCCCATAATAAATCAGAAACCATATTGTTAAGAAGTCTAACTGTACCAATTTTAAAGGATTTTTCTATTACTCTATTTCCATTTTTAAATAATGAAAACTCAGTACTACCTCCTCCTACATCTACGTATAAAAAATTAGACTGTTTATTGATTCCTTGAAATAAGTTTAATGATGAGATTAATTTTGCTTCTTTTTCCCCATCTATCATTTCTATTTTAATTCCTGTCTTTTCTTTAATTAGTTCAACAACATGTGTTCGATTATTTGCCTCTCTTAAAGCAGAAGTAGCATAAGCGTTAAAATCAACAACACTATGAACTTTCATTAATAGCTTAAAAGCCTTCATTGCTCTTAACATCCTCTTAATATTTTCTTTAGAAATATTTCCTGAGGTAAAAGTGTCTTCACCTAATCTAATTGGAACTCTTACCAAAGCATTTTTTGAAAAAAAAACATTCCCATTTTCATTAGTCACAACATTAGCTATAAGAGTCCTTATCGCATTAGATCCAATATCAATTGCAGCATACTTTTCAATTTTCATTACCTTCAACTAACAATTTAAAATAGTTGTAAATATCCCATTGAGAACGAATTCTTGGATTATTTGATTTCTTAGAAAGATTATGATGTTTTTTTGTATTTATTAACCTTGCCTTGACATTATCACTCCAAGCAATTGAAAATATATCAAGAATCTGTTTTTTAATATCTAAATCATAAATTGGGCAACCAACCTCAACTCTTTCATAAATATTACGAGTCATTAAGTCTGCTGAAGATATATATATCTTTGGGTTTTTATCATTTTCAAAGATCATTACTCTCGGGTGTTCTAAAAATCTATCAACAATACTAATAATTTCAATATTTTCACTTAATCCTTCAACACCCGGGATAAGACAACAGACTCCACGAACAATCATTTGAATCTTAACCCCTTGCTGACTAGCATGATAAAGCTTATCAATCATCTTATAATCAGTAATACTATTGATTTTTAACTTTATTCCTGAATTTTTTCCCTGACTCTGTAATAAAATTTCATTATCGATCAGTTTATTAATTGCATTGAAAGTATAATGAGGAGAAACAATTAAATGCTTATATGTTTTCAATTTGTAACTAACCTCAATAAAATTAAATACTTTGTTTACTTCTTTAAGAATTTTTTGATCAGATGTAAGCAAAGTGTAATCAGTATAAACTTTAGCTGCTGTCTCGTTAAAATTGCCTGTACTTACAAAACCATATCTTTTAGTTTTATTATTTTCTTCCCTTTCGATGACACATATTTTTGAATGAACTTTAAGGCCTGGTATTCCAAATGTAATTTGCACTCCAGCTGCTTCAAGACGTGTTGCAGATTTAATATTATTTTTTTCATCAAACCTTGCCTGTAATTCAATTTGAACAAAGACTTTTTTTCCATTTTTGGCAGCATTAATTAGTGAGCTAATAACTCGAGAGAATTTTGAAAGCCTATATATTGTTATTTTTATTCTTTTAACCTTAGGATCTAAAGCAGCTTCCCTTAAAAATTTAACTAAATATGCGAAGGAATGATATGGAGTAAAAATCATATAATCCTTTTTTGAAATTGCTTCTAAAATATCAGCACTCAAAGATAAGTCTGGAATGGTTAATGGATCTAGTTTAGGATATAATAAATCTGAACGATTGAGACTAGGAAATTTCATATAGTCTCTTCTCTGATGATATCTTCCTCCGGGAATTATACTTCCATTTGGATTCAACCGAAGCTTTTTCATTATTATAGACAATGTATCTTTAGAAATATTATTATCATAAACCATTCTTACTGGATCACTAAACATTCTATCCTTAACACTTTCGGTGATTTTTTCAATATAACTTTTTGAAGCATCACCCTCTAAATCAAGTTCTGAATCACGAGTAATCTTTATCATGTGACCTTCAATTGATCTATAATTAAAAAAGCTAAATATCTTATCAAAATGAAATCTGATCAAGTCATCAACTAACATAATATATTGAATATTATTAGTTTTTGGAAGAATAACAAATCTATCTAAGTCATTTAAAATTTCAATTATAGCAAATTGCTTTTTATGATCCTTTTTAGAAATATCAAATTCCATTTTAATTACCAAAAATGCAATATTATCAGTAAAATCTTGCTCACGTTCTTCATTTAGAACTACAGTAACTAAAGCAGGACTAATTTTACTTATAAAATATTCTTTTAAAAATGACTCTTGTGCAGGGAGTACTTCTTTTTCGTTTATAAAATGAATATCTTCTTTTTTCAAAGATTTCTCTATTAAATTTAAAATCTCATTACTTTTGGCTTGAAGATCAATAACGCGTTCAGTAATTTCCTCTAATAATTCATTCGCACTAGTTCCACCCAAAACTTTTTTACCACTCTTTACCGATTGAGCAATTCTTTTAACAGTTGCATATCTAACTTGAAAAAATTCATCTAAGTTATTTGAAAATATACCTAAGAATCTAAGTCTCTCAATAATGGGTACACTTTTATCTGCTGCTTCTTGAAGGACACGTTCATTGAAGTCTAACCAACTATGTTCACGGTTTAAGAATCTTTGAGAATTTTTCATTTGAGTTATTTAACAGGTAAACCTAAAGTTGCTTCTCCAATTTTAACTTCACGCCATTTGTTTTCCTTAAAATTAATTTTTGCCCAAGAGGCAGTAGGCAAATTATCTATTATTGTATTTGTTAATTTTTTTATTATTTCAGTAAAAGCAGGGTTATGTCCAACAAAAATAACATAATCAAATTTATCAGAAAGAGATCTAATAAAGATTTCAACTGAAGTTGATGAAAAAGTGTATAAAAATTCATTAATTGAAATTTTATTAAAGCCTAAACCAGTTTCTCTTGCCAAAATAATAGCTGTATGAATTGCTCTGTTAGCTGGACTCGTTATAATTATATTTGATTTATTAAATATATTTTTATATTCTCTAGAAACGTTAATAATTCTATTAATTCCTTTTAAAATTAGGGGGCGATCTACATCATTTAAGGGATAATTCCAAGATGATTTCGCATGACGCAATAGAATTAGCGTTTTCATTTTAAGGAGATAATCTCTTAATCGTCCATTTATCAACTAGATCATTAAAAATTATCCTATCATGTAATCTATTTGATCTACCTTGCCAAAATTCATATGAAGTAGGTGTTATTTTGAAACCTCCCCAATTTTCAGGTCTTTTAGGTGATTTTTCTTTATAAAATTTTTTCAAATAATCAAGTTTTTCTTCTAGTATATTTCGATTTGGAATTACCTGACTTTGATTTGACACTATTGCTCCAAGTCTACTTCCTATTGGTCTAGAATCAAAGTATTTATCAGAAAGCTCACCTTCTAGCTTACAAGCAATTCCCTTAATTATAACTTGCCTTTCTAAAGATGGCCAATAAAAAGAAACACCAACTTTAGGGCTATTCAAAATATCTTTTCCTTTTGCGCTATTATAATTAGTATAAAAAACAAATCCACTAGAATCAAATGATTTTAACAAAACAATTCTAGATTTTGGAAAACCATCTTTACCGACAGTTGAAAGACTAAAAGCATTTGCTTCATCTATGCTTTTATTAGATTGAGCTTGATCATACCATTTTTTAAAAAACAATAAAGGATCATTACCTACTGAAGATATTTCTAATGATCCCTTTTCATATGTCTTACGTAAATGCCCTAAATCTTTTTTCATTATTGCAAGTTAGTAAAAACCGTCACTCAAAACTTATATGTTTCACCCTCTTTAGCTAAAAAAACGTTATCAAATTGTTTTTTAGCTTCTTCAATAAACATTTTTTCATCTCTATATCTTGTAGAAAAATGACCTAACATTAATTTACCCGCATTTGATAAAGATGCTATTTTTCCAGCTTGTTCAGCTGTGCTGTGTAAAGTTTTAGAGGCTAAATCTTTGTGTTCATTCAGAAAAGTTGATTCATGATACAATAAGTCAACATTTTTTATTTGACTTACCATTCGGGGATTAAATACTGTATCACTGCAAAAAGCATAACTAAATGGTTTTTTTGGTGGTAATGTTAAATCAATATTTTTAATTGTATGGCCTTTCTCATTAATAAAATCTTTCCCTTTTTTTAAATTTTCGTAATCACAAATAGGAACATTATAATGTTTTACTTTTTCAGTTTTAATTTTTCTAAGGCCTACTTTTTCCTGAAAGAAAAAACCATTAGTATAAACTCTATGATTAAGTGGTATTGTATTTACTTTAACTATAGAATCTTCAAAAACAAGTTCAGGTTTAGAATTGTTTAATTCATGAAAAAATAGTTTAAAATTAGTCCAAGAATTTGACAGCTTTAGTTGAAGATTAATAACTTCTTTTATTCCTCTAGGGCCATAAATATTTAAATCAACACTCCTGCCTAAAAGTTTGAAAGTATTTATTAGGCCTATAAGTCCGTAAAAGTGGTCACCATGTAAATGTGAAATAAAAATATTTTTAATTCTTGAAAACTTAATTTTTTCTTCTCTAAGGCGAACCTGAGTTCCCTCTCCACAATCAATAAGAAACATATGGTTTTTTAACTCAACTAACTGTGATGTAGTATGAAAATTACTCCTGGGCGTGGCCGAATGACAACCTAAAATTGTTATGTTCATATATTATAACCCAAGATCTTTATTTATTCTTTCTATATAAATGTAATCAATGGATTCTTTGAGAGTTGGCACAAAAATAAAGAATTTATTTTTTAATAAAAACTCATCTATTAAATCAACAACAATTATTAAAAAATTATTGGTTTTTTTTAATACTATCATCCAATCATCAAGAACATCTATCAAATTAGAATCAAAATCAATAACTAAAATAATGTCATGGTTATTGTATTGTTTATTAAATGACTTTATGTCAAATGATGTAATAAAATTGACATATGCAGGTTTTATTTGTAATTTATTGTTGTGATTCTTTATTATCATTCTGCAGAACTAATGTTTTTCATTTTTGATGCTAATAAATAAATAACAGCCATTCTAATTGCAACACCGTTTTCTACTTGATCCAAAATAATTGCATTTTCTGAATCTGCAACTTCAGATGTAATCTCGACTCCTCTATTTATTGGTCCAGGGTGCAATATTGTTATTGGTTTCCTAATAGATTCTATTTTTTCATTTGTAAGGCCATAAAGTTTAGAATATTCCCTTGTTGATGGAAAATAATTTAAATTCATTCGTTCATTTTGAACTCTTAACATATTCACTGCATCGCACCATCTAAGTGCTTTAATTAAATCAGTCTCAATATTAACCCCCATAGATTCTGCATATTTAGGAAGCAATGATTTTGGGCCACAGATCATAACCTCTGCTCCCAAAGACTTAAGGGCAAAAATATTTGATATTGCGACACGACTATGAATTATATCACCTATTATTGCTATGTGTTTACCTTTAAGATCTCCAAGTCTTTCTATTAGTGAAAAACAGTCTAACAATGCCTGTGTTGGATGTTCGTGAGTTCCATCTCCAGCATTAATTATTAGAGAATTTATATTTTGAGACAAGAATTTTGCAGATCCTGGGTAAGGATGCCTAATAACAATCATATCAACTTTCATTGCTAAAATATTATTTACAGTATCTACCAGGGTTTCTCCTTTATTGATAGAAGATTGAGAAGAAGAAAAATTTATAACGTCAGCACTTAATCTTTTTTCAGCTAATTCAAATGATAATTTTGTTCTCGTACTATTTTCAAAAAATAAATTTGCAATAGTTAAATCTCTTAAGCTGGGAACCTTTTTTATTGGACGATTAATTACTTCTTTAAATTGTGAAGCAGTATTGAAAATTAAATCAAAATCTTTTTTAGTTAAATCCTGAACACCTAAAAGGTTGTTAACACTAAGTTTATTCATTAGCTTTCTTTTTCAATATACACACAATCACTTTTCTTTTCAGACTTCCATTCCACTCTAACTCTATCTCCTTCAATTGCATCAATCTGAACACCAAGGTAATCTGGCTGAATAGGAAGATGTCTTGAAAATCGGCGATCAATCAAAACTAACAACTCAATAATTGATGGACGCCCATAATAATCAATAGCGGTAAGAGCTGCTCTAATACTTCTACCTGTATATAAAACATCATCAATTAAGACAATTTTTCTTCCTTCAACTTCAAAATTTAGCTCAGTTGCTTTAGCAAAATGGATTTTTTTAGATCTTCTGAAATCATCTCTGTAAAATGTAGTATCTAATTTTCCAACTTTAACATCTTTGATCCCGTATTCATTTTTAAGTAATTCAACTATACGATCAAGTAAAAAAATTCCTCTTGGCTGAAGTCCTATTAGAACAGTTTCTGTAAAGTCACCATGAAACTCAAGTAATTGACATGATAATCTGTGTAACAAAACATTAATTTTTAACTCATCAAGAAGAACTCTTTCTAACATCTCTTTTAATATAATCACAAAAATACCAAATTAAATGAATGAGAAAAAAAAACCACTTCTAAAGAAGTGGTTTTTATATCAGATAAAAATATTTTTTTTTATTTATCATCCATTTGCTGTTTGAGATCTACTAAAGCGTCTAAATCTCCTAAAGTTGTTTTTTCATTATTAGATGCTTGAACATGTTTTGTCGCTTTTTTTACATTTTTACGTTCCTGTTCTTTAAAAACAGCTGTATGAGAAACAACAACTCGCTTAAACTCTTTATTAAATTCAATAATTTTAAAACTAACTTCTTCTCCTTTGTTCAATCTTGAACCATCCTCTTTTTCAAGATGACGAGAAGGAACAAAAGCAACAATATCATCATTAAATGATATTGTTGCACCTTTATCAACAATTTCTGAAAGAGATGCTTTATGAATAGTATCTAACGCAAACTCTTTTTCATATTTATCCCAAGGATTATCTTTAGTTTGTTTATGACCCAAACTTAATTTACGACCTTCTACATCTAATTCAAGAACGATTACATCTATTGAATCTCCTAGGGCTAATATTTCTGAAGGATGTTTTATTTTCTTTGTCCATGAAAGATCCGAAATATAAACCAATCCATCTATACCTTCTTCTAACTCAATAAATACACCAAAATTGGTAAAGTTTCGAACTATACCCTTATGTTTTGATTTTAATGGATATTTTTCAGTTATGTCAGTCCATGGATCTTGGGTTAATTGTTTAATTCCTAATGACATCTTCCTTGAATCTCTATCAATAGTTAACACAACTGCCTCAAGTTCATCTCCAATATTTACAAAATCCTGAGCTGATCTTAAATGGGTTGACCATGACATTTCTGAAACATGAACTAGCCCCTCTACACCCTCATCAATTTCGATAAAAGCTCCATAATCAGCTATAACTACAATTTTACCCTTAACTTTTTCACCCTCATTTATAGAATCACTTAAATTATCCCATGGGTGAGAGCTAAGCTGCTTCAAGCCTAATTGAATTCTTGACTTATTATCATCAAAATCAAGAATAACAACATTAAGTTTTTGATCAAGCTTCAAAATTTCACTTGGATGGTTAATTCTACTCCATGATAAGTCAGTAATATGAATAAGACCATCAACTCCACCTAAATCAATAAAAACTCCGTATGAAGTTATATTTTTCACAGAACCTTCAAGCACTTGTCCTTTTTCTAATTGAGCAATAATTTCTTTTTTCTGTTCTTCAATGTCAGATTCAATAAGTGCTTTATGAGATACAACTATATTTTTAAACTCATGATTAATTTTAACCACCTTAAACTCCATAGTTTTATTAACATATTGATCATAATCACGAATAGGTTTGACATCTATTTGAGATCCAGGTAAAAATGCTTCAATTCCAAAAACATCAACAATCATACCTCCTTTAGTTCTGCATTTAATAAATCCATTTACAACCTCTCCATTGTCATGTGCATTATTAACTCTATCCCAAGCTTTAATAACTCGAGCTTTACGATGGGATAATACTAATTGACCTGTTCTATCTTCTCTAACATCAACAATAACTTCAACTTTATCTCCAACTTTTAAATTAGGATTATATCTAAATTCATTTAAAGATATTACACCCTCTGATTTTGCATTTATATCTATAATAGTCTCTCTATCAGTCATGTATACAACTTTCCCTTCAATAACGTCTTCATCTGATGTATCTACAAAGTTTTCTTTAACTAAAGATTCAAATTCTTTTAATTGTTTATCCTCTATAACATCGATACCTTCTTCATAGTTATGCCAATTAAAATTTGTGAGGAATTGATCTGTCGTGTTGGTTGATGTCTTTGATTTAATTGTTTTTACTTCATCAACTAGATCTTTTTCTTGATCTTTTTTTGGAGTAGCTTTTTTAGCCATTGTTTTAATATTTGTATACTGAGTCTTAGGGTTCTATTAATTTGAAAACATCAGTAGCGGTTTATATTATTATTTCTCTCAAAACCCCCTATCAATTAAGAGTTTGCAAATTTAACTAAAAAGACTAATAAATAAAGTTTTATTCTTTAAAATTT
>Ga0209089_10003116_pt1 | contig 14302 bp, 16 predicted proteins | sample ArcticOcean_MG_C_FD_187431 | JGI IMG/M metagenome (GOLD analysis project Ga0209089, IMG submission 187431) | Marine microbial communities from western Arctic Ocean - ArcticOcean_MG_CB2_150 (SPAdes) (version 2) | ecosystem: Environmental > Aquatic > Marine > Oceanic | place: Arctic Ocean: Canada... | reverse complement strand
AAATTTTTTTGGTTCAGTTTTTTCTAGACTAGGCACACCAATGGTTTTAACAGAATTTCTATTAGGTCTAGAAGTTAATAAATACTTTATTTTATTTATTGTAATGGCAATGATTTTTTTATTGGGTTGGCCTTTAGAATGGGTTCCTATTGTCTTAATTATTATTCCAATAATATTACCCCTAATTGAAAGTTTAGGTTTTAATTTAACTTGGTTTGCAATATTAGTTGCTGTTAATTTACAAACCGCCTGGCTGTCTCCACCGGTAGCACTATCAGCTTATTTCTTAAAAGGTGTTGTTCCTGAGTGGGATTTAAAAGATATTTATATTGGAATGATGCAGTTTATGGTCTTGCAGGTTATAGGACTGATATTAATTATTATTTTCCCTCAACTAGTTCTCTGGTTACCTGAGTATATTTATGGTAAATAAAAAAAAGCATGGCAATTAAATATTTAAAAAAAGCAATTAAAAATCCTTCTACTGACGATCATAAAACTAGAGAGATAGTTCAAAATATTCTTAATGATATTGAGAAAAGAAGAGAGGATGCCATTAAAGAAATAACAAAAAAATTTGATAAGTATGAAGGTGACATAATTGTTTCTAAAGAAAAAATTGAACAAGCTATAAAAAAAGTTGATCAAAAAACAAAAGACGATGTGCAGTTTGCTCATGAAAGAGTAAGAAAATTTGCCGAACACCAACTTAAAAGTATGAATAACAATTTTGAGGTTGAATTATCAGAAGGTTTGTTTGCTGGTCAAAGACTTATTCCAGTTGATACAGCGGGTTGTTATATTCCTGGTGGGCGTTATGCTCATATTTCTTCAGCTGTAATGGCGATTACACCCGCTAAAGTTGCTGGAGTTAAAACTATTATTTGTGCTAGCCCTCCTAAAGATGAAAATGGAGCCAACCCAGGGATTATTTATGCTGCTAACCTTTGTGGAGCTGATGTTATATTAAATTTAGGTGGTATAGCTGCGATCGCTTCAATGACTTATGGATGTTTTGATAAACCTGCGGTTGATTTTTTAGTTGGGGCTGGCAATCAATATGTAGCTGAAGCTAAAAGAATAGTTTATGGAAAAGTTGGGATAGATCAATTTGCGGGACCAACAGAAATAGCTATTATTGCTGATAAATTTGCAGATAAAGAAATTGTTGCAGTTGATTTAGTTGGTCAAATGGAACATGGTTACAATTCTCCTGGATGGTTATTTACTACAGATAAATCAGTAGCTGATTATGTGATAAAAAAAATTCCTGAATTGATTAAAGAATTGCCAGAACTTGCAAGAATAAGTGCAGAAGCTGCATGGAAAGATTATGGTGAAGTAATACTTTGTGAAACAAATGAAGAAATGGCTAATGTAAGCGATCAGTACGCTTCTGAACATTTGGAAGTGCATACAAAAAATTTAGATTGGTGGCTTAAAAGATTAAGAAATTATGGATCCTTATTTTTAGGAGAGGAAACTACGGTAGCCTATGGAGATAAATGTTCTGGAACAAATCATATTTTACCAACTAAAGGCGGAGGAAGATATACAGGAGGTCTATTTGTTGGAAAATTTATTAAAACATTAACCTTCCAAAGAATGAGCAAAGAAGCTAATAAAGTAGTAGGAGCTACTGCGGCACGTCTAGCTAGAGCTGAAGGAATGGAAGCTCATGCAAGAACTGGTGACATAAGATTGAAAAAATATGGTCATTCTGACTAATCATGCGCGCACTTGTTTATACAGGAACACAAGAATTAATTTATAGAGAAGAAAAAAATCCTAAAATTAAAAATGGTGAAAGTATCATAAAAGTGTCTGCCTCAGGTATTTGTGGTTCAGACATGCATGCATACCATGGAAAAGATAACAGAAGAGTCCCGCCATTAATATTAGGCCACGAAGTTAGTGGGACCATAGATAAAGGGAAATTTGCAGGAAAAAAAGTTATTCTTAACCCTTTGATTACCTGTGGTGAGTGTGAGTATTGCTCAAATAGTAGAGAACATCTTTGTAGTAAAAGAATTATTTTAGGAATGAATAAACCTATAGAAAGACAAGGAGGGTTTGCTGAGTATGTTTCTATTCCAGATAAAAATATCTATGAATTGCCAAAAACTTTAGAAATGAAAGAAGCCCCTATAGCAGAACCTACTGCTGTAGCATTACATGCTGTAGAGCTTGGAGAAAAAGAATTATCAAAACCATTAAGTAATACTAAAGCTTTAGTTATAGGAGCCGGAGCCATAGGTTTACTTTGTGGATTAATTTTATCAAAAATTAAAAATTGCAAAGAAATAGTAATTGTAGACCCTAACGAAAAAAGACTTGGAGAAAGCTCCAAATACTTAGACGCGGACCCGGTAAAACCAGACAGTAAGATTATAATTAATGATCATTTTGATATAGTGTTTGATACTGTTGGTATGGAAGTTACTAGACAGCAAGACATAAAAGCCATTAAAGGGGGAGGAGTCATTATTCATATTGGTCTTACGCAGCCAAGTGGATCTTTTGATTTTAGAAAAACAACACTTCAAGAAATTACATTTATTGGAACTTACTGTTATACAAACAAAGATTTTGAACAAACTATAAGCATTTTAGCCGACAAAAAAATAGGTAGCCTTGATTGGATTGAATATAGAAAACTTAAGGATGGATCTTCAGCTTTTAAACAGATACATGACGGCTCATGTTCAGCACCAAAGATTATTTTATTAGTTTAGATAAAATTAAATAGATATTCCTTTTATATTTGCTGGCAACGCAATATCCATCATTTTTGGGCGATCAAGTTTTAAGTTTTTCATAATATTTACATATTCTTCTACACTTTCTACTTGCAATCTTGGATTAGTTTTTTTTTGCTTTCCTATAGTGCTAAATTTTTCTCCCTTGTAGTCATGCGCAGGATAGACAAATGTTTCGTCTGATAACTTAAGTATACGACCAAATAAAGAATGATATTGTGCAACAGGATCTCCGTTTTGAAAATCAGTTCTACCCGTTCCATCTATTAACAAAGTGTCACCTGTAAAAATTCTATCATTCATTAAAAAACTATATGAGCAACTTGTATGACCTGGGGTATATACTGAAGTTAACTCAATATTTTCTATTTTAATTTTTTCATTATCTTTAACTTTTAAAGTAACTATTTCTGATGGAGACTTATCGCCCATAACTGTAACACAATTTGTTTTTTTATGAAGTTCATTTAATCCAGAGATATGATCTGCGTGAATATGTGTGTCTATAACTTTAACTAATTTCAAATCTAATTTCTTTAAACACAAAATGTATTCATTTATTTTTTCTATGACGGGATCTATTATTAATGCTTCTCTTCCCTTTCCACTAGAAATTAAGTAAGTATAGGTGCAAGAAACTTCATCAAAAAATTGTTTAAATATCATATTCAATATTTATTGTAATTTTTACAATCTGACTATATAATTTTTAATTAAAAAAAATAAGGGGGAAATATGTCATTAAGAATTAACGATATTGCACCTGACTTTAAGGCAAAAACTTCTGAAGGTGACATATCATTTCATGATTGGATTGGTAATGGATGGGGTGTTCTTTTTTCTCATCCCAAAGATTTCACGCCAGTATGTACTACAGAGTTAGGCTCTTTAGCAAAATTAAGACCAGAGTTTGACAAACGTAACGTTAAAGTTATGGGATTAAGTGTTGATCCAGTAGCAGACCACATTAAATGGTTAGACGACATCAAAGATGTTTGTGGCATAAAACCAAACTATCCTATTATTGCAGACGAAGATCTTAAAATAGCTAAACTTTACAATATGTTGCAAGTAGATATAGCAGGCTCTTCCGAAGGCAGAACTGCAATGGATAATAAAACTGTTCGTACAGTATTTATTGTAGGTCCTGACAAAAGAATTAAACTTTTTCTTACTTATCCTATGACAACTGGTCGTAATTTTCATGAGTTATTAAGAGTAATAGACTCAATGCAACTTACGGCAAAACATAAAGTTGCTACTCCAGCTGACTGGAAAAAAGGTGAAGATGTAATTATTGTTCCTGCGGTAAAAGATGAGGAAGCAAAAAAATTATATCCAAACGGTTGGGAAACTTTAAAACCATATTTAAGAAAAGTTCCAGATCCGTCTAAGTAGTTTGGATAAAAAAATATTAGACCAACAATCTCAGTATTGGGAAGAAACTTTCCTAAGTAAACCTGAGATGTTTGGTCAAGAGCCTAGTAAAGCTGCAGTAAACACACTTAAAATTTTTAAAGAAAAAAATATAAAAAAAATAGTCGAATTAGGAGCGGGCTTAGGTAGGGATGCAATTTTTTTTGCTAAAAATTCAATTCAAGTTGCAGCTCTAGATTACAGCCCAACAGCAGTCGAAATTATTAATAAGAAAGCATTAAAAGATAAATTATCAAGTTCAATATCTGCTAAAGTTTTTGATATTCGTAAAAAACTTCCATTTGAAGATAATTCTGTTGAAGCATGTTTTTCACATATGCTTTATTGTATGGCACTATCTACTCTTAATCTTAAAAATTTAAATAAAGAAATATGTCGGATTATAAAACCTGGGGGAATTAATATTTATACTGTTCGACATATTGGAGATGGTGATTATAAAAATGGAATTCATAGAGGGGAGAACCTTTATGAAAACGACGGTTTTATAGTACATTTTTTTTCAAAAGAAAAAATAAAACAAAATGTAGTAGGTTTTGTGATTATAAGCATTGAAAGCTTTGAAGAAGGAACCTTCCCTAGAAAGCTTTTTAGAGTAATTTTAAAAAAAATATAAAATAGATTTAGGATTTAATGTAATTATCTTAATTTTATCAGCATTTCTGAGACAATATTGCGCTTGAACTTTTATACGATCTTTAGGATAGTGATTTTAATGTCTTTAAATATTTTACTTTTAAATGGTTACGCTGCATTCGTTTTACCAGCATTTATGTTCACCTTGGTGTCTTTTTTAATTCTTTATATTAAAACTAGGAAAGAATTAAACAAACAAGAAAATATTTATTTAAAAGAATATAAACAGCTGAACACAATAAAAATAAAATCAGTTAAAAATAAAGGAATTATAGAACAAGCACTTTCTGGTAATTCAATTTAATTCTTTAATATTATTAAAAAAAGTTAAATGTTAAGAAAAAAAGTTAAAAAAAGAATTTTTCTTTTACTCTTCTCCTTCACAATAGTTATATCAATAATTTTTATTATTCTTAAATCTTTAGAAAAGAATGTTGTTTATTTTTTATCACCATCAGAAATTTATAATGACGAAAATGTTCCATTTAATAAAAAAATAAGAGTAGGAGGATTAGTAAAAATTAACTCGGTAACTAAAAGTCAATCAACTATAAATTTTACAATAACTGATCTTAAAAAAGAAATTATTGTTTCTTTTACTGGTCTTGTTCCCAATTTATTTTCTGAAGGCAAAGGTGTTGTTGTTGAGGGCAAGCTAAAAGATAAAAAATACTTTATTGCTGATAAGATTTTAGCTAAACACGATGAAAATTATATGCCACCAGAAGTTAAGAAAGCTTTGGAGAAGAGCAATAATTAGATACAATAAAAAATGTTAAAAAAAATATTTCCTAATAAAATTTTATCTTTAACAAAAGAAACAATTAATATTTTAGTTTACATATTTGTAATAATTATATTTGTTGGACTTATTTATTCATTGTTTTTATCTCCCCCAGACTATGTTCAAGGAGATTCTGTAAGAATCATGTATGTTCATGTTCCATCCTCTTTCATAGCCTTAGGAAGTTTTGCTTTAATAGGAATTGCATCATTTTTTAGCTTAATTTTTAAAATTAAATTTATGCCACTGATTGCAAAAAGTTTAGCACCTATTGGATTAATTTTTTGCTTAATTTCAATTGTAACTGGTTCTCTTTGGGGAAAACCTACCTGGGGCACTTGGTGGGCTTGGGACGCGAGATTAACATCTATGTTAGTTTTATTTTTTTTCTATGTTGCTTATATTTTAACTTGGAAAGTTATAAAAGTTTATGAAAAAGCAAATAAAGTTTCTTCAATCCTAGGAATTATTGGTACATTAAATTTGCCCGTCATAAGATACTCGGTAGATTGGTGGAACACTTTACATCAACCTTCTAGTATAACTCTTACATCAGCCCCAACCATTCACTACACTATGCTTATCCCTTTGGTTATTATGCTTATTGGTATGCTTTTTTATTCATTAGTTATTTTTTTGATGAGATATAAAATTGAAGTAATAAAATTTAAACTGAGTAAGAAAAAATTCCAAAATAAATAAATATATTTTAAATTTTATTTGATTTTTTATTATGATTAAAAATAATAAAAAAACCAAAAAAAAGAAAAACGATAGGCAAAAACCAAAGAACGATTGTTCCTAATTTTATCGGTGGATTGAGTAGAATAAAATCACCATATCTATCTGATAAAAATTTATATATTTCTTTATCTTTTTTTCCTTCTTTTATTTCGTTTCTAATCAAAAGACGCAAATCTTTAGCAAGCGGAGAGCTTGATTCATCAATTGATTGATTTTGACAAACCATACATCTAATTTTTTTTGAAATATTTCTAGCACGAGCTTCTTGGTTGCTGTCCTCTAAAACTTCATTGGGTTCCACAGCTAAAGAAATACCCGTAAAAAAATTAAATAATAAAATTGATATAATTAATATAAAATTTTTTTTTAGTTTCATTCCAAACTTTCAATTAGTAAATTTATTTTCTTATATATTTTTTTTGTAATAGGCCCTACATGACGATATTTGATTACTTTATCAGCCCCAACAACAAAAGTTTCAGGAATTCCATAAACACCCCAATCTATTGCTATTCTTCCATTTTTATCTAAAGGAATATCTGAGTATGGATTTCCCAACTTTTTTAACCATTTTATAGTCTTTTCTGGATTATCTTTATAATTTATCCCTATAATTCTTAGCTTATTCTCATTTGAAAAACGTTTAATATAAACATGTTCATCACGACATGGCTTGCACCAAGTAGCAAAAAAATTAACTAGCACAACTTCATTTCCAAATTCTACAGATGAAATGAAATTTTTATTCTTTAATAAAGTCGTTGTTTTGAATTCTGGTACATTTTTATTAAGTAAGTTTGATGGAATTTCTGACGGATCTCTATCTATTATTAATAGATAAAAAAAGGTTAGTAAAATTAAAAAAAAAACTATACCAGGGATTATTAATACTTTATTTCTCATTTTTATATATTCTTTAATTTTTTTGAATTAATATTCATTGAAATTATCCCTCCTAAAAAAATTATAAACGATCCAATCCATATCCATGCTACCAACGGGTTATAGTAAATCCTTATTGTCCAGCCATCTTTCTTATTACCCTCGCCCAACACAATATATAAATCTCTAGCTAAATTACTATGAATAGAGGCCTCTGTAGTAAAATTATTTGTTATTGGATAGTATCTATTCTCTGGCTTCAGTTTTGTTATAAAGACCTTTTTATGATCAAAAACTAAAAAGTTACCTTGTAACCCAATATAATTTTCTCCTTTCACTTCTCTAACTTTTTCAAAAACTATATTATATTTTTCAATTTTAACTTCATTGTTAATATACATATTTATAATTTTTTCTTCTTGCCAAACGCTTGATCCTGTCATTCCTAATATTAATAAACCAATTCCTAAATGAGATATAAGCATGCCTGTTGAAACGGTTTTATTTTTTTTAATTAAAAGACTTAGATTATTTGAAATAATCCAAAAAGCTAATATTATACCAACTATTGCTATGACACTATACGACTTGTATATTGTAAAAATTATTAATGTAAGCATTCCTGTAATTAATATATTTGGATATATTTTTTTTAGAAAATCTAGTTTCTTTTCACTGCCCCAACTTAATAATGGACCAATACCCATAACTAAAATACCTGGTACTACTATTGGTATTACTGTTGAATTATAATAAGGCTCTCCTACAGAAATCTTATTGTTGGTAAAAGCTTCTACCAACAAAGGGTAAATAGTACCTAAAAGCACAGTAGAGCAAACGACGAGCATAATTACATTGTTTAAAAGTATTGATCCTTCTTTACTAAAAAATTTAAAATATTTATCCTCTGCATATTTTTTAGAATTTTTTGCAAACAACATAAGAGAATAACCACCTAAAAAAGCAGTAAATATAAGAATATATATTCCTCGAGAAGGATCTAAGGCAAAAGCATGAACGCTAGTTAATATTCCAGATCGCACAAGAAAAGTGCCCACAACACTTAAAAGAAAAGCTAGAATTGATAGTAACAAAACCCAATTTTTTAGTGATTTTCTTTTTTCAACTATTATAAGGGAGTGAAGTAAAGCAGTACCAATCAACCATGGCATAAAAGAAGCATTTTCTACTGGGTCCCAAAACCACCAACCTCCCCATCCTAATTCGTAATATGCCCAAAAAGCACCCAGAGCAATTCCTATAGTTAAAAAAGTCCAAGCAGCTAGAACAAATGGTTTCATGTAATTGTACCAAAGTATTTTTTCATTAGAATTTAAAGTTAAAGCAGCAACACTCATTGAGAAAACGGCAGAAAATCCTACGTAACCAATATATAAAAGTGGAGGGTGAATAGCTAAGGCGGGATCTTGTAAAATCGGATTAAAACCTAAGCCATTAGGTTGAGGTGGAACGATTCTTTCAAATGGATTTGAAGTAAAAACTGTAAATAATATAAAACCAAATGTTATTATTGCTTGAGTTTCTAATGCTTTAAATATGAAGGTTGAATTTTTTTTATTAAGCAATTTAAAAATAAAATAATTAAAGATTACCAAAACAAGAATCCATAATAACATTGAACCTTCGTGATTACCCCAAACACCTGAGATTTTATAAATTAAAGGTTTAGTAGTATGAGAGTTTTCAAATACGTTTGATACTGTAAAATCAGAAATAATATGTAAATATATTAATAAAAAGAAAGATAACAAAGAGGAAAACAATAAACCCAAAACACTGATATTGAGAAAAGATAATTTATTAGTTTTTCTTGAAACTATAAATTGAGAAATTGAAAAGATTAAAGACAACCAAAGTGATAAATTTCCTAATGAAGCTAGCATAAATATAACTAATAGTACTACTTTTTAGGCAGACTAACCAAGAGCAACTATTGAAGCAGCTATGGAAGCTAATCTTGCTTCAGATTCGTCGGATCTGCTAGTAATAACCACTGGTGCCTTACCACCTAAAACAACACCAGCGGCGCAAGCCCCCATAAAATAGATCATCATTTTAACAAGCGCATTTCCAGTTTCAACATTAGGAACAAGCAATATATCTGAATTGCCAGCTACATCATTTTTAATTTTTTTAATTGCAGCAGACTTTTTTGAAATCGAGTTATCAAAAGCTAAAGGACCAAAGACATCTGCGCTAATATTTTCTGCTTTAGCCTTTTTGGTAATAAGATCAGCTTCAATGGAGCTTGGTACGCTTTCGATTATTTCTTCTGTTGCAGATAGAACTGAAACCTTGGGTCTTGAGATTCCAATTTTATGCGCAAAATCTACTGCATTTCTGAGAATATGCATTTTAACTTCTAATTTAGGCAAAACATTTACAACTCCATCTGTAATGATAAATGGTTTGTCATCAGAACCTAAGGTCATATGCCAAACATGACTTAATCGTTTTTTACCAATTAAATTTAAATTTCTTTTTAAAACAGCTTTCATTAAAATGTCCGTATGAATATGACCTTTAACAATAATTTTAACTTTCCCTTCACTTGCAAGGCTTGCTGCAATAGGAGCTGTTGTATTTTCATCTTTTTCATCAATAACTGAATATTTTGAAATGTCCCAGTTTAATTTCTCAGCATACTTTATTATTTCATTTTTATTTCCAATAAAAAATGGATTAATTAGATTATGTTGAACAGCTTTTTGAACCGATTCCATTGGAAATATTTCACCAGCATTTACTATTGCGGCATTAATAGTTCCTTTTTTTTTTGCTAGTTTTATTAAATTGGTAGGGCAGATAATTTTTTTATTTGATAGCATTAAGTCTATTAATTTCTTTTAATATATTTTTAGGTATTACTATACCTTTTTTAAGGTTTTTTTTATAATTAGTATATTTGTTTTCTCCTGGGTAAAGAATTTCTTTTATTTTATTAGTTTTTGGTAATCCCTTTACAGTTTTTAAGTTTTTTTTAATTCGAGATAAATAATTTTTCCCTACAAATATATTTGGCTTAATAACAATAAATAGATGACCTACATTTTGTGGGCCAGATAAATCATCAAAAGGATCTTTTACTTTACCCCCATGATTTGCTCCAGTAAAAACTCCTGAAACTATATCTACCATCCATGCTAATCCTGATCCCTTAAATCCACCAACAGGAAGCTGAACTCCCTCGAGTGCTAATTTAGCGTTCGTTGTAGGGTTTCCTTTTTTATCTAAAGCTACTCCTTGAGGTATATTTTGACCTAATTTTTCTGCGCGTCTTATCTTTCCTCTATTAATCATTGAAGCCGATGTATCTAAAATAAAAGGAATTTTATTTCCAGTGGGTGTACCAAAACATATTGGGTTAGTTCCAAATAAAGGTTTTTTAGAACCATAAGGAGCTATCGCAGGTGGTGCGTTAGTAAAACACCACACCATTAAGTTTTTTTTTACAGCTTGCTCTGCATAAAAACTTGATAAACCATAATGTCCACTATTTTTTATTCCCACCAATCCAAATCCAGTTTTTTTAGCATTAGTAATTGCTTTTTTAATTCCAATATCTGCCGCAACAAATCCAATTGCATTATCAGCATCCATATGAGAAATAGATTGAGAAATTTTTTTTATTTTTATCTTAGGTTTACAATTAATTAGTTTTTTTTTAATTCTATTGCAGTACATTTTTAATCTTGCTAAACCATGTGAGGGTGCGCCAACTAACTCAGCTTGAATTATATAATTTGTAGAAATTTCAGAATGGACATCATTTAAACCATGCTTAAGAAATATATCTTTAACAATTTTTTTAAGTTTTAATCTATTCATTAAATTTATCTATTGATTTTTTTTCCCAAAACAAAATTCTTTGTTTTTTATTTTCAATAAGGCTTTTACTTTGCGATGCATATTTATTTAATAAAATAGCCGCATTATTAAAATCATTATCAATTTGATCCAGTTGTTTTTTCATTTCATTTTCAACTTTAGAAGACATCTCTTTCAGAGTCATCCCCATCAATTCACCAGTTTCATGAGCGAGTTTTAAACAAGTGTCTGAACTTTTTTCAACTCCTTCTATAATATCTTGCTTTCCATTAGATTTTCTAATGTATTCAGCTCCAATTTTATAAAAGGAATAACATGTAATATAATCTTGCTGCATATTTGATAAAACATACTCTGCTCTCAATTCTTCATTCGTTTTTGAAAAACCCTTATTACAAAATAAAAAACTTAAAAATAATATAAATAGAAATTTTTTTATCATAGATATTAGCGCAAAGTTTTAGCAAATTTTCTTATATCATTAACTAATAAATCTGGTTCCTCTAGTGCCGCAAAATGTCCACCTTTTGCCATTATTGACCATTGTTTAATATTAAATATACGATCAACATACGATCTTGGTGGCCATGCTGACATTTCAGCTGGAAATATTGCGGCAGCCGTGGGAACATTAATACGATTGAAATCTTTTGGAAAAAAACGACCACCTTCTTCATGCCTTCCGTAGTAAATCCATGAAGATGAATTGAAAGTTTTTGTTACAATATAAAGCATAATATTTGTTAATAGGGTGTCTTTTGTATAAACACTTTCTATGTCATTATTTTTAAGATCAGACCAAAAAAAAAACTTTTCAATTATCCAAGCAGCAACACCTACAGGACTGTCCATCATAGCATAACTTAATGTTTGTGGTTTAGTCGCCTGCTGAGTTCTATAACCGTCTTGCATTATTTGATCTTTAATAAATTTTGATTCCCAGTCCTTCTCTTCCTTAGATTGAGGTCCATCAGGATGACGCATAGTTAAACAATTTATATGTATTCCTTTACATGCTTTAAAATGATCATAGCCAAGCCAATTTGAAATTGTAGCCCCCCAGTCACCTCCTTGAGCTAAATAATTTTTATATCCAAGGTTTTCTATCATTAGTTTATTTAAAATATTAGCCATCTTTCTGGGACCAATAGGTTTTTTTGGTTTACCAGAAAATCCAAATCCTGGCAAAGATGGCACTATTACATCAAACCCGTCATCTTTATTTCCACCAAATTTTTCTGGATGAGCTAGCTTTTCGATAATATCAAGAAATTCAACAATCGACCCTGGCCATCCGTGCATAATAAGTAAGGGCATAGGTTTAGATCCACTTCCTTTTTCCTGAATAAAATGGATATCGATATCATCAACTTTAGTTATAAAGTTTGAAAATTTATTTATTGTAGATTCATGTTTTTTCCAATTAAAATCTTCAACCCAGTATTTTGAAATTTCTTTTATATAAGCAAGATTTGTTCCATAGTCCCAACCATCTACATTAGGCATTTCGTTCCAAGGGTATTTTTTAATCTTATCGTAGATATTTTCTAAAATTTCATTGGAGATATTAACTTTAAATGGTTTAACCATTTTTTTATGAGTGACTAATCCAAATCGTTTTTGTTTGAAGATATTGATTTAAAGCTTCGGTCCCCTGATCTCTGCTTAGAGATCCAGATTGTTTGTACCCTCCAAAAGGCGTTTTAATATCACCTTCTGAAAAAGTGTTAATTGATACTGTGCCACAAGGTAAACTCTTTGCTATATGAAATGCCTTATTTATATCTTGCGTAAATACACTAGCGTGCAAACCATATTTAGAATTACTTGCTATTTTAAGAGCTTCATTCGTATCTTTAATTGTAAGTATTCCAAGTACTGGGCCAAAAATTTCTTCTTGAGAGATTGTCATATTTTCTTTTAAATTATCAAAAAGAGTTGGTTTAGCAAAAAATCCTTTTTGTTCTCCACCAGACACACCACCAAATAAAAGTGAAGCTCCTTCATCAATTCCTTTTTGTATATAGCCATCAACTGTAGCTAAATGTTTTTTAGATATCATGGAGCCCATATTTGTTTTTAGATCTAATGGGTCCCCAACTTTAATATTTTTTATTTTTTTTAAAACTTTATCTAAAAATTCATCTTTGACTTTACCGTGAATGATTTGGCGCATATTTGCAGAGCAATTTTGTCCACCATTCCAAAAAGCTGAGTTGATAGCATTGTCTATTAGACTATCAGTTATCTTTGCATCTTCTAAAACTATAAAGGGACTTTTTCCTCCCATCTCAAGACCAATAGTTTTTAGATTACTTTCGCCAGAATATTTCATGAAATACCCACCAACTTCAGTTGACCCAGTAAATGAAATTGCATCAACATCATTGTGTCTTCCTAGTGCTTCACCTACATCACCAAATCCAGGAACTACATTAAAAATACCATCAGGAATTCCTGCTTCTTTTGCAATTTGTGCAACTCTAATTGCTGTTAACGGAGTGTCTTCTGCGGGTTTAATGATTATAGAACAGCCTGCCGCTAAAGCAGGGGCAGCTTTCCATACCGCCATCATTAAAGGAAAATTCCAAGGAACAACGCCAGCAACAACTCCAATTGGTTCTTTTACAATTAAACTTGTGACTGACGGATCAGTAGCACCAACTTTACCAAAAACTTTATCTATTAATTCTCCATACCATTGAAAATGCATTGGAGCATCGTTTGCTACCTCATTAATGCAATCAGCAATTAACTTTCCGGTATCAACGCACTCTAGTACTGAATTTTCATCTCCATGTTTTCTAAGCAATTCTGCAAATTTAAGCAGAACTTCTTTCCTATGTTCCGGTGCAGATCTTGACCAAACTCCACTCTCAAAAGCTTTTCTTGAAACTTTAACCGCTAAATCTACATCTTTATAGTTACATTTAGCTACTGAACAGAGAGTTTCGCCTGTAGCTGGATTAATATTTTCGAACGTTGCACCATCAATAGCATCTACATACTTTCCATTTATATAAGCTCTACCTTCAAAATTTAGTTTTTTCGCAATCGCTTTGTAGTCAACTGTTCTCATTAGCCTTTTCCTCTCCAAGGAATAGTTTTGTCTATAATTTTACGAAGGGTAATGTCGAATAGAAGTCCTAACATACCCATTATAAAGATTGTTATCCAAATAACTTCATATTGAAAATATTTTTTTGCAACG
>Ga0209089_10003110_pt1 | contig 14313 bp, 14 predicted proteins | sample ArcticOcean_MG_C_FD_187431 | JGI IMG/M metagenome (GOLD analysis project Ga0209089, IMG submission 187431) | Marine microbial communities from western Arctic Ocean - ArcticOcean_MG_CB2_150 (SPAdes) (version 2) | ecosystem: Environmental > Aquatic > Marine > Oceanic | place: Arctic Ocean: Canada... | reverse complement strand
CGGACGCCGCTGGTTTGAACACCTCACGTTGCTTCCGTTCCTGCTGCCCACAATTCTGGTGGTGCTGGCGATGGTGCTGTTCTTCGGCAACCGGGGCTGGCTCAATCAAGCCCTCGGCTGGCTCGGTTTTCCGCAAATTCAGTTCCTCTACTCGCTCTCCGGAATCCTTATCGCCCATGTCTTCTACAACGTCCCGCTCGCGCTCAAGCTCATCTCGGCGGCGTGGATGCAGCTTTCTGGACAGTACGAACAGGCCGCCCAAATGCTGGGGGCCAACGTTTGGCGACGCTTCCGAACGCTGCTGATTCCGCTGCTGCTGCCTGCGATCATCTCGGCTTTTGCCGCCATCTTCTTGCTTTGCCTCAACAGTTTCGCCATCCTGCTCGTGCTGGGCGGCGGGCCAAAGCATACCACGCTGGAGGTGCTGATCTACCAGCTCGCCCGCATCGAACTCGACATCCCCCGTGCTGCCTCGCTCTCTTTGCTGCAATCCGGGTTGGCCATTTTTCTGCTCGCGCTGCTTCTGCAACTGCGCCCGCCCACGCCTCGGCAACGTCCTCCGAATTTACGAAAGCTCGGCGCCGACCTTCAGAGCAAGTGTCCGGAAGCGTGGTTCGCCCTTGCCGTGTTGGTGGCCCTCACCACCTTCGCGCTGGGTCCGTTGCTTGCCGTGTTGGTGGATTCTGTGCGCATCTTCAAGCACGGGCAGTGGCACTTCTCTTTCCAAACCTATCTCGACCTTTTCGGTTTCCGGGGGAACACACGCTTTCTGGATTCGTTGCGGAACTCCTTTGGGATTGCACTGGGCGGGGCCACCCTCGCAATGCTCTTGGGTTCCGGAACCTTGCTGCTGATTCTCAACAGCTCCAAGCGGACCCGGCCTTTGCTGGAAGGTGCGTTTTTACTGCCTGTGGCACTCTCCACGGTCGTGTTCGGCATTGCGTGGTTTCACCTTTACCAGCGTATCCTTGCTGGCCAAGTCGCGCTCGTCTGGGTGATCATCGCCATGCACGGACTGCTGGTCTGTCCTTACTGGCTGAGGATCATGCTCCCTGCCGCCGAGGCGATTCCAAGGCAGTGGTTTCAGGTTTCCCGGCTGCTGGGGCACACCTCCGGAACCTTTCTGCGGCGGGTGCTGCTGCCGTGGCTGCGGCCTTCGCTCGCCACCGCCTTCTTTTTCGCGTTCACGCTCTCACTCGGAGAACTCAACGCCATCCTGATGATTGCCGATGACACGGTGCAAACCGTGCCATTGGAGATCTACTCCGCGCTCGGCGGCTATCGGTTCGCCCGGGCCTCGGCACTTGGGGTGGTGCTGTTGTTGGCCTCGCTGCTACTGCTCGTGTTGCTCAATCTCGGTGCCCAAGACAGAGTCGGCAGCAATTTCCGAAAAAGAAACTGACACCCTTTGAAAATTTTTGGTAATCTAGTTACTCGCACTTGTTGAACCAAACGTGTTGCACGGGGGAGTTCATGGAAGAGACGGAAAATTTTGAGCAGCCTTCTGAGCGTCAACGCGCCGTTGAGGACTGCTTAGAGGAAGCAATTCTTGAGTACGCGATTGGTGTTTTCCCCTATGTGGAGGCACTGGAACTGATCCCCGGTTACCGCCCGGAGTCCATCCGCAACACCCTCTTCCAGATGATTGACGAGGGCACAGTCAAGGTGGGATTCTATTACGAGGAGATGCAGGAGAACCTCACGCTCTTCTACTTCCTCTGCGTGGACGGCGAAACGCACATCGTCTTCGGGCTGGACCCCAACCATGTGCAGGTGAGCATCACCGCAGACACCAACGGCATCTTTCGCATCAACGACGAGCAGTACCTCGACATCCTCCAAGTGCCACTCAACTGACCCTCTCCTTTTTCTGACTTCTTCGTGACCGACAGTCTCCCCGCTCCGCTCGCACTCATTGGCATGTCCGGAGCCGGGAAATCCTACTGGTCTCACAAGCTTGCAACCTACGGTTATTTGCGCATCGGCTGCGATGATCGTATCGCCGACCACTTGCAAACCCTGCCGAACCAATCCGGAAGTTCCACCCGCCGGATGGCCGACTGGATGGGGCTACCGTTCGACCCCGGATATGCGGAGGCAGAGCGGCAGTACATGGGGTGCGAGGTGGCGGTGACGGAGGAAATCTGCGAACTGCTGGAGAACGCTCCGGCAGAGCAACCCGTGGTCATTGACACCACGGGTAGCGTGGTGTACGTTGGCGAAGCCTTGCTCAAGCGATTCAAATCACTGGCAACGTTGGTGTACCTGAGCATGCCCACGGAATTCTCGGAGCCGCTTTACAAAACCTTCTTGAACGACCCCAAGCCGATGGTCTGGCAGGGGCACTTCACCCCTCGTCCCGGAGAAGGCAATGACGCGACCCTCGCCCGTTGCCTTCCGGAACTGCTGGAGTCACGCCGCCGGGACTATTCCGCGCTTGCCGATCACCAACTCGATTTCCAAACCCTGCGCAAGCCCGGAATGGAGATTCAGGACTTCCTGCACCTGGCGACCTCGAAAGCCCGCCTGATTCCGGCCCCGCTTTCCTCTTGAAAGCCAAGCAACGCCGGATATGATGCTCGTTACGGCTTGACCGTCGGGCGATTCATGCTATGATTTTTGATTTTGATCTCAACCCAAAATAAGGAGGAATGATGGACCTCATTTCAATTGACGGATGGTACTTGCTGTTGCGCTGGATTCATTTATTGGCGGGCATCACCTGGATCGGCCTCTTGTACTATTTCAACTTCGTGCAGGGAGAGTGGTTCAAGGAAACCGAGGCGAGCGCGAAATCCGCCGCCGTCCAGAAACTGGTGCCCCGTGCCTTGTGGTGGTTCCGCTGGGGAGCGATGTTCACGTTCCTTGCGGGCGCCCTGACCCTGATGACCAAAGGCCATCAGGCCGGCTGGGAAATCTACGCGACTTCCTGGGGCATCTTCATCTTGACTGGAAGTTTGCTCGGCACCTTGATGTTCCTGAACGTCTGGCTGATCATCTGGCCCAAGCAGCAGGTCATCATCGCCTCGACCAATCAGGTCGCTGAAGGCGGGGAGGCGTTGCCGGATGTCGCCGCTTGCACGGCAAAAGCAGGCTTGGCTTCCAGAACCAACACCCTGTTTTCGATTCCGATGCTGCTCTTCATGGCCAGCGCGAGCCACCTGCCGATGAGCGTCACCGAAGAGACCAACTTCACTTCGCTTTTCTGGGTGCTGGCGGTCATCATTGGAGTGATCCAAGTCAACGCGATTGTTGGAAAACCGGGGCCGATGGCTTCCGTCAAAGGCGTGATCACCTCAGGTTGTGTACTCACGGTCGTCCTCTACGGAGCAATCGGCATCCTCGCCTAAACCTTGCAGTGGTGAATCCGGAGGCCCGCTGGCTTCCGGGTTCCCTGCCCAGGTTTCTGCCGCTTTGCGGATCTGTTCCTGATCGCTGTTTTATATGTCAGTGTCCGTTTTGCGTCTCTTCCATCAAGTTTTTCTCGCCTTCTTGTTGGCACTCATCCTTGTGTTCTCAGGGTGTGAGAAGTCGGATAAAAACCAGGAATCGTCCTCAACCGCTCAAGCCACTGAGGAAGCCGCAGCAACTCAGCCAGCCGAAGCGGGCATTGCCAAAAGGGGAAAATCCCTCTACTTCGCCAACTGCATCGCTTGCCACAACACCAACCCCGCCAAGGCCGGAAGTGTGGGGCCTGCCATCTCTGATTCCTCCAAGGAACTCCTGACTCTCAAGGTCACTCAAGGCACCTATCCCGAAGGGTATCAACCGAAGCGGACCACAAAACTGATGCCTCCCCTGCCCAACCTCAAAGCAGGCATCCCGTTCCTGCACGCTTTTTTGAAACCGTAAATTTCAGGTGACCTCCCATAGTTCAGTCTTCCTGAATTTTCGGTCTGTCAAATCCCCCTGCTGAATTCAGAGCGCGTCTCTGCTATCCTAATCGTTCCAAAAGACGATCCGCTGGTGAGTTGCACCCATGTCCGTTTTTCAGTTGCCTTCGGGCCTCCCGTTGTTCCCAGACCCGGACGCCGCCGAACCGGATGGGTTACTGGCGGTGGGTGGTGATCTTTCCCCACAGCGGTTGCTCGCGGCTTACCAGCGTGGCATCTTTCCGTGGTACGAGGACGGGCAGCCCATCTTGTGGTGGAGTCCCGACCCAAGGCTGGTGTTGTTCCCGGAGGAGTTTCACGTCTCTCGCCGCTTGCGCCGCACACTACGGCAGGGTGTCTTCACGGTACAGTTTGATACGGCCTTTGCCGAAGTCATTCGCAACTGCGCGGAAATCCGGACCAGCACGGGCGAGGGCACTTGGATCACACAGGAGATGCAGGACGCTTACAACCACATGCACGAACTCGGCTACGCCCATTCGGTGGAGGTGTGGCAGGAGAGGCAACTGGTGGGAGGCGTTTACGGAATTTCATTAGGACGCTGCTTTTTTGGCGAATCAATGTTCAGTTGTCGTAGCAACGCCTCCAAAATCGCGCTGGCCACTTTGTCAAAACGAGCCGCTGAACTAGAATTGGAACTGATTGATTGCCAAATGACCACGCGACACTTGCTCAGCCTCGGGGCACGGGAACTGCCGCGCCGCGAGTTCCTAGGACTGATTCGAGAGGGGATGCGTTACCCCACTCGGCGTGAACTTTGGAGTTGATCCCGAATCGCTATGGCTGTCCGACCTCGCCGCACCCTGCACTTCCAGCTTAACGTTCCGGTGGTACTCTCGTTGCTTGGGCTGAGTGCCTTCTGTCTCGCCGTGATGTTCTACTTGGGGCTGATCACGGGCAAGAGCCTGCGGGTTCCAGCAGTTCCCATCGCACAAACCCCTGCAAACGTGGAGGGCGAATCTGGGGGAAAAACGCTCACCGAGGAAGAGTTGTCATTCTACAATCTTGGCGAACAGCAGTCTGACAACTTGAACCTCGACCTCAAGAAACTCAACAAACTGCGCGAGAAAACGGACTCCCTAGCCGCTGAAGAATCCACGCCAACCACAACCCCGCAAGCCCCCCAAACGCCAAAATCACCAACCGCCACAGTTTCCAAACCCAAACCACCGCAAGCCTCAAAAAACCAAGCACGGTACACGATTCAGGTGTTCTCGTCCCGTAAGCGTGCCAACGCCGAGGTGGTTTCGACACGGCTCCGCCGCAACGGTTTTCCGGATGCCTATATTGACCGCTATGAATCGGCAGACAAACGAGTGCTGTATCGCGTGAGAGTGGGGAAGCTGGACAAAACCAAGGCTCAAGCGGAGGCACTGCGGCTCCAGCAGCTCGATTTCATCGAATCCGCACAGATCACGCGAATCTAACGCTCCGGATGTCCGAATACTTCCACAGCACGAACTCTCCGTACTATGCGGTCGCCACAGCGTTGCCGCTGCTGATTTGTTACGAAGTCTTGGTGGTTGCCACCCAGACCCCGTACTGGGCGATCCGGAACGCTGCTGATGTTTGGATGCGCACTTTTTTTCTCGCCTTTGAAATCAAGCCGCAGCACCTCAGTTTCCTGATGATCGGGGCTATGATCATTGCCCTTCCGTTTGCCCGCCGCTACGCCCAAGGGGTGGAGTTGCGCCCCCGCTACTTTGTGATGATCCTTGGAGAGTCACTGGGGTACAGTCTCCTACTGGGCATCGTCCTGCGCCTTGTACTCAGCAATCTGCTACTCTCGATTGGCGGCAGCGACATTGGCTTGCTGCAAAACCTCGCGCTCTCGATTGGAGCTGGGTTGTTTGAGGAGTTTTTCTTCCGGGTGCTGCTGCTCGGAGTGCTGCTCTGGTTTATCAAGCACCTCATCCCCAACGAGAACTTTGGTGGCATCTTGTCCGTTTTATTGGCTGCGTTTCTGTTTTCCGGTAGCCACTACATCGGCAACATGGCTGATTCGTTCACTTGGTACAGCTTCCTCTACCGCTGGCTGGCGGGTGTCGCCTTCACGGCCTTGTACTACTTTCGAGGTTTTGCCGTCACCTCCTGCACCCATGCCCTCTACGACATCCGGGTGCTGCTGTGAGTGGTTGGTGGTCAGTGGTCCGTTTTCGGCGGCCGATTATCTATTGTTGTCTTTGCCCCTTTGGGACTTTGAAACTAACGAAACCTCATGACTGAAATGCGCGTCCCTCTGTTGGATCTCAAGCCTCAACTTAACGAACTCCACGAGGAAATCCTCAGTGCCGTGACCCGTGTGGTCGCATCTACCCAGTACATCATGGGGCCGGAAATCGACGCACTGGAGCGCGAGCTCGCCGACTATTGCGGAACGAACGATGCCGTGGGTGTGTCCTCCGGAACGGATGCCCTGCTGCTCTCGCTGATGGCGCTAGACGTGGGAGCGGGTGATTTGGTGCTGGTGCCGGATTTCACCTTCTTCGCCACCGCCGGGGTGGTTTCTCGGCTCAACGCGACTCCAGTGTTTGTGGACGTGGACCCCGTTTCCTACAACCTCGATCCTGAACAGGTCCGGATCACCCTGCAACGGCTCGGTACCGATGCGAGTCGCGTGAAGGCAATGATCCCCGTGCATCTCTATGGGCAGTGTGCGGACATGAAACCGCTGCTGGAAATCGCCAAGGAGCAGGGATTTGCTGTGATTGAGGACGCCGCGCAAGCGATTGGCGCGGAGTACGAACTGGACGGAAAAGCACGGCGAGCTGGAAGCATGGGTGAGTTGGGCGCCTTCTCGTTCTTTCCGACAAAAAACCTAGGCGGAATCGGTGATGGCGGCATCATCACCGTCAACGATCCGGAGCTTGCCAAAACTCTGCGCATCAAGCGCGTGCATGGCGGCGAACCGAAGTACCACCACAAAGTGATTGGCGGCAACTTCCGGCTCGACCCCTTGCAGGCGGCGGTGATCCGCGTCAAGCTTCCCCGGCTGGAAGCCTGGCACGCGCAACGTCGGGAAAACGCGGAGCGCTACACGCGCCTGATCAACGAAGCCAGCATTGGCGAGTTTGTGCGGACTCCGGAAGCGGTGTTGCCGGAACACCTCACGAACCGACACATCTATAACCAGTATGTGATCCGGACGCAGCAACGCGATGAGCTACGGGCGTTTTTGCAAAGCCGCAACGTGGCGTCCGAAATCTACTATCCGATTCCCTTCCACCAACAGGAGTGCTTCGCGTACCTCAAGCCCCGCAGCGACGACTACCCGGTTTCACGCACGGCAGCGCAGCAGGTGCTGGCCCTGCCGATCTATCCAGGGCTGACTGTGGAAATGCAGGAATACGCCGTGGCGCAGCTTCGGGAGTTTTATCTGGGAGGATGACCCGGTTGAGATGATTACCAATCCCGGGTAGTCTCCCCCTTGAGTGTTGTTCCTCTGAAAATCGTGAAAAATAACTCCCCGATAGCTACTGGCTATCGGGCTGGAATTTCATCCCCGCATCCAACGCGAAACTTACAACCACTCGCTCGTCACCCAAGATTGGCGGCTGACGCTTTATCCAGAATCGGAGGGCTGGGGAGAACTCTTTGATCTGGAGGCAGACCCCGGAGAGCATTGCAATCGGTTCAATGATCCCGCCTATCGGACAATCCGGGAGCAACTGACACAACGGCTCATACAGGAGTTTCCTGCAAGGCCGGAGGCCGGAACCGTGTTGCTTGCGAAGTGGTAGGAGATGTGAAACGGGAAACGACCGAGGTGAGTCGTTTCCGTGAGGAGGGGGGAACCTACCCGGCGTCCGGATTGATGAACACCATGCGGTTGCCGGACACCGACTGCGTGGCAACCTCGATTTCCAAGTCGCGCAGATCCCGACGGATTTTTCGGCGCAGGCGGCTTTTTTCCTCGGATGAGAAGAGTTCGAGTTCGAGGTAGTTCCGGGTGTTCTTCAGTTCCGAAAGTTGCTGGAATCCGGGGCTGCCCTCAAGGTAGTCGAGGATCGCGTCTTCCTGATCGAAGGAGAAGTTCCGGAAGATGATCAGGTAGGCGAATCCAGAATCCCCCACGTTTTGGTAGAACTCGGCAATGCGTGAGATTGCCTGCCGTCCGGCTTCTGCTCCAGCACGAACCCCCGCCTTGCCCAGCATTCGGTACCAGTCGTAATTGCCGGGTTTCTTAGCGGAAAGCTCCTTGCCTTCGGTGACAATATCGGCGATCTGCCGTCCTGTGGCAGCATCGTAAATTCCCAGTCGCAGGGTGGTCTTGACCGCCCAGAACCCGCCGCCGCGCTGGTCACGTTTCCCGGCGATCATTTCCATCTGCACGAGGATTTCCGCTTGTTGGTCCAGCGCGAGTGCCAGCAAGTTGTCCACTGCACGATCCACCAAAGCCTCCTGCTCAATGGCCTGATAGATGCGAGTCATCTGCTGGTCGTTGAACATCCGGAAGCCCGCCTTGTTGAACTCTTCACGGACCACTCCCAGCGTGGTGGTCACCGCCCCGTTGTCGCGGGGCAGGGCATGGGGGTCTTGGCTGTGAGAGACGATCATCAGTCGCTTGTTCCCCATTTTTTTGTGGAGAATCCGGAGCGCGGTGAGGCTGTCCTTGATTTTGCCTTCCTCGACCTCGGCCCGAATGGTCACCTCGTACACCGTGCCCCCGCTGGCGAGACCCTCCTTGAGGATTTCGTAGTTGGAAACGAAGCCTTGGCTGGTGCTGAGGATTTCGTCTCGAATCACCTCGTAGTTACGGGCCAGCGTGTTGGAATCAATCACCACACCAACCCCTTGTTCCACGGCTTGGCGCTGGGCGTTCTTGAGGGCCTGAATCCGTGCACTTCCCGTGTTATTACTATAGATCGTCGCCGATCCGGTGGCCTCGACTTCGCGGGAGTGCAGCGTTCCAGCGGCAACACAAACGAGCAATCCGGCAAGCAAAATTTTCCAGCACATGGACAGTTTTCGGGAAAGGATTATTCCAGCGTCAGCGGTTGCACCGGTTGGGTGTCCGCATCCGTTTGCATTGGCGTGACTGCTTGACTCTGCGTCTGCTTGGAGAGTCGTGGCAACTCAACAGGCTTCAACGTCGCGGCTCCGGAACCAGTGGTTTGGGCACCGCTGGCCAACGACACTGGAAACTGCCGTGCCTCCAGCCGCACCGGACGGATCATCGTGGTTTCGGGAGGTGGACGCCGACCTGCCGCGTCAATGGTCTGCTCGGCAATCGGGTCCAGCGGGTTGTAATCCCCCAGCCACACTTGAGTGTCGGTCCACGCTTGTGCGTATTTCGGGTCCGGATGCAGCAGGTTCGCTTGTGCAAAGTGATGCGCCGCAAGCGGCAGGTTGCCCGCCAATTGGTGAACCACGCCGAGATTGTAATGCACGGCAAGTCGGTTCCGCGCCTCCTGCTCTCCGGGAACCCGCGTGTGCGCCTTGACGAGGATGCCGTAGCGATAAACACTTTCACGGGAAAGCCGCTGGTGCAGTGCCATGTCCAGCCCCGGCTCGTCAAACGTTTGACCACGCAGGCGCAGCAACTTGCTCATCACCGCCTTGGGCACTTTGGTAGCACGCAATTCGACATAGGTGGGCGTTGTGAATGCAAAACGATGCTGCTCCGGAAAGGGCTGGGGGGCATAGAGAACCGTGTTCCAGGCCTTGATCGCCAAGGCGTAATCTCCGCCTTCGGCATGGCCGATACCCTCCACAATGCGGGGATGGCCGAAATTCACGAAGCCCATGGTCCACGGCACCGGAACTGTGCCGGGATCGAGAGCGACGACGTACTCGCGAGCCACAGGGTTGATCTCGTCCACCAAGCGGCGCACCATCAGCCCTCCGAGGCGGATGACCTCATCCTCCGGGTCCGGAATCAGCAGCATGCGATCTTCACCCGTGTACACTTGCTGGTAGCTCACCAACAAACGCTTTTGGGCAAGGGGTTGTTTGCGGGTGCGCTTGGTGAACTCAAACTCGATTTCTAGGTCGATCGTGCGGTGAATTAATTTCTCGGTCTGTTGATTCTCGATAAACTCCACCGCTTGCTTCTTCACGAGTTCCCCGGAACTCTGCGCCTGCGCGACCTGTCGGTTCATCAGCACCACTGTGGTCTGCGGACGGGATTCATCCACATCCCGGATGGACAGCACACGCACCTCGGCGTTGATCACGGCGACATCGTCTGCGGTGGCATCCGGATAATCCTCCAGATACTCGAAAAAGGAGGAACCCTCAATCTCCCGGATGAGCAGATCTCGCAGGAGGCTGGATTTCTCTCCTTTGAAGCGGTCAATGTAGAGGGCGGTGATCCCCATGAAAGGCTTGCCTTGGGAGGGAGGGTAGTAATGGATTTGCCCAGTTGTGCAGGCACTCAGGACGAGCAGCGCCAGCAGTAACACCCCCCATTTGGGAAGCTGCTGTCCAAGCGCCTCATTCTGCCGTGAGGTCGTTGACCGTGTTCGTGAGGGTTTTGCCTTGGTCAATGGTCCAAGTGTCCAGCGCCGCATCGTCGTCTAGGTTTCCTGTTGCCGTGGCCACAAAGCTCGTGGCGGTGGCGGTCAAGGTGTAGGAATAAACCACATCGCCTCCGGTTTCAAACTGCACGTCCAAGTCGCTCAAGCTGCTGGCGTAGGTCCGGTTGGTGGCGAAGTAGATTTTCTGCGCGGTGTAGAGGGCACTGAGGTTGGTCCTAGCCTCGGTCTGCCGTGTGCGTTGGAGGTAGCCCTCCAAGCTAGGGTAGGCCAAGGCGGCGAGGATGCCGATGATCACCACAACGATCATCACCTCAATCAGGCTGAAGCCATTGCACCGTCTAACGCGCATGGAAACGAAATGCAAGAAGCGTGATCAGGGGAGAATCCGCTGAACGGATTCTGATGGTACAGGCTTTCAGAGGAAGGCGTTTTTGCTAGAAAAGTGTGGACACGGAAGAGGCCGCGAGTTCCAGCAGTGTCTGCGGGAACACCCCGAGGTACACCACCGCTGAAGCAGCTCCCACCAGTCCGGTGAGCGCAAACCCCGGCGATTCTGTTGTTTCCGAAACCGCGCCGTCCGGCACCGAACCTTCGCGCATGTAGAGGTACACCACCACACGCATATAGTAGTACACCGACAGTGCGCTGTTCAGCAGACCAATGATGGTCAACCACACCCAGCCTTCCTCTAAGGCTGCTTGGAAAATCTGTAACTTGCCAATGAATCCTCCGGTGAGCGGAAGCCCAATCAGTGAGAGCATGAAGACGCTCATCAAGAAAGCCAAGACGGGCTTGTGTCTCGCATAGCCGGCAAGATCATCGTAGGAGTCCGGCGCCTTGCCGAAGTGCCGCACGGTCAGGATTCCGAAGGCTCCCGTGCCCATCACGGCGTAGGCACAAGAGTAGAAAATCACGCTGCTGAGCGCTGCTGGCGTCCCAACCACCACGGCCACCATGATGTAACCTGCGTGGGCCACCGAGGAATAGGCGAGCATGCGCTTGACGCTGTTCTGCATCAGGGCCATCACATTGCCAACGGTCATAGTCAGCACAGCAATCGCCCAGAACAGATCCTTCCAGAGTTCCGCCTCCAGCGGGATGCCCGTGAGCAAGACACGGACAAACATGGCAAATCCTGCTGCTTTCGCCGCTGCCGAGAGGAACCCCGTCACTGGTGTGGGGGCACCGGAATACACGTCTGGAGTCCACATGTGAAAGGGAACCACCGCAACTTTGAAGCCCATTGCGATGATGATGAGTGCAACTCCGATGATCGCAAGTGGGTTGTTCAAGGCACCCGGCTCCTGCAAGGCGGCGACGATTTCCGGAATGCGGATGCTGCCGGTGGCACCGTACAGCAGAGAAATCCCGTAGAGCAAGAAGCCAGTGGAGAAGGCTCCAAGCAACAGATACTTCAGCGCAGCTTCGTTCGACTCCGGAACTCGGCGGCGAATGCCGACAAGGATGTAGCTCGAAATCGACATGATCTCCAGTCCGATGAAGATCACGAGCAGTTCAAGACTGGAGGTCATGAACATCATCCCGACCACCGCAGTGATGAGCAGCACATAGTATTCACCAAAACCGATGCCGTGATCTTCGAGATAGTGCAGTGAGAGCAGGACCGTGAGGATGCCGATGACGAGGTAGAGGGATTCAAAGAGAATCGAAAAACCGTCGGCCACGATGGTGCCATAGAAACCCGTTGCACCGGAATCCAACAACTGACTCTCGGCGACAAGCGCGCACGCAAACCCAACGATGGTCGTCACCGCAAGGGTCGTGCGTTGTGAACCCGGAGCAAACAAGTCCAGCAGCAGAACCACAAAGGCGACTCCGAGCAGAATCAGTTCTGGGATGAGGGGAACGAGGTCTGTGGTGGTGACGAATTCCATTCAGTTCCTTCCGACGTGCGGCACGAGGGTTTGGGATCGTGGGATTAATGAGTTTGGCCCGGACGGTGACCGCAGGCGTATCACCGTCCGGAAACGCTCAGGTGAGGATCGGGAAGTTGAAGACCGCCCCTTCCTTGATGCCAGCGGGCCAGCGAGTGGTGACCGCCTTGAGCCGGGTGTAGAAATTGACGGATTCCGTTCCATAAATATGGTAGTCCCCGAAGAGCGAACGCTTCCAGCCTCCGAAACTGTGATAGGCCACGGGCACCGGAATTGGAACGTTTACCCCAACCATACCGACTTGAATACGATTGACGAAATCGCGGGCGGCATCGCCGTCACGAGTGAAGATCGCCACGCCGTTCGCGTACTCGTTGCCTTCGATGAGAGCAATCGCGTCTTCATAGCTTTCCACACGGACGGTCGCAAGCACGGGTCCGAAAATCTCCTGCTTGTAAATTTCCATGTCGGGGCGCACTCGATCAAACAGACAACCGCCGATGAAAAAGCCGTTCTCGCAGCCGGAAACGACAAGATCGCGTCCGTCCACAAGCAGTTCCGCACCTTGGTCCACTCCACTCTGCACCAGTGAAGCCACGCGGTCGCGCTGCTCGCGGGTGATCAACGGCCCCATTTCCATGCCGGGTTCCATGCCAGAGCCCACGCGCAAGTCCTTGACCCTCGGAACCAGTCGTTCCATGAGCGCATCGGCAGTCTTCTCGCCCACCGGAACCGCCACCGAAATCGCCATGCAACGCTCCCCAGCCGAACCGTAACCTGCTCCCATGAGGGCATCAGCAACTTGGTCAAGGTCTGCATCCGGGAGGATCACCATGTGGTTCTTTGCGCCGCCGAGAGCCTGCACACGCTTGCCGCTGTTGGTTCCGCGTTGGTAGATGTACTCCGCAACCGGGGTTGAGCCGACAAAACTGATGCCCTGCACATCCGGATGGTCAAGCAGTGCATCCACAGCTTCCTTGCCGCCCTGCACCACGTTGAACACGCCGTCCGGCAGTCCGGCTTCCTTGAACAGATCTGCCATCAGCAGCGAGGCGCTAGGGTCTTTTTCAGAGGGCTTGTGGATAAAGGTGCAGCCGCAGGCGATGGCGATGGGAAACATCCACATCGGCACCATCGCTGGAAAGTTGAAGGGGGTGATGCCCGCCACCACACCCAACGGCTGCCGCATCGAATGCGCATCAACCCCAGTGGCGATTTGTTCGTTGAAGGTGCCCTTGAGCAACTGTGGAATGCCACAGGCGAATTCGACCACCTCAATGCCCCGGATCACCTCACCCTTGGCATCCTCGAAGGTTTTGCCGTGTTCACGGGTGAGGGTCTCGGCGATTTTATCAGTGTTCGCCTGCAAAACTTGATTGAATGCGAACATCACCCGCGCACGTTTGACCGGCGGAGTGTCACGCCATGCCGGAAATGCCTCCTTCGCAGCTTGCACAGCGGTGTTCACATCTGTTGCCGTGGACATGGTCACTTGGGCAATGGCCTCTCCGGTTGCCGGATTAAAAATATCCTGAGTCGAACCTCCGATACTCGCTTTTCGTGCGCCGTTGATGTAGTTTTCGACTAGAGTGTTCATGATCCCTTGTTTTTGTTGCCGTGTTTGTTCTTGCTGTCCCAGCTTTGGGCCAAAGCATCAAGATGTCACAGCCCTCTTCCGCAATCAAGTCATTTTGGAGGTATCTTGGAAAGACGGCTTGTGCATGGCTGGGGAAGCAGATACGAAATAGGGGAGAGGGTTTCCCAAACTAGACTTGAGTAGAAAAACTGATGAAAAAAACGATTTTCACCTACGCCTGGGATGTACTTGAGGAGGGCACGGAAAACGCCTTCGCCCGCATCCGCGACCTTGGCGCGAACACCGTGGCTCTCGCCGCGAGCTACCACGCAGGCAAGTTCCTGCGTCCCCGTGCTCCCCAGCGGCATGTGTATTTTCCGGAGGACGGCACGGTCTATTTCCAGCCCGACCTCTCCCACTACGGCACCCTCCAGCCGCAACCCAATGGACTAGTTGCCGAACGCGACCTC
>Ga0209089_10003106_pt1 | contig 14321 bp, 15 predicted proteins | sample ArcticOcean_MG_C_FD_187431 | JGI IMG/M metagenome (GOLD analysis project Ga0209089, IMG submission 187431) | Marine microbial communities from western Arctic Ocean - ArcticOcean_MG_CB2_150 (SPAdes) (version 2) | ecosystem: Environmental > Aquatic > Marine > Oceanic | place: Arctic Ocean: Canada... | reverse complement strand
ACGTGGGGACCGGTGAAGGCCAGGTGAGTCGCGTGGCTGCCGCCGGGGGCGCCTCCACGACGATCGGCATGGATCCCGCCGCCGCACAGGTCCTGGAGGCGGCGGCCCGTGGTGGTGGACCGGCCTACCTGCGTGCCGGCGCCGATCGGATGCCATTCCCCGATGCCTCATTCGATGCCGTGGTCGCCTGTCTCGTCTTCGAGCACATCGAGGCGGTGGACGATGCGATCTCAGAGGTCGCACGGGTTCTCCGGCCCGGCGGGCGTTTCGCGTTCTTCCTGAACCACCCGATACTGCAGACCCCTGGCAGCGGCTGGATCGACGACCAGATACTGGATCCCCCGGAGCAGTACTGGCGCATCGGTCCGTACCTGGTCGAGTCGATCCAGCTGGAGGAGGTCGCCAGAGACGTCTTCCTGCCGTTCGTGCACAGACCTCTCAGCCGATACGTGAATGCCATGGCCGACCACGGGCTGATACTGCGGCGAATGCACGAACCGGCACCCCCCGAGGGATTCCTGGCTCGTGCAGCCGAGTACCGGGAGGTCGCCACCATCCCGCGGCTCCTGGTGCTGGTGGCCGAACGGGAGGCCTGAGACGCGCCCCATGCTCCGGAGAGCAAACCGGGCGGCGTCTACGCTGGTCCCATGAGCGACCTGCTGGTGATCACCGGTCTCTCCGGGGCGGGGCGAAGCGAGTTCGCCAAGGACCTCGAGGACCTCGGCTGGTTCGTCATTGACCGTCTCCCCCCGGAGATCAGTTCCAAGGTGGCTGACCTTGCCCTCGGTGGGGGATCCACCTGGGACCGGGTGGCGTTCATCCTGAGGGCGGACCTGGCTGGTGGTGAGACGCTCCGGGCTGTGGAGGAGTTGAGGGAGACGGGGGAACGCCTCCGTGTGGTGTTCCTGGACTGCTCCACAGAGGCCCTGGTGCGTCGCTACGAGAGCAGCAGGCGCCCGCACCCGTTCCCGGTGGATAGGGGCCTCCAGGAGGCCATTGAGGCTGAGCGTGACTTAATGGAACCTGTCCGGGCCGCTGCCGACCTCGTCCTGGACACATCGGACCTGAACGTCCACGATCTGCGTGATCGGGTGTCGGCTCTCTACGGCGAGGTGGACGACCGCCCGATGCGCACGACGATCACCTCGTTTGGGTACAAGCACGGTCTCCCCAGGGATGCCGACCTCGTCTTCGACTGCCGGTTCCTCCCCAATCCGCACTGGATACCGGACCTGCGACCGTTGAACGGGCGTGACGGGCCGGTGAGCGAGTACGTGCTCAGCCATGACGCCACCCAGGACTTCCTGGACCAGTTGGACGACATGCTGGCCGTGCTGATGCCCTCGTACGTGGCTGAGGGCAAGTCGTATCTGTCGGTGGCCTTCGGCTGCACGGGCGGACGCCACAGGTCGGTGGCCGTTGCCGAGACGGTCGCCGAGATGCTCAGGGGCAGGGGCTTTGATCCGGTGGTCAGCCACCGCGACATCGAGCGGTGAACCATCCACGGCGAGTCTGCGCCCTTGGTGGAGGCCATGGTCTTGCAACCAGCCTCCGGGCCATCCGCACCTATGCGGAGGAGATCACGGCGGTGGTCTCCATTGCCGACGACGGCGGCTCCAGCGGACGTATCAGGGCGGCGGAGGGCGGCCCGGCTCCAGGCGACCTGAGGCGATGCTTCGAGGCCCTGGGTGATGGCTCGATGCTCACAGCCGAACTGGGCTGGAGGTTCTCAGGGGGAGAGCTGGATGGGCACGCCCTCGGCAACCTGCTCATAGCGGGCCTTGTCGGCGCCTGCGACGACCTGGTTGGTGCACTGGACGAGGTGGGCCGCCTTGTTGGTGCCGTTGGACGCGTCCTGCCGGCGACGAGTCGGCCGGTGGACCTGGTTGCCGACACCGGCGACTGGGAGGTCGAAGGCCAGGTGGCGGTCCACCGGGCCGCCGGAATCGTGAGGCTCCGACTCGTGCCACCGGACGTGTCGTCGCCCCCCGAGGTGGTTGCGGCGATTTCCGGGTCGGACCATGTGGTGCTGGGCCCGGGTTCGTTCTACACGAGCGTGCTGGCAGCGACCCTCGCACCCGACGTATTGAAGGCACTGGCGGTTCGCTCGGGCCCGTTGGTCCTGGTGGCGAACCTCGTACGGGACGTCGAGTCGCCGGACCTGATCGCAGACCAGTTGGAGGTCCTGGAGGAACATGGGGTCCGTCCTGATGTCGTCCTGGTGGATGCTGCATTCGAGGGCGCTGTCTCCGACCGCTGCCCCGTCATGCGGGCGCCGGTATCAGCACCGGGGGGGATGATCCACGACCCGGTGGGCCTGGGCGCAGCGCTGGCTGCCTGCTCCGCCGCGAACTTGTGACCCTTTTCCACCAGGGAAACCGTGTCTACGGCTGAACGATCGGCTAACAATGCTGGGGTTCGTTGTCATGTCGGCATCGACCGTTTCGCAACAGCGGGCGACGATTCGCCGCAGGAGGCAGGACTTCCCTTGACAGTCCGTGTGGGTATCAATGGATTCGGCCGTATCGGCCGCAACTTCTTCCGGGCGGCCAGGGCCCGGGGAGCGGACCTTGAGTTCGTCGCCGTCAACGACCTCGGGTCGATCGACACCATGGCGTTCCTCCTGGCCAACGACTCGGTCCACGGCCGCCTCGACGCCCGGGTGAAGGCCACAAGGGACGGCATCACCGTCGATGGCCAGAAGATCAAGGTCCTCTCGGAGCGCAACCCGGCCGACCTGCCGTGGGGAGACCTCGGCGTCGACGTCGTGATCGAGTCGACCGGTTTCTTCACGAGCCGTGACAGTGCGGCCCTGCATCTCGACTCGGGCGCCAGCAGGGTCATCATCTCGGCGCCGTCCGGCGACGCCGACGCCACCTTCGTGGTCGGCGTGAACGACGACGACTACGACCCGGCGAAGCACCACGTCGTCTCCAACGCCTCCTGTACGACGAACTGCTTCGTTCCGATGATCAAGGTCCTGGACGACGCCTTCGGGGTGGAGCAGGGCTTTATGACGACGACGCACGGTTACACCGGCGACCAGAGCCTGGTGGACGGCCCCCACAGCGACCTCCGGAGGGCAAGGGCGGCTGCCATCAACATCGTGCCCACCTCCACCGGTGCAGCCCGGGCGACCAGCCTCGTCATGCCCAAGATGAAGGGGAAGTTGGACGGCATCTCCCTACGGGTGCCGATTCCGGACGGTTCGATCACCGACTTCGTCGGAACCCTCAGGAAGCCGGCCACGGTCGAGCAGGTCAACGCCGCCTTCGCTGCTGCGGCCCGAAAGGGACCCCTCTCCAAGGTCCTGGACTACAGCGAGGAGCCGCTGGTGTCGTCGGACATCGTGGGTCGGCCGGCCTCGTGCACGTTTGACGCCGGGCTCACCATGGCGGTCGGAAGCATGGTGAAGATCTGTGGCTGGTACGACAACGAGATGGGCTATTCGACCCGTCTCGTCGACCTGGCGCGCATTGTCGGCACCCGACGGACGAAGAAGGCGAAGGCCGGAAAGCGCCGCTAGGCGGACCGGCCCGCCGATTCCGTGGACGTTCCCCAACTCGAGGACCTCGGCGACCTGAATGGTCGGCGGGTGCTGGTCCGGTGCGACTTCAACGTGCCCCTTGCCGGCGGGGTCATCACCGATGACCTGCGCATCAGGGCGGCGGTTCCCACCCTCCGGTTCCTCGTGGATGCCGGGGCCCATGTCACGGCGTGTTCCCACCTGGGTAGGCCCGGCGGCTCACCTGACGCGGCGTATTCCATGGACCCGGTACGCGCCAGGCTGGCCGAGCTCGTCCCCGGTGTGGAGCTGCTGGAGAACCTCCGGTTCGATCCCGGCGAGACGGCTGATGACCCGGGCTTCACCGAGCGCCTGATCGAAGGCCACGACGCCTATGTGAACGACGCCTTTGGCGCCTCTCACCGGGAGCACGCCTCGGTCGTGGGTCCGCCCCGGCACCTGCCGTCGGCGGCCGGCCGTCTACTTGCCCGGGAGGTGGAGGTGCTTTCCGGCCTGCGCGACTCTGCCCGCCACCCCTTCGTCGGGATCCTGGGCGGCGCCAAGGTGAGCGACAAACTGGGCGTCATAGAAGCTCTCCTTGATGTGGTCGACGAGCTCATTGTTGGCGGCGGGATGTGCTTCACCTTCCTGGCGGCGAAGGGGGCCAACGTCGGCTCGTCGCTGCTGGAGGAGGACCTGATCGAGGATTGTGCCCGGCTGCTGGATTCCGGTGCGCCGATCCGACTGCCGCTGGATATCACGGCGCTCGGCCCCGGGGGGAAGATCGGGGATCCGTCGGCCGGGGGAGAGGTGCGCCAGGTGGGCACGTCGATGCCCGACGGCTGGATGGGTCTTGATATCGGTCCCGGCTCGGCCGTGGAGTTCTGTGATGTGATTGCAGACGCCCGAACTGTGTTGTGGAACGGGCCCATGGGCGTATTCGAGGATCCCCGGTTCGCCGCAGGAACCCGTACCCTCGCCGAGGCCGTCGCAGCCTGCCGTGGCTTCACGGTGGTGGGTGGAGGCGACAGTGCGGCGGCGACCCGCCAGTTCGGGCTTGCCGACGCTATGGACCACGTTTCGACCGGCGGCGGTGCTGCGCTGGAGCTGATCGAGAAGGGCGACCTGCCGGGCCTGGCGGCGCTTCGCGGCGAGCACGGGTCAGCCGGAAACTAGACAGGGATTTGGAGAGGGAGCCGAAGATGGCCAATCGCAAGCCGCTCATCAGCGGAAATTGGAAGATGAACCACAACCACTTCGAGGCCATCCAGATGGTACAGAAGTTGAGCTACGCGCTGTCCCAGAACGACTACGACGCGGTGGACGTGTCCATCCATCCGCCGTTCACCGACATCAGGTCCATCCAGACGGTTCTGGAGTCGGACGGCATACCGATTGCGCTCGGAGCACAGAACTGCCACTGGGAGGCGAAGGGTGCCTTCACCGGTGAGGTCGCCCCGGCGATGCTGGCCAAGATGAACGTGTCGGTGGTGATAGTCGGACACTCGGAGCGTCGGGAGCTGTTCGGCGAGACCGACGACGAGGTGAACCGCAAGGTGAAGGCCGTCCTGTCCAACGCCATGACACCGATCATGTGCTGCGGGGAGACCCTCGGTGAACGTGAGGCCGACGGAGCGGCTGCGAAGGTGGAGCGCCAGGTGCTCGCAGGCCTCGCCGGCCTGAAGGCAGAGCAGGTGGCCGGCCTGGTGATCGCCTACGAACCCATCTGGGCGATCGGTACGGGCATGACGGCGACTCCGGAAGATGCACAGGAGATGTGCAGCACCATTCGTGGAGTGGTGCGTTCGAAGTGGGGCGCAGAGGCGGCCAATGGAGTTCGGATCCAGTACGGAGGCTCGGTGAAGGGGGTCAACGCCCCGGATCTCATGGGCCAGCCTGACATCGACGGAGCGCTCGTCGGAGGGGCGTCGCTGGACGCTGACGAATTCGCCCGGATCATCGCCTATCGACTGGTCGGGTGACCGGCCGACCACCGATAGCCTGAGACCATCATGTTCGTGATCGTCGCCATCATCCAGGCCTCCTCAGGGCTCGGCCTCATCTTCCTGGTCCTCCTGCACAGCGGCAAGGGCGGTGGCCTGTCCGACATGTTCGGCGGTGGCATCGGTGCCCAGACCGCTGGCTCCACCGTGGTGGAGCAGAACCTGGACCGGATCACCGTTCTGACGGCCCTGGTCTTCGCCTTCACCACGATCACCCTCGGCCTGCTCTTCTAGCCGGTTCTTCCGCCTGCTTCTCGAATAGGCAGGGTTGGCCCTCTGGACGTCGGTTACCGACGTCCAGGTTCCTTAGTTCAGCGCACGTTCCCGTTCACCCCACCCGGTGAGGACCACAGCCCGACACGTGCGGTCGGCGGCGGTCTAGGGCAGGACTATGACCAGGTCGTTGATCATCCTGAGCATGAGGGCGTTGAAGGCCTCGGGGTTGTCGAAGGTGATCAGAGTTGTCGAGTCACGTCGTTCGGACTGGATACTGGACGTGTGGCGGTCATGGACCATCGACGTGGGGGTGACCACCGGCCGGGCGGTGCCACCTTGCGGGGAGCAGTGGTCTGGCCGGTAGATTGGCCGGCCGATCCGGGGCGACCCGGACCCTCGTCGGAGTGGCGGAATTGGCAGACGCGCCAGCCTAAGGAGCTGGTGCCCGCAAGGGTGTGGGGGTTCAAGTCCCCCCTCCGACACCATAGAAACCCCTGGTCAGAGCGTATGGAATTGCTCCCAGGGGTGTCGTTTGCAAATGGATTTGCTAATGGCCGCTGACGATTGGATGTGGACGATTGGCGTCGTCGACTTGAATTCGGCATTTGCGAGCATGGCCGAAGGATCGCACGGTGTCTGGGGAGTGCTTGTCGGCAGGCCGGGAGTGGGCAGCGAACGAGGTTGTCGTATTATCGAGATTGATGTCAGACAGTCCCGTGAGAATCACCTCTGAGTTGCAGATGCCCGCTGTCGCTCTTGCGGAGCGAGGGGTGTCGGGTCGTCTCGTTGTCTATGCGGACCTCGGCGGGCGCGCCACCACCGTCGAACTATCCGACGCGGTCTTGCGGGAGCTGGAATCATGCGAATCATTCCAGTAGGGGAGCTCCACGCCCTCGCCGAGGATGTGATGCGGGGGATCGGGTGTGTTGCGACATCGGCCCAAGTCATCGCTGAACACCTCGTCCTGGCTGACCTACATGGGGTGTCCAGTCACGGAACGATGCGACTGACCCAGTACGCCCAACAAGCAGCCACGGGGTATCTTGACGCCGCCGGGGTTCCCTCGCTCCATGAATCGGACATGGTGAACACCACCTTGCGACGCGTTGACGCCAACAGCGGTTTCGGTCATCCGGCCATGGTGCTCGCCGCCGATGTTGCAATCGAAACCTGCGCTGTCCACGGGCACGCGCTCGTTGCGGTGACCAACTGTGGTCACACCGGTCGACTCGGCCATTATTCCGAACTGCTCGCCACCCAGGGGCTCGTCAGCATCATCATGGGTGGCGGAAGGTGGCAGGACTGGCGCCAGGTCGCACCACACGGAGGGATCGACCCGAAACTCGCTACCAATCCGTATAGCTTCGGTTTTCCAGGCGGCGAAGACGGACCGCTAATCGCCGACTTCGCCACCGGCGCGACTTCCGGTGGACGCGCCATGTCGACTTCTGTTCGCGAAGAACTGTTCGACGACCCGATCGTTCTCGACGCAGACGGCCTGCCGTCCCGTGATCCGAACGCATACCTCGATGGTGGTGCCATTCTGCCGATGGCTGGTCCGAAAGGGACTGGCATGGGACTGATGGCTGAGTTGTTGGCGAGTGCCATGCTCGGACCCGATACCCCAGAGTCGAACACGCTGCTCATCGCAATCGATCCAACCCGTTTCGCGACTTCAGACGAGCTCAGCCGCCGCCGCGACGAGATCTTTGGTCACGTCAAAAGTTCACGACCAGCGCCTGGTCATGACCAGGTGCACATCCCTGGGCAGCGCGGCTTTGCGCTCGCCGAAGAACGGCGACGCTCGGGTGTTCCCATACCCGAAACGGTTTGGCGTGAAATTCAAGATCTGCTCTCTAAGGGGACTTCACAGGAGAATCCAACATGAAAATTCGGGCCGTTACCCTCGACGACGTCGGCGGGCCAGTGAAGGTCGAGACCGTCGACCTCGATGCGCCCGCGCAGGCGAAGTTCTCGTCAAGATGGGAGCCTCGGGCGTATGCCACAGCGATCAACACTCGATCTCGGGACAACACCCCGCTGACCTTCCATGCGTCGTCGGTCATGAGGGAGCGGCACCCCAACGCTGCCTGACGCGGCACTAGGTCGCGCGACTTCCTGCATGCCCTGACAGGTGGATTGTGCTCACGCCGGTCGATCGCCTTGCACCGTGACACGTCGCATGTGGCGACGGTACCCCACATAGTCTTGCACCCCCTGATGCTGGACGCTGCGGTTGTCCCACATGACCAGCGTGCCCGGTTCCCACGACACCCGGCATGTGAAACGTTCGCTCACCGCATGGCGAAACAGGAACGACAACAGCGCGAAGGACTCGTCCGGGGAGACACCTTCAATCTCAGTGGTGTACGCCTCGTTGATGAATAGACCCTTGCGGTTCGACTCCGGGTGCGTACGCACAATCGGGTGCACGACGCGGGTCATGGCCAGTTCACTGTTCTGGGTAGGCATCGAGGCGTGGCTCGTCGCCGACCCCCCGGCCGCATACTGGGCGCCGGCGGAATGTGCCGCTCCGAGCCCGTCGAGCATCTTTCTCATCGGCGCGCTCAGCGCTTCGTACGCGAGGTGCTGGTTCGCGAACAGCGTGTCGCCCCCGAACGGTGGAAGCTCCACGCCGTAGAGAACTGAACCGAGCACCGGAGCGTCGAGACAGGTCAGGTCGGTGTGCCAGCCGCCGCTGAACGTGAACGCCTCATCGGCCTCGGTGATCAGCTCGATCACCTCAGGGTGGTGGGGGCTGGGCTCGACGAACGGGTGAACCTGGGTCTCGCCGAAGCACCTCGCAAAGCGCACCTGGTCCTCGTGCGTCAGCGACTGGCCGCGGAAGACCAGCACGTGATGCTCGAGAAATGCGGCCTGTAGTTCAGCGACTGTGCGCGGGGTGAGTGGCCCAGCGACGTCGACGCCATCGATCTCGGCACCGAGTGCACCGGTCAACCGTCGGACTCTCAGAGCAGGTGATTCCACGGATCGCATGATTGCTGTATTTCGAGTGGGCCGCAACCCGCCCGGGTCGACGGTCTTCTATGTGTTTGATCGAGTCCCGGAGGGTTCTCTCCCGCAATCGCGTCTCCAAGATGACGGTGGTTGCCGAGAGCTCATCGGTCCTGCATCGTCAACGGATTCCTAGGCGGCGAGGCTGATCCAAGGGGTTTCGGCCTGTGGAGTTAGGGTTCAAGTCCCCCCTCCGACACCAAAGACACCGTTCGATCCCTGGGCTCCAGAGCCCGGGGATTAACCGTTTTATGTCGTTTGTCATCACGATGTCATCGGTCCGCGCCCGGAGCTGAATTGCCGGCGAGAAGCGTGATCGTTGCGCCTCGCAATCGATACCGGGAGTGTCAGCGAGAGGTCTGGTTCACCGGCGCTCGGCCGGTTGTCCGGTTATCTTCAACGAGTTGTGCCGGCGAATCGCTAGCTGCAATGCGCTGACTCTGGAGACAGACCGGTCACGACCGATACAGACAGGGGAGCGGTGGCGGGGGTGTGAGACGTCACGCTTCGTTAGCCCATCAAGCAAACATCAGCGCTACCTAGATCGTTGTCGTCGAAGAACGGCTGCTCGACGTCGCCGACCAGTAGCCGAAACCGCCGCCCGTCGACATCTGCAACTGTTTCCCCAGGTGAGCCACGCAGACAGCCACGGGAGCTAGCGGTCCATATGGACACGCCGGGCAGACAAAGCCTTGCCAGCTATTGCCGTCGGCTGCTCAACGCATCGGTGCGGTCCTCTCGGAAACTCTGGTAGCTACCCCACCAACGTGAAGACGAGTAGGCAGTCCGTCGACCATGGTTACCTCGGTTCGTATGAGGCTGGGACGACCCATCTCCACCCCTTGAACCGCTACCACCACCGAGCTACCTGTACCGGTTCCGGCCAGGTTGCTACGCACGAGGTAGCAGGCCAGGGCCCGGTTGGTGGTGCCTGTGGCCGCAGCCTCAGGAGTACCGACAGCCGGGCAGAAGTCGCGGCACCGAATGCTCACCCCGGGGTCACTGGTCTCGGTGGTGAACACTGCCAGCGTGTCCGCTCCGATCTGGCGGCACAGGTCCGTGACGGCCGCATAGTTCGGGCTGAGCCCCGCCATGGTGGCCAGCCCGTCGACCCGGACCACCAGATGGGTGAAATCGGCTTTCGCTACTTCCAGGCCCAACGGCTCGATGATCACCCCGGCTTCAATGCCAAGGAGAGAAGCCACTTCGGCGGCACCAACCGGGCATGGTTCGGCAACTGTTGGCTCCAGTGCCAGCATGACCTCCGGTCGCCCGTCGGCCCTTATCACCACATCGACTGTCGCCACACCCCCCGGCGTCCGGAGAGTCCACGACACCGGCTCTGGGCCCGCTGCCAGTCGGTTCTCCTCGACTAGCCAGGTGAAGACGGCGATAGTCCCATGACCGCACATCGGGTACTCGGTGAGCGTTGAGAAGAACCTGACGTCGACGACTCCTGCACCCAGACCGGTTACGAAACAGGTAGCCGGCGCCCCCACCTGAGTCGCCACCTGCTGCATCCGTTCAGCGCTCAGTTCCGAAGCAGCCCCAACTACACCGGCGACGCTGCCACCACCGGACACCTCCGAGAAGGCGTCGTACAGAGTCAGTGTCCGCTCAGATGCGGTCATGCCATGGCTTTGCCTGTTCGAGTTCACGGGCCAGACGCAGGACCGTGGCCTCAGCACCTACCGCTGCACCGAAATGGACCCCGATCGGTAGGCCGCCTCCGGACCACCCGAGGGGCACTGACGCTGCCGGACCACCGGTCACGTTGAACAGTGGGGTGAACGGGATTGCATCCAGTAGGTGCTGGAAGTAACTGTCCCAGTCGTCGGTCTGCATGTCGAGCACGCCCAGGGCCATTGGAGGCTCGGCAAGCGTGGGAGTGAGCAGCAGGTCGAACCGTTCGAAGAACTCTTCCATGGCGTGGGTCACTGTCCGGGCGTGGCGCAGTGCTGCCTCGTAGGCGGCACTGTCATGGCGTGCGCCAGCCTCGAAGCCAGCCACCGTGATCGGCTCCAGCAGCCCTTCCGTCACAGCGGCTGGCTGATCGGCCAGCACGGCCTCCACCAGCTGTCGGATATTCGTGGTGAACACCACGTCGAGAGCGTCGCGCAGTGCCCTCCCATCGACAGGTGGTCGCACCTCCTCGACCAGGCAGCCCACGGATTCGCAGAGAATCGCCGCACTGGAGGCAGCCCGTACGCATTCCTCCGACACGGCCTCGCCAGCCAGGCCTTCGGTCCACAACGCCACGCGGAGTTTCGGCATGTCGGTGACCAGCGCATCAGCGAAAGACCCTGTCGACCCACGGAATTCGTCGACCCGACCGGGCAGGGGTCCGGCGGTGGCGTCAAGCAGCACCGCCGAGTCGCGGATGGTGTGAGTCACGGCATGGCCGACACTCAGCCCACCTAGACCCTCGGGTTGGTCGTTGCCGAGCGGCACCCGCGACCGCGAGGGCTTGAGTCCGAACAACCCACAGTTCGAGGCCGGAATCCGGATGGACCCTCCGGAGTCGGTGGCATGTGCAGCAGGCACTACGCCGGTTGCCACGGCGACGGCTGAACCGCCGCTCGAACCACCAGCACTACGGGTCGGATCGAACGGGTTGGGGGTGACCCCGAACAGTGCCGGTGCCGTGCACACGTTTAGGCCGAACTCAGGTGTGTTGGTCTTCCCGAGGAGGACCAGGCCGGCGGCCCGCAGGCGTTCGATCAACACGGAGTCGCGGTTGGGCGCGAAGTTCGCAAGAGCCCGGCTTCCGTTGGTGGACGGCATGCCCTGAACCCAGGTGTTTAGGTCCTTGACGAGGTACGGCACGCCGGCCAGCGGACCGGCCAACTGGCCAACCTCTACCTCGTGACGGGCATCCTCGAAGCAGGTGGCGATCACGCCACCGAGCGGCTGTTCAGTCGCCGCTATCCGAGCCATCGCCGTCTCGGCCACTTCGGCTGCCGTCACCTCGCCGGCGGCCACCAGGGCGGCCAGCCCGACGGCGTCGTGGCGGTCGTACTCGTCGGGCCTCAGCATCGGCAGGGCTCACTCCCAGAAGGGATAGGAGGACAGCACCTCGGCCCCGTCAGGCATGACCTGAACCATCTGCTCCAGCTTCACGCCCTGGGTGCCTCCCAGCGGACCCACATAGCTCTCGACCGACAGCACCAGACCGGCCTCGATCTCGCCGTCGTAGCCGAAGCGGTCCCAGTCGTCGGGATACGGGATTTTCGGATACTCGTCGCTCATTCCAACACCGTGGAAGGCACAGACGTAGCGCTGGGCGACGACGTCGTCGGGTTGGCGAAGCACGGCCTGAGACAACTCCCGGAACGAGGCCCCGACATGCAGGAGGGCCGTGTTGTGTTCGATCTCGGCCCGGGCGAGTTCGTACAGGTCGCTCTGGTCGGCGGTGGGCGGTACCCCTCCACACAGGAATGTACGAGAGATGTCGGCGCAGTAGCCGAACGGCCCGATCATGTCGGTGTCGAACGGCACCAGGTCGCCGACTTGGATGGACCGGTCAGAGGCCTCCTGGTACCACGGGTTGCTACGGGGACCGGAGCACAGCATCCGTCCATCGATCCAGTCGCCGTCATGGGCAATATTGACCTGGTGCAGGATGGACCACAGCTGATTTTCGCTGATTCCGGAGACCAGCGCCGCCTCCATTGCCGCCATGCCGTGCTCGGCTACGTCAATCGAGTAGCGCAGGGCGTCGAGTTCCAGTGGCGACTTGCGACTCCGAGCCTGCTCCACAACAGGTTCGGCATCGACAACGCGCAGGTCGGTGTCGGCCAGGGCCGCATGCCCGCTGGGCGATGTGCGTTCCAAGCCGACTGCGGCCGTTGGTGGCAGTCCGACCTCGGAAAGGTAGGCGGCCACATCGGCGGCAAACCCAGCTGCGACTGTTGACAGATCCATCCCGGCATCAAAGGCGGTAACCGAATGAGCCGGTCGAACATCATCGATGGTTTCGAGCGGGCCGGAATAGCCGCCGTAGAGGACCAGCGGGCCCTCGGCAGGAACCATCAGATAGGTCGAAGGGATGTGACTTTGGAACAGAGGAAAGCCCCGGTAGTCGGCGGCGTACCGGAGGTTCACCGGGTTGCTCAACACACACACGTCAAGACCATGGTCGACCATGGTCTCTCGGAGCCGAGCTAGGCGACCGGCACGTAGCGCATCCAGATCCAGGGGTGGTGGTGGTAGGAACTCGGGCACGGCGCGAACCATAGACCCCGCTGGACCGGTGCTTCGAGGGTGAAGAGCCAGACATCCAGTCTCGGTGGGTCAGGGGAAATGTTGTGGCTGCTGATCGGGTCGACAGGTAGGGGTCGCCGGCAGGCACACTGGAGACTGTGGGCCGAACAACCGTCGTGCACAACCAGGTCGACGAATACGACGTCTACATCGGACGCGCCGTCCCCGAGCACGGCATTGACGACAGCAAGTGGGGAAACCCGTTCGTGATGGCCAATGACAGCGACGCCGAACGTGAGCGTGCAATCAACGCCTACCGGGAATGGGTGGTTGCTCAACCCGAGTTGATGAGCTCACTAGAAGAGCTCCGGAGCAAAAGACTGGGTTGTTGGTGTGCGCCGAAGGCATGCCACGGCGACGTATTGATCGAACTCCTCGACCGGGCCTAGCCGGTCATTCAAACCCCGGGTGGTCAATCGCCGCGAGAGCCTGGAACACCCGTGCCGTGTCGCCCTCGATCGACAAGTCTCCTGAGTCCACAGCGTTACGAACGTCGCTCGAACCGGTCAGGATCTGATTCCAAACGTCCCTGGGTCCCGTAAGCACAGCCTCGGCATCGACTCCCTCCGTTGGGCAGGCAATGTGGTTACGAAAGTGGATACCCGTACGTTCACCGTCGAGCACCACAGCCAGGTGTAGATCGACACCGGTAAGCCGGTCGGGCTCAACGAGAACCCGGAGCACGGATACCGCTGCCTCAAGAGACCACCGTGCTACCTGTCGCCGACCGAATCGATGCGTTCTCAGCCTCGACATGTCGATGCTGCCATCGAGGTCGAGAGCTCTTGTGAGGCACCAGTTGCGAACGTTTGCTGAGGTCGTGCGCCGAGCCGTGGTCCGAAGAGCGTCAGCGAGTAGCCGTTGGTCCTGTTGCGTCGCACCCGGCCGGTGCGCGAGACGGCCAGCCAGTGACAGGGCCCAACGGCGATCGTTGTCGGTTCCGGCGAGTGCCTCGACGCAGAGCCTCCTCACCTTCTCTGCTCCGCCCATTGCGGAGACCATTCGTTCTGCTTCATCGGTCGTATCAAGTGGAAGTAGGCCTACCGGATCGCCGTCGAAGAATCCGAAGAGGCCGGCCCGGATCTGGCGGACGTGGTGTTCTGCCAGGCCGTAGTGCTGTTGGGTCAACCAGTCCTCGTCGTACATCGCTGGCAATTGGATTCGGTGAGCGAGTTCTGGACCCGTCGCCCCACGGTTTGTCCAGCGGACGGTCTGGTCCCACAAAAACTGGATTGAGTCGCGATAGGCGGTGACCCTTCGCTCCAATTCCTGCTTTCCCGACAAGGGAGGTCCGTGGGTTGCCACGAGGTGTTCCGCGT
>Ga0209089_10003099_pt1 | contig 14335 bp, 12 predicted proteins | sample ArcticOcean_MG_C_FD_187431 | JGI IMG/M metagenome (GOLD analysis project Ga0209089, IMG submission 187431) | Marine microbial communities from western Arctic Ocean - ArcticOcean_MG_CB2_150 (SPAdes) (version 2) | ecosystem: Environmental > Aquatic > Marine > Oceanic | place: Arctic Ocean: Canada... | reverse complement strand
ATGCTGCATCTTCAATTGAATTTGAAAAAACACCAATTTGATCTAATACTTGAGAAACTTGCATTACCAAATGTCTAGAAATTAATCCTTTACTCGGTTTATATCCAACAACACCACAAAAAGAAGCCGGCCTAATAACTGAACCATTAGTTTGAGATCCAACTGCAAGAGGAACCATGTTGGCTGCTACGGCAGCAGCTGATCCCATAGAAGATCCACCTGGAGTTCTTGTTGAATCGTGTGGATTTTTTGTTTTACCAGGAGTTAAATGAGCAAGCTCTGCAGTTACAGTTTTGCCCATAATTATAGCCCCTGCCTGTTTTAATTTTGAAACAACGGTGCAATCACTTAAACTAGGATTTTTTTTATGCGCTTCACTTCCATCAAGTGTTGGCATATCTTCAGTATCAAAAATATCCTTAATACCTACAGGAATACCATGAAGATCTCCTTGTACATTACCTGCTTGACGATCTTCGTCTAATTTTTTAGCTTGGTTGATTGCTAAGTCTGGTTCGAAAAATTCCCACGCTTCAATTTGTTTATCTTTTTTATTAATTTGTTCTATATAGCTTTTAACTAACTCCTCAGACTTAATTTCTCCTTTTTTTAATTTATTAGAAAGTTCAATAACTGATAAGCTGGATAATGACATAAAATTATTTACCTATACCAAAAAAGTAGTCCGGTAAAAATAAAGCCATCCCCGGAAAATTATACATTAATACCATTGTAAATATTACTATTGCTAAATACGGAAAGATACTTTTAAAAATTTCCATAAGCTCAATTTGGTCTCCTACAACTCCCTTTAAATAATATGCTGCCATTGCCATAGGTGGAGTGAGGAACGAGGTTTGAAGATTTAAAGCTATTAACATAGCAAAGAAATACGGATTTACTCCAAACGTATCTAACATTGGTAAAAAAATTGGAACAAATATAATTAATATTTCTGTCCACTCTAATGGCCAACCTAATAAAAATATTATTAACTGAACTAAAACAAGAAATTGCCAAGGTTCAAGATGAAGTCCTAATATCCAATGTTCAATTATAGCATGTCCACCTAGGTATGAAAAAATTGAAGCAAAAGTCCAAGATCCTACAAACAACCAACAAACCATTGCTGTTGTTTTTGCTGTTAAAAAAACTGATTGTTTTAATCCTGTCCAAGTTAAAGATTTATAACAAAATGCTAAAAATAATCCTCCAGATGCTCCTATTGCTGCTGCTTCAGCAGGTGTTGCTAATCCGAATAAAATAGAACCAAGTACTGACATGATTAATAGTGCCAATGGAACAAATGAAGTTAACAATTGAACAATAATAACTCTTGTGGGAGGAACTTCCTCTTCTAATGGTTTTGGTGCAATGCTTGGTTTAAAGTATGCATACGTAATAACATAAATCATATAAAAACCAGCTAACGTAAATCCAGGAATTATTGCTGCAGCATACAATCTTAATGGAGACAATTCTGCTATCGCCGCATAAACAATGAGCATAATGCTTGGTGGAATTAAAATACCCAAAGTTCCTCCTGCGCAAATAACACCAGAGGCAAAACCTCTGTGATAACCAGCTTTTACCATTGCAGGAAAAGCAAGTAATCCCATTAATGTTACTACAGCTCCAATAATTCCGCTTGCAGTGGCAAATATTGCACATGTTGCTAATGCTGCAACTGCCATTGATCCTGGAAGGTGGCGCATTGCTAATTGTAAACTAAAAAATAAACGATTAACTATATTTGCTCTTTCAACAACATAGCCCATAAATAAAAATAATGGGATTGCAACAAGCACATCATTTTCCATAACCGAATAGGTATTTTGGTTAAGTAAATAAAAAATCCGATTATTTAGAAGATTGTCAGCCTGAAAATATGCATAATAGCCAAAACCAACTCCCATAGCAACTAAAGTAAATGCTATTGGAAATCCTAATAGAACTAGGAAAATAAATAATGATAACATGAATATTGCAACTTGTGGATCTGTCATCTATTTTTTAAAACCTCTGCTTCTCTTTCTGATTCTCTTGCTTTTCTAATTAAATCTACTTCAGTTTCACGAACATCTTCATGTCTATTCATCCATTCTCCATTTTTAATACATAAAATACATCTCATACACTCTGATATTCCTTGCAAAATTAACAGGCCACCGGCTAAGGGTATTAAAGATTTAAAATAATAGATTTGTATTCTTGCAGGACTGTTCCAGCTTACTTCTTTATATCTCCAAGAATCGGATGCAATTTCATAGCCAAAATAAAATAAGGCTAACATTCCTGGAAAGAAAAATAATATATATAAAGTTAAGTCAATCCAAGCTTGTGCTTTAACTGGAAATAGACGATATAATACATCGCCTCTAACATGGGCGTCTTGGGCTAATGCATAAGGACCTGCCATTAAAAACAATCCGCCATACATTTGAACCATCATATCAAAAACCCAAACCGTTGGGGCATTTAACACATATCTTACAAAAACTTCATAAGTAACTGAGAGAGTTAAAATTAAAATACACCAACCAAATGCTCTTCCAACCCAGATGCTTAGACTTTCAAAAAAATAAATATATTTTTTCATTTGGTAATAACCTTTAAAATGAACTTATATAAATTAGTTTAAAACTCAATAAAAAAGGGCGACCGTATAGGCCGCCCTTAAAATAAAATTTTCTAAATTATTTAGATAGCTTTAGCCGGATCACCAAAGTGATGTTTATAAGCCATTCCATAATCAGGAGAATTAAGCAATAAGTATGCCATTACTTTTTTGGCATAACCTTTTTGCGAATCTATAACTTTTTTGAAAAATGGATCTGCTGCGTTAAATTTCTTAACTATCACATCCCATGCTTTCAACTGATCTTGCATAACACCATCTGGCGTTCTGTAAACATTTACACCAAGCTTGTTTTTCAATTTAACAAGGTCATCGGCATATCTTAGAGTGTTATGCCAGAAGAAATTTGAGTTTTCTGCTTCAGAAGCATACTCAAGAATTTTTTGCAATTCTGGAGCAAGTCCATCAAATGTCTTTTTGTTAAATGTAATCTCAAACGCTTCTTGAGATTGGTGAAAACTTGCTAAATGATAATGTTTTGATACATCTTGCATACCAAAGTCACTATCAGAAGTTGGGTTATTAAACTCCGCAGCATCAATTAATCCACTCTTCATTGCTGCTTGAATTTCTCCACCAGGTAATTGAACAACTGACATTCCCATTTCACCAAGAACGTCTGCAGCTAATCCCACAGTACGATATTTCAAACCTTTCATTTGAGAAGATTTTTTGATTTGCTCTTTAAACCAACCAAGTGGTTGAGCTGGCATTGGACTATTAAAGAAACTAACAAGGTTTAAACCTAAATTCCCCATTAATTCATTGAATAATTCTTTACCACCACCATAGTGTATCCATCCTAACAACTCTTGAGCACTCCAACCCCAACAAGGGCCAGTTCCAAAAAGTGAAGCAGAAGCGGCTTTACTATACCAGTATGCAGGAACGTAGTGAGCTCCATCAAGAACTCCTCTATGAACAGCATCTTGCATTTGACTAGTTTTAACAACAGAATTAACAGCCAAAAGATCTATATTTAATTTTCCACCTGACATTTCATTTACTCTTTGAACGTAGGCCTTAGCATTCTCTAGGAAAATTCCACCACCCCATGCAGCTTGAACTTTTAAAGTTTGAGCAGCAGAGGCAATGTTTGGCATTGCTAATGTTGCGGCAGCAACAGCACCTGTAGCAGCAGCAGCCTTAAAGAACTTACGTCTTGAAGGAGTTTTCCCTTTTAACGTTTTTTCTTTTTTTGACATTATTGTCCTCCATTTAATTAATTAACTTAAGGATAATTTAAACATAGAATGCTTGAAGAGTCTTGATAATTTAAGTTCTTAAATTACTCTATAAAGCTCATATTTTAGAGAAATTACAATCTCACATTGTGTTAAATTTACAAACTTTACACTTTAGTAAAAATAATTAGTAAATATGAGTCAATAAAATATTTTTTTTATTTACACTAAATTTGACTGAATCAATTTACTTTATTTTTACAATTTCCTGTTTTAAAAAACTCATCCAAATTATCTATTGCCAGGTTTGCCATTGCAGTTCTTGTTTCTTTAGTGGCACTTCCAAGATGAGGTAAAATAAAAACATCTTTTATATTTAAATATCCAGGATTAAGATTGGGTTCGCCTTTATAAACATCTAAACCCAAGGCATAAATTTTTCTTTTATTTAAAGCATCTATCATTGCCTTATCATCAATCATATCACCTCTAGCACTATTTGTAATAATTGCACCAGTTGGAAAATATTCTAAAGTTTCTGCATTAATTATATTTTCTGTTTCCTTTGTTGCAGGACAGTTAATTGAAAGAAAATCTGAAATAGAAAACAAACCTTTAATACTATCATGATAAGTTGCTCCCATTTCAAGTGTAGCACTTAATTTAGATCTATTATGGTAATGAATTATCATTCCAAATGCTCTTGCAAGTTTTGCAACACCTCTTCCAACTCTTCCCATTCCTAAAATTCCAAGTTTCGCACCAGTTAATTGTTTACCAATTAAAAAATCGTGAGACCATATCCATTGACTGCTCTTTGCTTGTTCTATGCCTTCGGACGCTCTTCTTGCGGCACCAAGAATTAATAACATTGCAATTTCTGCCGTTGCATCAGTTAAAACATCCGGTGTATTTGTTACTATAATACTTCTTTTTTTTGCTGCCTCTAAATCAATATTGCCAAACCCTACTGCAATGTTAGAAATAATTTTTACAGTATCAGGTAATTTATTAATTGTTTCTTCATCTATTTTATCAGTGATTGATGTTAAAATTCCATTACATCCTTCGCTTAATTCAATTAGTTTTTTTTGAGAATATAATTCATCATTAGAATTTAATTTTGCATCAAAATTTTTTGAAGCTCTTTCTTCACCGGCTCTTAGTAATCTTCTAGTAATTAAAATTTTTTTCATATTCCTTTTAATATTTTTGGTTTTGGTCCTCCTGTGTACCAGTCTAACAATTCAACAGTATGAAGTATTGGAATGTTTGTGCCATTAGCAATTTGTGTAATACATCCAATGTTTCCAGTTGAAATAACTTGCGGGTTTAAGCTTTCAATGTTTTTGACTTTATTTTTCAATAATTCTTTCGCAATTTTTGATTGTAAAATATTATATGTGCCTGCAGATCCACAACATATATGTCCTTCAGGAATTTCTAGAATTTCATTTTTGGTTTTTTCTAGTAAATTTATCGGCTGATTATGAACCTTTTGTCCATGCTGCATTGAACATGCTGAATGATAAGCTATTTTAATTTTTTTTTCTTTATTTTCAAACTTAAGATTTAAGCTTTCAGAAAAATATTCTGATACATCTTTTGTTAATTCCGAAATTTTTTTTGCCTTTTTTTTCATTTTTTTATCATCTCTAAATATAAATCCATAATCCTTCACAGTAGTTCCACATCCAGAAGTATTTGATAAAATGGCATCTAAATTTCCTTTTAAATATTCATCGTACCAAGTATTAATATTATTTATAAAGTCTTGGTGAGCTTCTTCATTTTTACCTAAATGATGAGCTAAAGAGCCACAACATCTTATTTTTTTTGGAACAACTACCTCAACTCCATGTCTGTTTAATATTCTTATAGTTGCTTCATTTATTTGTGGAGATATCTCTTTTTGTACACAACCAGTCAACAAAGCAACTCTTGCAATTTTTTTTTTAACTTTTGGTAAATAAATTTCTTTTTCTTTTAATGTTTTTTTAGGAAAAAATGTTGGAATTAAATTCATCATATCTTTAATTTTAGATGGAAATAAAAACTTAAATGGTTTACCAATTCTTGCTAATATACTTAATAATTTAAATAACTTTGTATTCGGTAAAACAGTTGATAAAAAATCTCTAGTTATTCTATCAAAAAAAGGTCTTTCATAATTTTTTTCAATATACTTTCTACCGTGGTCAATTAAATGCATATAATTAACTTCAGCTGGACATGTGGTCATGCAGCCATAACAAGATAAACAGCGATCAATGTGTTTAACAACATTTGCTGTTGGTTTTTTTTCATTTTCTAACATATCTTGAATTAAATATATTCTACCTCTAGGACCATCTAATTCGTCACCTAATAAATTGAATGTGGGACATGTTGCATTACACATTCCACAATGAACGCATTTTTTAAAAATTTTTTCTGAAGATTTATTATCTTTTAGTTTGAGTTGTTCTTCAGTGAAATTTGTTTGCATTATAAATCTCTATACATTTTTCCAGGATTTAACAATTTTTTTGGATCAAAACTTTCTTTAATTTTTTGGCTTAATAATAATCGTGTATCATTAATTGTAAAAATATCTATATCAGCGCTCAAGCTTTCTGATTTTTTTACAATTGTTAAATAACCGCCTAAATTAATTATTGTTTCCTTAATTTCTTTAATTTGAATATTTTCTTCCTCTAACACCTCTATCCAAAATAATGAACCGCACCAATCAATATAATATTTAAAATTATTTTTAAGGTACTTCATTAAATTTAAACTTTCCGCTGGTGGTATTACTGCTCTAAGAAGGTTATTTTTTGTTCCAGAAAATAATTCAAGATTATTAATTTTTTCCCAAAATAATTTGGATTGATAAAAATCAAGTATAGATGTTTTCATTTTGTTTGTTTGTAGTTCTTGAGAAATATCTTGAATCCTTTCATTGATTGATTTTTTTGAACCTTCAATTCTTACAGCTACAAAAGGTTCTTCAGATTTTAGATTGTTAAATTTAAATATTTTTTCTATATTTTTTGTATAATTTTTATTGTTAAGTTCATTCGGCATATAAACTGCACCTGATATTTCATTGCTTGAACTTAGTAACTGGTCAAAAAGATCAGTAATAACTTTATTATCTTCTGAATAGATAACTAAAGTACTTATAGAATCTTTTTTAGGTAATACTTTAAAAGTAATTTCTGTAAGAGCTGTTAGTGTACCAAAAGATCCAGTGACTAATTTTGAAAGATCATATCCAGTAACATTTTTAACAACTGTCCCTCCTGATTTAATTATATCTCCTTTACCATTTATACCTCTAAATCCAAGAATATGATCTCTTAGACTGCCGACTTTAAACCTTCTAGAACCTGAAAAATTACATGATAATTGTCCAGCAGCAGTTCCTTTATTTGATTTAGAATCTTTTAAATATCCAAAATCAATAGGTTCAAAAGCTAACTGTTGATTATTTTTTTCTAAAGATTCTTCAATTAAGCTTATTGGCGTACAGGCTTTGACTTTAATATAAAGTTCTTCTGGAAGATATTCCACAATTCCAGATAATCTTGAAAGATCTAATACTTTTGCACATTGCAGTTTATTGCCAATAAAGTTCTTTGTATTAGTTCCAACTATTTCTGTTGGTAAATTTTTTTTATAAATTTCTTTTATAAAACCTGAAGTTTCTATTTCATCTACAGGCTTGTAGACATTGTTAGAATCTTGGGATATCTGGAAATTTTTCTTCTCCTCTGTGAACATGAACCCTTCCTTCCTCTGCACATTTTCTTAATATTGGATAAACCTTACCAGGATTTAATAAATTTTTGCTATCTAAAGATTTTTTAATACTTAGTTGTTGTTGAATATCATTATCATTGAACATTTCACACATAAGTTCTCTTTTTTCAATTCCAACGCCATGTTCGCCTGTTAAGACACCACCAAACTTTACACACATTTTCAAAATTTCAGATCCAAACTCTTCTGTTTTTCTTAATTCATCTTTTTTACTTCCATCAAACATAATTAATGGATGTAAATTTCCATCCCCTGCGTGAAAACAATTAGCAACAGGTAGATTGTACTTTTTTGATAATTTATTTATTTCTTTTAAAGCTTCTGCTAATTTTCCTCTTGGTATCGAACCATCCATACAATAATAATCTGGCGCCATTGCACCACATGCTGGAAATGCTGCTTTTCTTCCAATCCAAAATGACAATCTTTCTTTTTCATTTTTACTTATTTTTATAGTTGAAGAATTATTTTTTTTACTAATTTCAGCAATTGTATTTATCAATTCATCTACTTCAGAAGCAGTTCCATCTAATTCAACAATTAATAAAAGTTCTACATCTCTTGGGTATCCTGCTTTACTAAAATTATCTGTAGCTACGATTAATGCTTTATCCATGATTTCCATTCCAGCAGGAATAATACCATTAGCAATTATTTCAGATACACAATTTCCTCCATCTTCATGAGTTGGAAATCCAATTAAAGCAGCTTTGACTGTTTGTGGTGTTTTTAAAATTTTTACGGTTACTTCAGTAATAACCCCTAATAATCCCTCTGAACCACAAATTAAACCTAACATGTCGTAACCTTCTTGATCTAAAGTTTTTCCTCCTAATCGACATATGGTGCCATCCATTAAAACAATTTCAACTCCAAGAATATTGTTTGTGGTTGTTCCATATTTTAAAGAATGAACACCACCTGAATTTTCAGCTACGTTGCCTCCAATAGAACACGCTAACTGACTAGATGGATCAGGAGCATAGTAAAATCCTTTATGTTGTACAGCATGAGTAATAGATAAGTTTGTTACACCTGGTTGTGCAACTACACATTTGTTTTTAAAGTCTATTTCTAAAATTTTATTAAATTTTGTAAGGCTAATAAGTAGAGCGTCTTGAAGAGGCAATGCTCCCCCTGACAAACCAGTGCCAGCACCTCGTGGAACAACTTTAATATTTTCTTGATAACAAAATTTTAAAATATTGCTTACTTCTTCTGTGTTTCTAGGCAAAATAACACCCAAAGGCATTTGTTTATAAGCTGCTAGCGCATCAGTTTCATAAGGTTTAATTTCAGCTTCATGACTTAAAATATTTTCAGGAGCAGTTAATTTTTTTAATTTGTTAAAAATATACTCTTTTTTATTAACTGTTGAATGATCGATTTTAGGTAAAGCTATGTTGCTCATTAGATTAATTAATCTAGCATATTATTAATTTTTTCTAAAGCATTTGAAATATTTTCTTCAGAAGTGGTAAAATTTATTCTTACATTGTCTACAGCAAATTTTCCAAAAGCAGTACCTGGAATCAAAGCAATTCCAGCTTCATTTAAACATCTTTCTGCAAATTCCTCACCATTCATTCCAGTTCCTTTAATATTTGGAAATATAAAAAAACCACCCTCTGATTCATTGCATATAATACCTTTTATTTTTCTTAGCCCATCAACCATTAAATTTTTTCTTAAAATAAATTTTTTAACCATGCTATTGATTGAATCATCAGGCCCATCAAGTGCTGAAATAGCACCATATTGTATAGCAGCATTTACACATGAGTGATTATTTACACAAAATTTAAATAAATGATCTAATAATTTTTCAGGCCATACTCCCCACCCAAGGCGCCATCCAGTCATTGCATAGGTTTTGCTCCATCCATCAAGAACAATAAGTCGGTCATAAAGATCTGGATAATTAAAAAAAGTTGGAAATTCTTTCTTTTCAAAAATTAGTCTTCCATAAATTTCATCACTTAAAATTGCTACATTTGGAAAATTTTGCAAGCCCTTTGCTAGTTTATCAATTTCTGATTTTTCTGTAAAACTACCTGTTGGATTATGTGGGTTATTTAAAATTAATAAACGAGTTTTTTCATTAATAAGTGTTAAAATTTTATTAGCGTCAATCTTAAAGCCTTTATTATTATTTAAATTATAAGAAACTGCTTTAGCACCAGTATAATTTATCATTGATTGATAAATTGGAAATCCAGGATCAGGATATATAATTTCTACGCCAGATTCTCCAAAAAAAGAAATCGCATAGTGCATTGTTGGTTTACCTCCGGGCATAATAAATATTCTTTTTGGAGAAATATTTACATTGTAAAGACTTTTAATTTTTCTGCTTACAGCTTCTCTGCATTCTATTATTCCATTAGGTACTGTGTATCCATTGTTACCATCATTCAAAGCTTTAATTGTAGCTTCAATTACATGTCTAGGAGGGTTTTCAGCAGATTGTCCCAAACTTAAGTCTATAATTTTTTTTCCTTCTGATTGTAATTTTTTGGTTTTGGCAAAAATATCATAAACTAGTTCTGTTCCTAACTTACTTACATTTTTGGCAATTTTCATAATGAATTATTTTCTAAATACTATTTTAGATCTATTAAGTTCACTGATAGATTTACAGCCCATTAAAGTCATATCACGATAAATCTCTTCTTTCATTTTTCCTAATATTGCTTCAGCCCCTTTTTGTCCTCCCGCTGCTAAAGCAAACAAATATCCTTTTCCAAAGCTGCATGCCTTTGCTCCTAAAGATAATGCTTTTAAAACATGAGTGCCTCTTCTAACTCCACCATCTAAAATTACTTCTATTTTATCTCCGACTGCATCAACAATTTCAGAGAGTTGATCAAAAGGCGCTCTTGAACCATCTAATTGTCTTCCACCATGATTAGAGATTATGACTGCTGTACATCCTATATCTATTGCTCTTTTAGCATCGTCAACAGACATGACTCCTTTTAAAGCAAATGGTTTTTTCCATTTTTTTACACAATACTCTGCATCTTTCCAATTCATTGAAGGATCAAATTGTTCATTGATGTAGCTTATAACTGATCTATCAATACTACTTCCTTTTTCTGTCATGTGTACAATATTTGCTAGCGTAAATTTTTCACGAAATAAATAGTTAAGACTCCAGTCTGGATGTAACATAAAACTTAATAAACTTCCTAATGTCAATCTGGGAGGAGTACTAAAACCCGTTCTATGATCTCGTTCTCGATTACCTGCTACTACAGTATCTACAGTTAAACACATCGCATCAAAATTAGCACGATCACATCTTTCAATTAAATTATTGGTAAGTCCTCTATCCTTATGTATATAAAGTTGAAATAATTTTGGACTATTTGTTAATTTACCAATTTCTTCAATACTTACAGTTGACATTGTTGATATACCAAACATAGTACCCATTTTTTCTGCAGCTTGTGCTGTAGCTCTCTCTCCTTGATAATGATAAAGGCGGTTCATAGAAGTTGCCGAAAGAAATAATGGAAAATCAATTTTTTTTCCAAAAACTGTTGTGGATAAATCTATATTACCTACATCTGCTAAAACATTTGGAATTAAATCACAATCATTAAATGCTTCTGTATTTCTATTTAACGTAACTTCATCATCAGATCCTCCATCAATATAATGAAAAATTGGTGAAGGTAATTTTTTTTTAGCTAATTTTCTAAAGTCATTATAATTATGACAATCTTTCAAGTTCATGTATTTAAATTAGAATTTTTGAAGAAAATTAAACATATAACTGTTTGCCCCAGGATTTTTATCCCCTAAGCTTGCGTTAGATATATGATTATAAGACATTCCTAATTGACTATTTTCAAATAAATTTAAAGATACTTGAACCTCACTCTTAAACTCAACTACATGACCTAAATCTTTTCCATTTCCTTCATTATAAAGACCTGGCGTAAAGCTAGGTGTAACATCAAGCTTTCCTATTTTATATTGTGCTTGGACTCCAGTATAAACATAGGCCGCGTTATCTGCAGTAATCATTGCTCCAGTAACTGGAGACAAAGTTCCTAAAAAACTATCTCTTAAAAGATTTTCATTTTGATGTTGTAAACCTACTATTACAGATTTTTTTCCATCATCACTAAAATCGAACATACCTGAATAGAAATTTATTTTATGCTCTCTTGGCAATTTTTTTATTTCTTCAGCTTTTGCTTGAAATGAAAAAAATAATAAAACAAGAAAAAATATTCTTATATTCAGTATAAAAAATTTCATAAAGTAAGGATATACTCAATTTTTAAATCAATAAAGTCATAACTTATAAAAATTGGTTTTTCTAATAATTAGCCAAACTCCTATAACAAATATAAAGATTGGAAATAACCAAAGAAAAAAGGTGTTTTTATTAAGCTCTGGATCATATGTAATCCATTCGCCATATTGATTTTTTAGGTATTCATAAATTTGAGATTCCGTAGAACCTTCTTCTAATTTTTTTTTTATTACTAATTTCATGCTTACAGCAAAATCAGATTGCGAATCATAAACAGACTGACCTTGACAAATAAGACATCTAATATTTTTTGATATTTTATTTAATAGCTTAGTATTTATATTTTCAGCATTTGCAAAAAATGAAAAAAAACAAAAAATTACTAATGTTATAAACTTTAAATAATTCATTTTAATAAAGACTCTATTTCTTTTAAAGATTGATCGTTAATAGGTCCTATAAATTTTTTTAATACTTTTTTATTTTTATCAATAATAAAGGTTTCTGGTATACCATAAGCTCCAAGATCAATTGAAATGGTTCCATCTTTATCTATAATAATTTCTGAGTAAGGATTTCCCATTTGATTTATAAATTTTTTAGCATTAGTTAAATCATCTTTGTAATTTAAGCCAATTATTCTAATAGAAGGATTGCTACTTAATTGCATAAGATTAGGATGCTCTATTCTACATGGTACACACCAAGATGCCCAAATATTTAATAAGTAAATTTTATTTTCAAAAAATAACTCATCCGAAGTAACCTCTCCATTATTAAATAATTTTTTTGCTTTAAAAGATAAAAGCTGCTTTCCCACTTTTGTATCAGGAACATAGGTATTGGAATTACTTAAACCTTTTAATAAAACAACAAAACAAAAAAGAACAAAAATTGTTATAATTATTAATAAAGTTTTTTTTTTCATTTTCTTTCTTTATTCAAAAAATTAACTAACCCACCTATAACTAATAAGATTGTAGATAACCAAATCCAAATCATAAATGGCTTTATTTGATATCTAATATTATAGAATTCATTACCTTTGACTACGTTCATAACTAAAAATTTATCACTATAAAAACTTGTTTTAATATCAGCCTCACTAGTAATCATTATTGGTTGATTAAATATTCTCAGTTCTGGTTTAAGATATATTTCTTTATTATTTCTGTCTTTAATTTTAAAAGTTCCAACAACTGACATATAATTTTTTTCTTTAAAACTATTTATTTTTTCAAAATAAATACTTCCATGTTTAAAGTTATATTTTTCTCCAACTTTAATATTAGTTATAACTTCGCTTGAAAATATTCCATTTACGATAATGCTTAAAATTAATAAACTAAAACCAAAGTGTGATATTTTTTGAGATAAATTTATTTGATTTTTAATAAAAAAATCTTTTACTGTTATAAAGAGTAAATACAGTGAACTTCCAATTAGAACTGTTGTAAATAAACCTCGTGAACCAGTCTTACTTAAAATTAAATAAGAAAGGAAAATAGATATAATAAATAATAATATTAATCTTAGATTAATTAATTTAAAATTATCTTTAATCCATTTTGTATTAGGGCCAATAGTCATAAAAATAAAAAAAGGAATTAAAAAAGGAATTAATAGTTTATTATAAAAGGGTGGACCTACAGAAATTTTTTCATTAGCTATAACTTCCAAAAATATTGGATAAACAGTTCCAATCAAAACAACTGAAAGAAAATACATCATAAACCAATTATTTAATAAAATTGAAGTTTCTTTACTAAATAAAAAATTTTTCTGTTCTTCTATCTTTGGTTTATACAAAATAAAAAAAATAAATAATGAACCTAAAATTAATACAAATAAAAAAATTAAAATAAAAATTCCTCTTTTTGGATCATTTGCGAAAGTATGTACTGAATTCAATATTCCAGATCGGACTAAAAAAGTTCCACACATACTTAATGTAAAACTGGCAATCGATAATATTAAAGTCCATGATGCCAGTAATGATCTTTTTTCTAGAACTATTATTGAATGAATTAAAGCGGTTAAACATAACCAGGGCATTAAAGAAATATTTTCAACTGGATCCCAAAACCAAAATCCTCCCCAACCCAATTCATAGTAGGCCCAAATAGAACCTAGCATAATTCCAATAGTCAAAAAAATCCAAGAGATGAAAACCCAATTTTTTAAATTTTTTGCCCATTTATTATCAACATAATTTTGTGTAATAGCTGCTAGCGACGATGAAAAAATAATTGATGAACCTATATATCCTAAATATAAAATTGGGGGATGAATAGCTAGTATCGGGTCTTGTAAAATAGGATTTAATCCAAGTCCCTCCACAGGAATAGGCAATAAATAATTAAATGGATTTGAAACAAGCAAAAGAAATAAAAAAAAGCCAACAATAATTATCTGTTGAAATAATAAAGTAAAAAT
>Ga0209089_10003089_pt1 | contig 14363 bp, 17 predicted proteins | sample ArcticOcean_MG_C_FD_187431 | JGI IMG/M metagenome (GOLD analysis project Ga0209089, IMG submission 187431) | Marine microbial communities from western Arctic Ocean - ArcticOcean_MG_CB2_150 (SPAdes) (version 2) | ecosystem: Environmental > Aquatic > Marine > Oceanic | place: Arctic Ocean: Canada... | reverse complement strand
CTAAATTGTTTGTTGTCGCTACCGCCCACCCGCCAGGAACCACTCCATGATGTGGGAATTTTCATCGCTAGGATAGGTGTGGGACAAATCAGCGATTTCGCGGTAAATCAGATCGGCGCCAGCCCCGGTTAAGGCGTCCTTGGCGGCGCGGGCGATATCGACGTGGAACATCCAATCCAGGGCGCCGTGGGTCAGATAGACCGGCAGCCCCTTGATGCGTTCCGAGTCCACAATCTCCAGTAGCAGCGGATGGAACGAGGCGGAGACCGGCGCCAGGTGGGTAAAGGGCGACGCCGTACCCAAACCCGAGACAAAGGTAAAGGTGCCGCCATCGCTCATTCCGGTCAACAGCAGGCGGGCGGGGTCAATATTCCATTCCGCCCTGGCTAGCGTCACCACGCGCTCGATATTGGCACCGTCGGCGTCGGGCGCCTGCAACGACCAGGTGCGGCCGATGGAACTGGGGCTGATCAGGATGGCGCCCTGGCTGCGCGCCTGCCGCAACCAGGCCCACAAAAAATCCTGGCCATGGCCGCTGCCGCCATGCAGGGCGACGATCAGGGGATAGGAGATCTCCGCGTCATAATATTCCGGCACATACATGGAAAAGCCGCCACGGCTGCCGCTATCGTTATTGGTATGCATGATGCCGACGTTTTCCCGCCCGGCATCGGCCATCGCCAGCTTTTCTACCAGCGCCTCGTCGGCCCGCCCGGCATCGTCCAGAAAAAGGCGGTTGATGGGGGGCAGTCTGCTGGCCAAGGGATACAGGGCGGCGCAGGCCCTGTTGTTCTGGCGGATGCCGCGATAGGCATGGATGGTACCATCCGGCGCGTCGACGGCGGCCTGCAGACTATTGAAGCCGAGGCAAACCGCATCCGCCGCCGCTTCCATCCGGGACGTGAAGGCGCTCAGATGCTCCGGCCAGGTGATGGCACGAAACCGCGCCAAGCCCTGGCGCAACGGCTGATCCACCTCCGCCACGCCGGCCATTAATTCAGCCAGGTGCGGCGGATGAAAATGGCGGCCGACATAGCCCAGCGCCTCCATGGCATTCAGCAGAGGCGACAGCAGATTGCCGATAGCGTCGATCAGTACGTCGCTATCGGCGTTCGTTTCATCGTCCTGAGGCATGGCGTTCCCATTGGCCGTTGCGCCCATACGGACGGCTTGGACGCATCAGCTTATCATGCATCCCAGGTCCTGGGTAAAGCGGCCCGATGATTACCACATTGCCAAATCCCTTGACCGCCGCCGTCAACTGGCCAAACTTGTAGGGCCTTAGTTGTGCATGGGAGGATAATTGAGATGCCAACGAAATCGACAAATGCCGAATGGCTGGCACAGGTGGAAGAGGAAACGCTGGATCCAGTCCTGCCGATCTGTGACCCGCATCATCATCTTTGGGAGTTCGTGCACAGCCGAGTAGCCCACCGTTATTTGCTGGATGAGATATTGGCCGATGTGAATTGCGGCCATAACGTGGTCTCCACCGTCTTCATTGAATGCGGCGCCATGGTCAAGGCGCGCGGTCCGGTACCAATGCGGATGCTTGGCGAAACCCAGTTCGTTAATGGCATCGCCGCCATGAGCGCCAGCGGATTGTATGGCAAGGCCCGTATCGCCGCCGGCATCGTCGGGCATGCGGATCTATGCCTGGGCGACGCCGTGGACGAGGTTTTGGCGGCGCATGTGATCTTGGGAGGTGGGCGTTTTCGCGGTATCCGCCATTCCTGCACCTGGGATGCCTCGCCAGACGTGCCCAATGCCCGCTGCGAACCGCCGCAACATTTGTACCGGCAGGAAAATTTCCGCCAGGGCTTCGCCCATCTTGCGCGGCATAATTTGAGTTTTGAAGGCTGGTGCTATCACACCCAGATCAACGAACTGACCGAATTGGCCCAGGCCTTCCCCGACACCACAATCATCCTTGATCATTTCGGCGGGCCCGTCGGTATCGGGCCCTATGAAGGCAAGCGGGATGAGGATTTCAGCCAATGGCAGCAGGATATAACGGCGCTGGCCGGCTGCGAAAATGTGGTGGCTAAGCTGGGCGGCATCAATATGGAGTTGAATGGCTTTGGCTGGCACGAACAAGACCGGCCGCCAACCTCGAAAGAATTGATGCAGGCGACCCGGCAATACTACGACCATACGATCGAACAGTTTGGCCCAGACCGATGCATGTTCGAGTCTAACTTTCCCGTGGATTTAGTGTCCTGCAGCTACAATGTCCTGTGGAACAGCTTCAAGCTGTTGACCTCCAATTTTTCGGCGGATGAAAAGGCCAAGCTGTTTCATGACACGGCCAATCGGATCTATCGACTTGATGCCTCAATGTAGGGCGTGCTGTTGATCGAAGTCGATTGGGCCGGCCTGCTACCCAATGAGCTGGCGCCCTGGGTTGCCATACTGCTGTTGGTGGTCAGCGCCTTCACATCGTTAATCTCGGCCGCCTTTGGCCTGGGCGGCGGCCTGGTCCTGCTAGCGATGATGGCAACCGTGATGCCTGCGGCTGCCCTGGTGCCGGTGCATGGGGTGGTGCAGATCGGCTCCAACTTCGGCCGGGCCCTGGTCATGCTTCGGCATATCCATCTGCGGGCGGTTTTGCAGCTGACCCTGGGTGGGGTAGTCGGCGCCACCATCGGGGGCCTGATCGCCGTACGCCTGCCTGATTGGCTATTGTTCCTCGCCGTGGGATTGTTCGTTCTGTGGTCCGCCTGGGGCAAGGTGCCGGCCACGGCGGGACGCGCCGTTCTGTTGCTGGGAGGCTGCGCCTCGGGCTTTCTGACCATGTTTATTGGCGGCACCGGGCCCTTGGTCACTGCGGTCATCAAGACCTTGAACCTGGACCGCATGGCCCATGTGGGCACCCAGGCTGGCGCCATGGTCATACAGCACGGCCTTAAAATCGGTGTGTTCGGGTTACTGGGCTTCAATTACGCGCCCTACCTGCCCCTGGTCGCCGGCATGATCGCCACGGGTTTTTTGGGCACTTTAGCCGGACGGCGTCTGTTGCATGGCATGGGCGACAGCCGTTTTAATTATGCTCTGACCATACTGCTCACCATCTTGGGCCTGCGTTTGCTATGGATGGCGGCGTCTGCGCTGTTACAGGGCGGTTGATCGGCGGGCCATCAGCGCTCATGATGGTGGAAAGCCAACTGGGAGATAAGCCATGAAATTCGGATTACGGTATTGTAATACGGGCCGCTATATTGATCCCGCGTTAGCGGTTGAACTGGTACAGGCAGGCGAGGAGGCCGGTTTCGAGTCGGCCTGGACCGTCGAACACACCGTGGTGCCGGAGGGCTATCAATCAGCATATCCCTATTCAGATGATGGCAAGATGGCCGGTGGTCAAGACGATGTCCCCCTGCCTGACCCCCTGATCTGGATGGCCTATGTGGCGGCGGCGACCACGTCCATCAAACTAGCTACGGGTATCCTGATCCTGCCGCAGCACAATCCGGTGATCATAGCCAAACAGGTGGCCACCCTGGATCATATGTCAGGCGGGCGCGTGCTGTTGGGCATCGGCGTCGGCTGGATGCGTGAGGAGTTCGATGCCATCGGCACCCCATTTGACGATCGGGGCCCCCGTACGGACGATTATGTGGGTGCCATGCGCGCCCTTTGGAGCCAGGACAAGCCCACCTATCACGGCGAATTCGCCAACTTTGACAACGTCTATTGCCGGCCGCAACCCGTCAACGGCAGCGTCCCGATCATCGTCGGCGGCCATTCCAAGCCGGCAGCCCGTCGGGCTGGCCGTCTGGGCGACGGATTTTTCCCGGCCCGGGGCGCGCCGGCGGAATTGATCGCCATCGCCAAGGCCAGCGCGGTTGAACATGGCCGTGATCCCGACGCCATCGAGATCACCACATCGCTACCCAACGATTTGGATGAAATTCCGGCCCTGGCCGCCGCCGGCGTCGACCGCCTGTTGGTCCCCGTGACGCCCATGGCCGGTCTGCAGACCCGCCTTGGCAACCCGGAGGAAGTCCTAGCCTGGCGAGGTACCGTGGAGAAATATGCGGAGGTTTAGTTGCTGGCCTGGACGAAGTTCAGCCGGGCTGGGATCCTGACACCATCCGCGCTTTGGTAAGGCGCTAGCTCTGCCTCAATTTCAGCGCTGATGGCCGCGATGATATCGGGGGCGGGATAGTGCAGTTTGATCAATCGGCTGGCCGGGCCCACATTCAAGGCTAAGGCAGCAGTCTCGGCGAGAGAAGAGGCGCCGATCAGGTCACAAGTCTCGGTCTTGATCTCGATATTCCGAAAGCCGGCGCCGCTTAGTATCTCGGTCACATAGCCAGCGTCAGCAAAGGCCATGGGCCCTGGCGCCCGGGGCGGCATGGCCTCCGGTTCGCCCAAATGGTGGATGGCCGCCGTGCACCGAATATAAAACCAGGGTTTATCGGCCAAGCCACCCCAACATACAAAGCCCAACCGGCCGCCAGGGCGCAATGCCGTAAGTAGATTAGCGAAGGCCGCCATCGGGTTCTCGAAAAACATCACGCCGAAGCGCGATTGCAACAGATCAACGGCACCCGGTTCGAAAGCATGGCTTTGCCCATCGGCTATTTCCAGGGCCAGATTGGCGACGCCATCGGCCTAGGCCCGCGCGCGCGCCAGACCCAGCATGGGATGGGATAGATCGATGCCTAGCACCGCGCCCTCTCGTCCGGTTGCCGCCGCCGCGCGCAGGACCGTGGCCCCGGTGCCGCAACCGATGTCGATAATCCGTTCGCCCGACTGAATGTAGGTAAGTTGAAACAGGCGATCGGTCAAAGCGCTGAGGAGGTGGTCCATGGCTGCCTGATTGGCCACCCATTTTTTGCCGCTACCAGAATTCCAAAAATCGAATTGGCCGCTGTTTTTGCCTATCGCCGCTTGCTCTACCATTTCGTCACTCCTAGTCGCTCCAGCCACCGCTCAGTGAAAAGAACTGCCCGGTCTGGAATTGGTTGCCGCCGTCCAGCAAGGCGGCGGCGAAATGGGCTATCTCCGCCGGCTGGCCAAATCTGTGCATGGGTGTTTGCTGCTCGACCACTTTGCGGACCTTGGGGTCATGGGACCCGGTCGCCTCAATAAAACCGGGATAGTCCAAATAGGCGGTGCCCAGGGCATTAATGGTGACCCCCTTATCCGCAACTTCCAAGGCGGCAGCCTTGACCATCATGTTGGCGCCCGCCCGCGTCGCCGAGTAAAGCGAAGCGTTGGGCATGGGACGACGGCCCGTGGCTGAGGTGACGATCACGATCTGGCCCCGGCCGGCCGGCACCATCACCGCCAACAGAGCCTGCAGGGCATGGAAGACCGCTTCCAGATTGGCTACTTGCAGGGTTTGCAGTTGTTCAAGACGGGCCTGCATGAAGGAACCGCCAATGATCACGCCGGTCCGCACGCAGGCCGCATCCAAGCGCCCGAAACGCTGCACCCCGGCCTCGATCAACCGGGCAATGGCGCTGCCGTCGCCCAGGTCATCCATACCGGTCCGGGATATTACGGACGTGCCCATGGCCTCGACCTCCGCGACCAGACCCCGCTGGGGATCGCCCAGCACCAGATCATGGCCCCGCTGCGCCAGGATGCGCGCCAGATCGGGACCCAGGTGAAGGTTGGCGTCGGTGATCAAGGCAACGCGGCGGCTCACGGTGGTCTCCCCACGGCAAATAGGGTGCCGATTATAACAGTTCCCGTCATCGCGGCACAGGCAGATGCGCCACCCATAACCCGGCAATTACGGCGGCGAGACCAGCCAAAACTAGCGGACTGATCGGCTCGTCAAGCAGCCTGGCGCCGAGGGCCGTAGCCGTGATCGGACCCAGGGCCAAAAACATGGTGACCCGGCTGGGGCTAGTGATTTTTAGGGCCAGAAGCCACGTCTAGTAGCCAAGGCTGGAGGCTAGACCAATGAATAACACGGTGAGCCAGCCACCCAGGGTGAAGTTGGACAGAGCGGCGGGCAGCGGCAAAAACAACACCGAGGCCGGCATGGCGAATAAGCTGACTCGTGGGGCGGATATTTTACCAGGTAGGGGCGGTAGAAAACCGAACAGACGGCGCCCGTCACCCCGCAGCGTTATGAAGACGGGATGATCATGCTCTTGGATTTCATCGACTTCACCGAAATGACGGTCAGCCGGGAGCCGGGCGAACTGATTTCAGAATTGAATGACATATTTTCCGCCTTCGACCGGATCGTGAAAATGTTCGGCTGCAAACGGGACAAGACCATGGGAGATGCCTGCATGGCGGTCGCCGGTCTGCCGGAGCCCGGCCCGGATCATGCCGCCGACATGGCGCGTGTCGCGCTGCGTATCCGGCTCTATCTATCGATCGGCGTAACGCTGCCCATGCCCGCACTTGGAATTGCCGCATCGGCATCGCCACAGATCCGATGATCGGCTCCATCGCCGGCATTCAGAAATATGCCTATGACACCTTTGGCCCCGGCGTGAATTAGGCGGCCCGCATGGAAGGCCTGCACGAGCCCATGCGTATCGCCGTATCGTCCGAAACCTACAATTTGATTCGTAAAGAATTTAATTTCGAAGAACGGGGCCTCCAGGACGTCAAGGGATTTGGCCTGATGGATCTGTTCTACCTGGAAGGCGCAAAAGAGCGCGCCTCAATCCGTCGCGAAACCCGCTTTTAGAGTTTTTCGGATCAGAGCCTTTCAGCACCCGCAGCGTGGTGGCCGCAGGTCCGGGGTGCCCGTAATAGCTATCAGCTAGGATCGGGGACGAAGCGCAGGTATGGCTTGGGCGCCCGCCAACCGTCAGGATACTTTTCTTTCGCCGCCTCATCGGATACCGCCGGTACGATGATTACGTCTTCGCCCTGTTTCCAGTTCACCGGCGTGGCGACCTGATGCTTGGCTGTCAATTGACAGGAATCCAGGACGCGCAACACTTCATCAAAATTCCGACCCGTGCTCATGGGATAGGTCAGGGACAGCTTGATCTTTTTATCCGGGCCAATCAGAAAAACCGTACGCACGGTGGCGTTGTTCACCGCCGTCCGGCCGTCGGACGACGTACCTTCGTCGGCCGGTAGCATCTCGTACAGCTTCGCCACGGCAAGTTCGGTGTCGCCGATCATCGGGAAGGTCACTGCGTGGCCCTGGACGTCCTCAATATCCTTGGCCCAGGCCGCATGGTTATCCACCGGGTCCACCGATAGGCCGATAATCTTGCAATTACGTTTATCGAATTTCGGTTTCAAGCTAGCCATATAGCCCAGTTCAGTGGTGCAGACAGGTGTGAAATCCTTGGGGTGGGAAAACAGCATGGCCCAGCCATCGCCAATCCAGTCGTGAAAATTAATGCTGCCATCAGTGGTTTTCGCCGAAAAATTAGGCGCTTCGTCGTTAATTCTTAAGGACACTGTTTGCCTCCTTGCAATCTGTGACGGCGCCGCGTTGGCCCTGCGCCCCTTCTTAAATAGTGTGAACGGCCTGGATCACAAGTACGCTAACAGCAGTGAAGTCTCCAACCATGCTGGGGCAATGTCCAGGCCCACGCCAATCACTATAATTTGCGTCTTAGGCCGCGCGCCGTCCCACGCTGGCCCTTTCACCAGGCTAATGCGCGCGCCAACCAATTGCAGGATATAGGCATGGCCAGGGTCGTCATACAGGTAAACTAGGCCCTTGGCGCGCAACACACCGCTTGGCCATGCGGCGATCCGTGCCTCCAGTCCAACCCGGTCGAAAGGGCGGTAACTTTGGAACGGCACGGTGCGGTACTCCCCATGCTGGCCCCCGCCATCGGCCTGGGCATCGTATCGGCGTGTGCCGGCCGACAATTGGCCCAGCAATACGGTTGCCGGCAGATCGCCGAAACAGCCGGTTGTTATACGGGCATTCGGCGCTTGCTGCTGTAGCCATTGCCGCACCGTGGCCTGCCGGTCCGTGGACAGCAAATCCATCTTGTTCAGAACTAGAAGATCGGCGGCGGCCATTTGCTGGCGCACCGTGGCGCCTACGAATTTGTCTTCCGAGCGCGCCCGTACGTCCTCGCCGTCCGTCACGACGATAATGCCGTCCAACCGCAGGCCCGGCCAGCCCTGGCCATACATGGCGATCTTGGTAGGATTTGCCACGCCGCTGGCTTCAATCACGATGTGGTCGGGCGACGGGGTCATGGCCAACACCTGATCCAAGGCCTCGCCCAAGGCATCGGCAATGGTGCAACAGACGCAGCCGTTGGTAAGGCTGATGGTATCGCCATCGTGGGCCGCGATCAGCTTGGCATCGATGTTGATGGCGCCGAAATCGTTGACCAAAACCGCCAGGCGCCGGCCGTGATTGCCCGCCAACAGGCCGTTGATCAAGGTTGTCTTGCCGGCCCCTAAATAGCCGCCAATGACGGTAACGGGGATCATTGGTCCGGAGTAATCATATGGGGCTGTATTGGAAACGGTTGCCCCTCGAAAACCGTGCCCCAGATGGGAATTTCCCGCAAGTTTTCCGCGCCGACCTCGTAAGGGTCCTGTTCCAAGATCGTGAAGTCGGCCTTTTTGCCGGCCCGTATGGTGCCGATCTCGTGCTCCAACCCCAGGATATAGGCGGCATCGACCGTGATCGCGCGCATGGCCTGATCCAGGGTCAAGCGCTCCTCCGCGCCCATGACCTGGCCAGTCTCACTGATCCGATTGGCCGCGACCCAGGCGCTGTTCAAAGGCAGGGCCGGGGCCATGGTGAAATCCGTGTGCAGGGCGGTGGGCACGTTGTGGCGGGCCAAGGTGCCCAGCCGGGACATCTGCGAAGCCCGCTCATGGCCCAGCTTATTTTTCCAATAAGCATCGCCCAATTCATAAACATAATAGATATTGACCGAGGCCAAGGCGCCCAGAGCGGCCATGCGGCGGACCTGCTCCGGCGTGGAAACGCCAAAATGCTCGATGGTGAAACGGTGGTCGAAGCGGGGCCGCTCCCACTGGAGTTTTTCCAGGGTATCTAGGGCCAGCTCCACCCCCAGATCGCCGGTACAATGGACATGAATCTTGAAGCCTTTGTTCCAATAGGCCCGCGCCACCGCCTGGAAAGTTTCGGGCGGCGTCATCCATTCACCAATGGAGCCATCTATGGCGCCGGGCAGGCCCAACTGCATCAACCCCGCATAAAAACCACCGTCGGCGAATAGTTTCACATGGTCGTAAAATTGCAGCCGGTGGGTATTGCGTTGGCGCAGGCCCAGGGTCCGTTCGATCAGTTCGTCGTCTTCCTTCAGACCACCGCCCAGCGGCATGCCCGGCGGGATCAACTGTACCCGGAACGGGGTATCGTCCTGTTCCAACACCTTGACTAGGGCATCCCACTCCATATCAAGATTAAACATGCCAGTGGCCATATCGCCGATCGTGGTGTGGCCACCGCAGTGCACGACCTGGCGCAATCGTTCAAGGCCGGCGGCGAACCGTGCGGGCGCCAGGGTGTAGGGGTTGAAATAACGAAAGGCCAGGGACAAGCCGGTTTCATAAAAGCGCCCTTCGTCCGCGTTGACCTGAGGGTGCCGCTCCGCCTCGGCCTCGTCCAGGCCCATCCAGGCAAGGGCGGCGTCGTTGACGACCAGGGTGTGGAAACCACGGTGCCAGACGATAACTGGCCGGGTGGCTGAAATACCATTCAATGTCTGGCGGTAAACCTCGCCATGCCAGACGGGATGATGGCCCCAGGCAAACAGGGGCTCGTCCGGATCATCCAGGCTCAGATCTATTTCCTTCAGCCGGTCCAGAAATTTGTTATGGCCCCGGGTGCTGGGCACATTTTGCCATGGCAGGTGCCATTCCATGGCCGTGATGAAATGCATGGGTAACAGTAGCGCCGCCATCGAGGGATGTAGGTGCGGGTCGATAAATCCCGGCATGATGACATGATCACGGAACCGCTCGTCGATGTTATGGGGGTGGGCCTGCAGCCAGGGCTGCATGGTCTCCAGGCTCCCCACTTCTATGATGCGCCCGTCGCGCACCGCCACCGCGCTCGCCAATGGCAAGGCGGGCTCCATAGTCCGAACCCTTCGGGCCGTATAGACCGTAATCTCCGCCATGTGCGCCTCCATCACCCATCCGCTTCTCACAACGGCAGTGTAACTCAATCATCCTGCTTTGGCATGCGAGCAAGCCAGATCAGGGGGATGGGCAGAATGGCGATGAAGGCGTACAGGCGGAAGGCATTGATGTAACCGATCATAGCGGCCTGACGCCTAACCTCTGCCGAGGCCGCCGACAGGCCATTCACCGTGCCCAGGTCTAGGCTTCCAGTAACCCAGGGCCAGCTCAACAGTTTGGAAAATTCAGAGAGTGGGGCGCCCAATTCGGCACTGTTGATATAGGTTGAGCGGATCACTATGGCAACGCAGATGGAAATAAACAGCGAGGCGGCAAAATTACGAAACATGTGAAACACGGCCGAGGCATCATCGAGAAATTCGGGGCGAACCGTGGAAAACATGATCAAGCTCAAGGGTACCCACGACATACCGATGCCAACGCCCTGCAAGGCGCCGGTCCAGGCCATACCGAAATACGTCAGATTGATGTCATATTGCGCGATGGCATAGCCGGAGATGGCTTGGCAGAGAAAACCAATGGTCAGGGCGACGTGAACGTTCCATTGCGCCATGCGGATGACCAACAGGAAAGATAGCAAATTACCGGCACCGCGGATTGCCAACAGGATGCCGATGGTGGAATCGGGATAACCGCGCAAGTCCTGTAACATGGACGGCATCAGCACCAATGGCGCGAAGTTCAACATGCCGAACATGAACGCCAGCACCAGGCCAAGACAATAATTACGGTTCAGAAATAACTTCGGTCTGATAAAAGGCCGTCGTGCCGTGCTGATATGGACCAGAAAGATATACACCGCTAAAAAGCCAACGGTGCATTCAACAATGGTCTCTGGCGATTCGAACCAGCTATTGCGCTGACCCCGGTCAAACATGAACTGAAATGCACCTAAAGCGGCGGCAAGGGCCAAAAAGCCAAGCCAATCCAGGCTATGACTTACGGGGCGGTTCGGGCGTCGTAAGATAAAGCTCCAAATGGCTGCAAAAGTCATGGCGCCAAAGGGCACAATCATAAAAAACACCCAACGCCAGCTATATTCCTCGGCGATGGCGCCGCCAAAGGTCGGCCCCATGATAGGGCCCATGACCACCCCCACGCCCCATAATGCAGTCGCCTGGGCATGCTGGCTGCGGGGAAACGTATCCATGATGATGGCCTGGGACACTGGCACCAGGGGGGCGCCGAAGGCACCTTGGAATACGCGGTACAGCACCAACGCCTCCAAACTATCGGCCAGGCCACAAAGAACAGAAGAAATGGTGAAGCCCAAGGTGCCCACCAGCATCACGTTGCGCCGGCCAAAGCGGTTCGATAACCAACCCGAAATGGGTGTCATGACCGCCGTGGCCACCAGATTGAAGGTGATCACCCAGGCGATTTGATCTGGTGTTGCCGACAACGCGCCGCGCATTTGTGGCAGCACCACATTAGCGACGGTGATCGCCATGGCGTACAGCATGGTAGCGGAGGATACGGTGGCCAGAATGATGTACCGACGCGAGGTCGGCACCGTCAGGGCCGCTTCGGCGGTCATGGTCATGGTCATGGTAGCAAGATATCAGGCCGTAGTCGCCCTGGCCGCTTTATTATCAGCTGACGGAATTAATATGCAGCGACAGTGCGGCACCTATCTCGTCCGGGTGAGACGTGGGCATGGGATGCCCCGCGCCGGGGATGGTGTGCAGCACGGCGTTGGGCAGGTATTGTTCCAGAACACGGCAAACGCCGACCTCCGGCGTCGTGGTGGCACTGCCGGTAATGATCGTGGTCCCGACCGTCAAGGTGCGCAGCTGGGCCAAGGTTGTTGGGTTGCTCATCTGGGCGCTATAGACCTGCCGCTGGGTATCAGTTTTTGCCATGATCTTGGCCTGGGTCTCCACATCCAGGCTATCCCATGAATTGGGGCTGCCACGGTAGTAGTTAAAGAAATTGCGCCAGGCGCCGGTCTGATCGCCCTGATCGGCGGCGGCCAGAAATGCCCGCATCACGCCAACATATTCATCATAGTCCGCCTGCCGGCCGGCGGCCGCCAGCAAGGGGCACCCGCCCGGTTCGATAAGACAAAGGGAGAGGATCCGCGATCCCCCGCGCACCGCGGCCCGCAAAGCCACCGCGCCGCCATAGGAATGGCCCGCCAGATGTACCGCTTCCCCCACTGCATCCAGCACGCCAAGGACAATGTCCGCTTCATCATCGAAGGTTAGGGCGCGTATCCCTGGCCAGGGGGCGGTGCGGCCACTGTCGAACAGATCGGGCAACAGGTAACGATAGTGGCCGCCCAAAACGCTGCGAACCTGATCCCACTGGCCACCATGGTTGGTCGCGGCATGCACCATCACCACCGGCGCGCCACGGCCCACATCGGCGTAGTGCGCCTTAACGCCATGTACGTTGATACCCGGCACCTGTCACGTCCCCAGAGCCCATCCTCCACGGATATGCTCAGATCTTTTAGAGAAGAGCAAATATTTGTAATAATTAGAATCGCTCAAGGGTTCCCGTAAATTTGGTACAAACCTATGTTATTTTATCGATCCAGGGCGCTGTCCAGGGACATACCAACGCCCGGAAGCGGGGCCTTGCCGCCCACCCGATGGGTCATCATGCGCCAGTTCAGGGCAGTGATAGCGTTACTACCAGTGCGGCCGAACAGAAACGGGCAGATGCTGTGTAACAGGCAGGGTTGTCGCCGACGCCCTGTTGGCGGCGTATCCAAAAATTGGAGGCCAGCGGCGTTATTCGTGGTCGGGTGGCGCGGCTGGATCTGGGCCTGACCGTCTTCGTTCATTTGCGCATTGCCCGCCACGACGCTAATTGGGATTATCTGCTGCGCGTGCTGGTCACGGACAAGCTAGCCTATGATCAATTCTACAAGCGTTTGATCGAGATCGAGGGATTGAATTATGTGTCCTCCAGCTTCTCCATGCAGCAGATTAAATTTACCACCGCCCTACCGCTGGATCACCTTTGCAGTCCTTCTGATTAAATTCCAAAGGCGCTATTCGCCGTAGCTCGGCCGACGGGATATGTTTATGTCACGGTGGACATAGACGCTGAGAATTAGCCCGAAGCCGATCAAAAGAGATATCATCGAGGTGCCACCATAAGACACCAGGGGCAGGGGAACCCCGACCACCGGGATCAGGTCCATGACCATGGCCATGTTGATGAAGACGTAAATAAAGAAGGTCGTGATCACCCCCGTCGCCAACAGGCGGCCAAACTGGTTGCGCGAACGCAGGGCGATGGCATAACCATAGGCAATGACGAGCACATACAGGCTTAACAACCCAAGGCAGCCGACAAGGCCGAATTCCTCGGCCAGCATGGTAAAGATGAAGTCGGTTTGCCGTTCTGGTAGAAAGGCCAGGTGGCTTTGCGTGCCCTGCATGAAGCCCTTGCCAAACAGACCGCCCGAGCCCAGGGCTATCTTTGACTGCATGATGTGATAGCCGGCGCCCAAGGGGTCACGTTCCGGGTTCAGATAGGTTAGCACCCGGTCTTTTTGATAACTGTGTAACATGAACCGCCAGGCCAGCGGGATCGCCAGCAAAGACGCGCCAAACGCGGCGGCGAATTTCCACAACCTCACGCCGGCCAGCAACATGATCGCCGTCGCCGTCAGCACCAGCAGGATCGCCGTACCCAGGTCGGGCTGGCGCATGACCAGCGCGACGGGAACCAAGATCATCCCGGCGGGCACTACCAACCAACGTATCCGGCCTATCTCTTCCGGGTGCATGCCATGATAAAAGCGCGCCAAAGCCAGGACCAGGGCGATTTTCATCACCTCGGACGGCTGCAATTGGAACAGGCCCAGATTGATCCAGCGCCGCGCGCCCATGCCGGCCACGCCCATCACTTCCACCGCGATCAAAAGCAGCAATGCGGCGGCATAGATCAAATAGGCGTGGCGCAGCCAGACACGGACATCGATCAGGGCAATGAGCAGCATCAGGCCAAGCCCGGCGGCAAAGCGGAGCATTTGCCGCGAGGCCCAGGGATCTAGATTCCCATTCGCGGCGGAATACAGCATGGCGAAGCCGACCCCGGCGATCAGCGAAATCAGCACGATTAGAAACCAGTTAATCTGCGCCAGCTTTTGCAGCACGGTCAGATTGACCTGTTGGCCCATTTGTCCACCCAGTGACATGGCCTAGATCTTGCGCTCCTTGTCTCGGTGGCGCCTGCTCACGTCCACGGCGGGTCGCCCCAGGGGATCTCCACGCAGCACATCAGTCATGATATCCTTGGTCAATTGCGCTGCGTAGGTGCCA
>Ga0209089_10003063_pt1 | contig 14423 bp, 8 predicted proteins | sample ArcticOcean_MG_C_FD_187431 | JGI IMG/M metagenome (GOLD analysis project Ga0209089, IMG submission 187431) | Marine microbial communities from western Arctic Ocean - ArcticOcean_MG_CB2_150 (SPAdes) (version 2) | ecosystem: Environmental > Aquatic > Marine > Oceanic | place: Arctic Ocean: Canada... | reverse complement strand
CATGGCGCCAAGGGCCTCGAGTTTCCAATCTGCGTCCTCGCCGACCTCGGCAGCAAGCGCATGAGTGGCGGAATGGCCGTCCACTTCCCCGAGGAGGGCGGCATCGCCGTGGCGCTCACCAAGAAGCTGGCGAACGCCGCCCATCGGACCCACGTCGACGCCCTGCGCGATGCCGACCACCTCGAGCGACTGCGCCTCCTCTATGTCGCTGCCACCCGTGCCCGCGACCACCTGGTCCTTGCCCTGCACCGCAACACGCCAGTCAAGGAGCCCGACCACACCTCCACGGTGACCAACGCCGAGATCCTCGCCACCGCCTCGGCCGACCTCGACACGCACGTGGTGCTCGAGCCGATCGTGCTACCACTGCCGGCGCTGCTCCCACCCGGCACCACGCCGATCCCCGACGAGGCGACCTGGTCCGCCGAGATCGCCGACGCCCGGGCCGGCGGCGAGAGGCGGCGCACTGTCTCGGCCACGTCGTTGGCGGCCGACGGCGCCGAACCGGACGACGAGGCCGAGCGCCGGTGGCACGGCGAGGCCGGACGGCACGGCCCGGCGATCGGGCGGGCCGTGCACCAGGCCCTCGAGGTCACCGACTTGGCAGGTGACGGCAGCGCCGACGGACGTGCGGCCGCGGCAGCCGAGGACGTCGATCCCGATGCCGTCGTCGCCAAGGTCGCCGCCGCTCTTGCCGCACCCTCGGTACGGGCCGCTGCAGTTGCCGAGCACTGGCGCGAGCTCTACGTGGCCGTACCCGCAACCGACGACGTGCTCCTCGAGGGCTACCTCGACCTGGCGTGGCGCTCGACCGAAGACGGCGTCGACGGCTTCACGGTCCTCGACTACAAGACCGACGCCTTCACCGACGATGCCGACCTCGATGCCAAGGTCGCCCGCTACCGGCACCAGGGCGCCGCCTACGCCCTCGCCCTCGGTCGGGCAACCGGCCGGCCCGTCCACTGCATGGTCTTCTGCTTCGTGGGTGGGCCCGACGGCACCCCGGCCGTCGAGCGCCGGGTCGACGACCTCGATGCCGCCGTCGCCGAGGTCGAGGCCCTGCTGGCGGCACAGGTCACCAGCCTCGGCAGGCCGGACGCCGACTGAACCAGCGGCGGTCCGACGTGCCATCCTGAGCCGGGTACGAACACGGAGGTTTCCGATGGCCAACCTGGTCCCCGAGGGTGGGGCGCTCTACGGCATTCAACTCCCCATCCAGACCCTGACTCGCACCCTTGTCGACCCCTGGGAGGACGACGCCACCGCTGGCGACCTGGCCACCGTTGCCCGGGCGGCCGAGGCGGCCGGCCTCGACTTCGTAGGCGTCTGCGACCACGTGGCGATCCCCGACAACGACTACGCCGCCCACATGCGGACCACCTGGTACGACCCGGTGGCGACGCTGGCCTGGCTGGGCGCCCAGACCGAGTCGATCCGCCTGCTGTCGGTCGTGTGGATCGCCGCCTACCGCCACCCGCTGCTCACCGCCAGCTCGTTCGGAACGCTGTCGCACCTCACCGACGGGCGGGTGATCCTCGGCGTGGGCGCTGGCCACGTCGAAGCGGAGTTCGAAGCCATGGGCATCGACTACCACCAGCGGGGAAGGATCCTCGACGAGTGCATCGATGCCGTCCGCGGAGCCTGGACCGACACGTACGTGAGCCACGAGGGCGGCCACTTCTCGTACGCAGATGTCGGGGTATCACCCGGACCGCCGACCGGGGGCCTCCCGATCTGGGTGGGTGGCGCAGGTGCCGCCGCCTGGAAGCGCTGCGGCCGACGGGGCGACGGCTACATCCCCATGGGCGCCCAGCGCGACTCCTACCCGGAGATCATCGACACGATCCACCGTGCCGCCGACGAGGCCGGCCGGGGCGACGCCTCGTTCGACATCGGGATCATGCCCGGCTGGACACACATCGGCGAACCGCCCGACGACCTGCCACCGGCCTGGCTCACCGGGGACCCCGGGCAAATCGCCGAGTCGTTGCGCGAGGACCGGGCCGTCGGCGCCAACGTGTTCCACCTCAAGTTCCGCGGCCGGACCCTCGACGAGTACCTCGACCAGCTGGCTGCCTTCGGCGAACAGGTGCGACCCCTGCTCTAGGAGCGTCGACTGATCAGGAGCCCGATCCGGAACCTTTTGCCGCGAGGGGTGTGACCCGGGTCCGGACGGGCGATCATGGGGGCATGGTCGACATCGACGAGGACACCCAGAAGGCCCTGATGCTGTTCAACCGGCGCGACGAGGCCGAGAAGCAGGCAGCGGCTGCTGCAAAGCGTCTCGCCAAGGCGGAGCGCGCCAAGGACGAGGCCGCTGAGGCCGTGAAGCGGCTCCAGGGCTCCGGCGGCGAGACGCTCGCCGAGTCCGAAGCCGCTTGGCGCGAGGCCCTGGAGACCTGGCAGAACATCCGCGACGGCAAGGAGCCGGTCGACGAGGCACCAGCGGAGGACGTTGCCGAAGGCACAGCCGACGAGGCCGACGAGGCCGAAGCCGAAGACGCAACCGACGAGGCCGACGCCGAAGACGCACCTGCCGAGGCCGACGCCGAAGACGCACCTGCCGAAGACGCAACCGACGAGGCCGACGCAACCGACGAAATCGAGCCCGATGCTGAGCCCGTCGACAGCACCGAACCCGAACCCGAACCCGAGCCCGAGCCCGACGCCGACGCCGAAGACACACCTGCCGAAGACACAACCGACGCAACCGACGAAATCGAGCCCGATGCTGAGCCCGTCGACAGCACCGAACCCGAACCCGAGCCCGAGCCCAACGCCGACGCCGAAGACACACCTGCCGAAGACACAACCGACGAGGCCGACGAGGCCGACGAGGCCGACGAGGCCGACGCTGAGCCCGTCGACAGCACCGAACCCGAACCCGAGCCCGAGCCCGACGCCGACGCCGAAGACACACCTGCCGAAGACACACCTGCCGAAGACACAACCGACGAGGCCGACGAAATCGAGCCCGATGCTGAGCCCGTCGACAGCACCGAACCCGAACCCGAGCCCGACGCCGACGCCGACGCCGACGCCGACAAGGCATAGGGCCGCAGGCTGGTCCGGTCCATGGTCGACGCACTGCCGAACTCGCCGCTGCGGGCGGTGACCGACAACGAGGTCGCCACCTTCCGACGTGACGGCGTCGTCCACCTCCCCGGCCTCCTCCCAACCACCTGGCTTGACCACCTCGACAAGCCGATCGAACGGGCCCTCGTCGACCGCACCATCACGACCGACCTGACCGAGATGGGTGGCGCCCTGGCCAAGGGACTCGGCGCCGAACTCCTCACAGACGACCGCACCGGCGGTGGCCGGTTCCTCTCAGGCGTCGACCACTGGCGCCACGACGACGACTTCGCCGCCTTCGCCATGCGCTCGCCGCTCCCGGGGATCGCCGGTGCGCTCCTCGACGCCACCCGCATCCATCTCTACGAGGACTCGGTGTTGGTCAAGGAACCCGGCACCGCCGAAGAGACCGCCTTCCACCAGGACCTCGGCTACTTCCACCTCGAGGGCGACCGCATCTGCACCATGTGGACGCCGCTCGACGAGGTCACGTCAGAGACCGGTGCCGTCGTCTACCTGCGGGGCTCGCACCTGACCGGCGACGTCTACCGCCCCAACTACTTCGTGACCGCCGAGCCCCTGGCCGGAACCGAGGGTCGACCTGTCCCGGACCTGCGCCCCGACGACGACGACCCTGACCTGGTCCGCTTCGACACCCGGCCGGGCGATGTGGTCGTCCACCATGCCGGCACCCTCCACGGGGCGGGCGCCAACCTCTCGTCGACGACACGCCGACGGGCCGTCTCGGTGCGCTACTGCGGCGACGGGGTCCGCCACCGGCTCCGTCCCGGCGCCCCAACCAAGCCGTACCAGACCGCAGACCTCGACGGCACCGAGGTGGTCGACCATCCCGGCATCCCGCTGGTCTGGCAAGCCTCCTGAGGCCCACCACTAGGGTCCGGGCCGTGTCCGGCACCACCATCCCCCGCCTGGTCGACGCAGCCGCCGAACGCTTCGGTGACCACGAGGCGTTCGTCGACGGCGACCAGCGCTGGACCTACGCCGAGTACCGCGACCGCATCCACGCCGCCGCACGCGCCCTCATGGCCCGCGGCATCCAGCCCGGCGACTGCGTGGCGGTGTGGGCGCCCAACACCGCCGAGTGGGCGGTGGCGGCCCTCGGGGTCCACTGCGCCGGCGCCACGCTCATCCCGATCAACACGCGCTTCAAGGGCCGAGAGGCCGGCGACCTGCTGGACCGCACGTCGGCGAAGCTGCTGTTCACCGTCACGGACTTCCTCGACACCGACTACGTGGCCCTGCTGAACGACACCGGCGCCGGTCAGGGGCTCGAAGAGACGATCATCCTGCGGGGCACCATCCCGGAGGGCTGCACATCGTGGGACGGGTTCCTCGAGGCCGCATCGACGGTCGACGACGCCGACCGGGCGGATCGCTCGGCAGCCGTAGGCCCCGACGATCGGTGCCATGTCATGTTCACGTCGGGCACCACCGGATTACCGAAGGGCGCCATGCTTCGCCACGGCGCCGTCTGCCGGGCCTTCGCCTCGTGGAGCGAGGTGATCGGCCTGCGCCAGGACGACCGCTACCTGGTGGTCAACCCCTTCTTCCACGCCTTCGGGCTGAACTCCGGGATCCTGGCCTGCCTCCTGACCGGGGCGACGCTCATCCCCCATCCGGTGTTCGACGTGCCGGCGGTGATGGCCCGGGTCGCCGAGGAGCGCATCTCGATGTTGCCCGGCCCGCCGGCGATCTACCAGACGATCCTCAACCACCCCGACCTGGCCGACCTCGACCTTTCATCGCTGCGCCTGGCGGTGACCGGGGCGGCGCCGGTGCCGGTGCCGCTCATCCACGCCATGCGCGACACGCTCGGCTTCGAGACGGTCATCACCGGCTACGGCCTCACCGAGGCCTCTGGAATCGCCACGATGTGTCGCCACGACGACCCGCCCGAGGTCATCTCCGGCAGTTCAGGTCGGGCCATCGACGGCGTCGAGGTGCTGGTCGTCGACGCTGACGGCGACGAGGTGCCACGGGGCGAGCCCGGCGAGGTGGTGGTGCGCGGCTACAACGTGATGGCCGGCTACCTCGACGATCCCGACCAGACGGCCGAGGCGGTCGACGCCGACGGCTGGCTGCACACCGGCGACATCGGCGTGATGGACACAGACGACTACCTCGACATCACCGACCGGCTCAAGGACATGTTCATCAACGGCGGGTTCAACGTGTACCCGGCCGAGGTCGAGGGCCAACTGCTTGCGCACCCCGACATCGCCCAGGTGGCGGTGGTCGGTGTGCCCGATGAACGCCTCGGCGAGGTGGGCATGGCGTTCGTGGTGGCGACGTCGGGCAGGTCACCCGACCCGACCGAACTGGTGGCGTGGGCCCGCACCGAGATGGCCAACTACAAGGCGCCCCGCCGCTTCGAGGTGGTCGATGCCCTGCCGGCCAACGCCAGCGGCAAGGTCCTCAAGTACGAACTGCGGGAGCGGGCCCAACAGGTCCTCGGCGCATAACGTGGCAAGCCCCTTTCACCCCCTCATGCGTACCGGGCCCCGCAACCCGTTCCTCGCCGACTCCGAGAACCCGATCGCCCACGGGCGCTGCGACCAGCAGGACAACACCGCCCTCACCGGCCCCCGGCCGGACGGCCACCTCGTCCTCGGCGGCGACCAGCGCCAGCACGCCTGGCTGGGCCCCGGCCACTTCGGAAGCCTCATCTCGGGCCCGTACCCCGACGGGCGGCGGGTGATCTGGAGCAACGGCCGCCAGCAACTCGCCAGGCTCGACTACGACACCCTCGAGGTGCTCGCCACCTACACCATCCCCGGCGAGGAGCCGACCCCCCGTGCCACCCTCGAGGCCGACCTGGCAGGCCTCGACGAAATGGACGGCGACGAGGCCGTCATGCACGCCGCCGACCTGGCGATGCGCTACCTCACCGGCCTCGACGGCGTCTACGCCCTGCTCGACCACGAGCACACCCTGTTCCTGGGTCGCAAGACGCACGCCGTCGCCTACTCCGACGCCACCCCCGGCGACCGGCACTCGGCAATTGTCGAGAAGGCCCGTTGGGACAAGCCCGACCACATCGACGGCTTCTTCGTGGGCGCCAACCTCACGTTCGACGGACGCCTCGTACTCACCACCGACCACGGCTGGGTGGTGTGCCTCGAACGCGACTTCTCGTCGTACGAGGCGATCCGGCTACCCCGGGCCGCCGAGGACGCCGCCGCCCACTGCGCCCGCATGGAGGAGCAGCGCGGCAACACCGGCTACGGCTGGGTGCGCACCAGCACCTGCGTCGACGAGGAAGGCGGCATCTACGTCAGCTCCGTCGACCACACGCACAAGGTGGTCTGGACCGGTGAACGGCTCTCGCTCGACGAGGCCGACGGCGCCTGGAGCGCCGGGTACCGCAACGGCAACGGCACCGGTTCGGGCACCACCCCGTCCCTGATGGGCTTCGGGCCCGACGAGGACCGCTTCGTCGTGATCGGCGACGGCGACCCGGTCGTCAACATCACGCTGATGTGGCGCGACGAGATACCCGACGACTGGGAGCAGCTCCCGAACGCGCCCTCCCGCCGGATCGCCGGCATCGGCCCCGCCAACATGGGAAACCCGGACCTGCCGGCCATCCAGACCGAGCAGTCGATCACCGTGTCGGGGTACGGCGCCATGACCGTCAACAACGAGCCGTCCTCTCTGCCGGGGTGGCTGCCGCAGCGCGGCACCCGCCTGCTGTGCTTCTTCCTCGGCCACCACGCCTCCTACACCCCGTTCGGCCTCCACAAGTACGAGTGGGACCCGGAGGCCCGCCAACTCCACCAAGCCTGGGTGAACACCGAGGTGAGCTCGCCCAACTCGGTGCCAGGCGTGAGCCAGGGCGCCGACCTCGTCTACACGTGCGGCACCCGGGACGGTAAGTGGACCATCGAGGCCCTCGACTGGACCACCGGCGAGTCGGTCGGTTCGTGGACGGTCGGCGGCTCGCAGTTCAACACCCTCGGCGGCGGTGTCCACGTCGACGACGACGGCCGCATTCTCTACGGCAACATCTTCGGCAAGACGCGGCTCCTCGTCTGAGCGACGCAGCCCCGACCCTCCCACGGCCCGACCCGGACGCGCCGTTAGCCTGCATCCGGTCATGGACGCTGAACAGCCGTACCCCGACGTCGGCAAGGCCGACTTCCCCGCCATCGAGGAGCGGGCCCTCGAGCGCTGGGCGTCCGAGGGCACCTTTGCCGCCTCGGTCGACGCCCGACCCGACGACCTCGAGTTCACGTTCAACGACGGGCCGCCGTTCGCCAACGGCCTGCCCCACCACGGAAACCTCCTGACCGGCTACGTCAAGGATGTCGTCCCCCGCTACAAGACGATGCGGGGCCACAAGGTCACCCGTCGCTTCGGCTGGGACTGCCACGGCCTGCCCGCCGAGATGGAGGTCGAGAGCCAACTGCCGGTCTCTGGCCGCGCCGACATCATCGAGTACGGGATCGAGGCCTTCAACGAGCACTGTCGCTCGTCGGTGATGCGCTACACGGGCGAGTGGGAGAAGACGGTCACCCGACAGGCCCGCTGGGTCGACTTCGAACACGACTACAAGACCATGGACCGCGACTACATGGAGTCGGTCATGTGGGCGTTCAAACAACTCTGGGACAGGGGCCTCGTCTACGAGGCGTTCCGGGTCATGCCCTACTCGTGGGGCGCCGAGACGCCGTTGTCCAACTTCGAGATCCGCCTCGACGACGCCACCCGGCCCCGCCAGGACCCGGCCGTCACCGTGGCGTTCGACCTCGAGCCGGCCGACGGCGACCCCGGCCCGCTCCGGCTGCTGGCCTGGACGACGACGCCGTGGACCCTGCCGTCGAACCTGGCCCTGGCGGTCGGCCCTGACGTCACCTACTCGATGCACCGCGACGCCGACGGCGCCGTCCATGTGCTGGGCACCGAAGCCGTCGAGCGCTACGCCGTCCAACTCGAGGGCACCGAGCCCGTCGGCACACTCACCGGCGCCGACCTCGTGGGCCGTACCTACACGCCGCTGTTCCCGTACTTCTCCGACCGCACCGATGCCTTCCGGGTACTCGGCGCCGACTTCGTCGATGCCGCCGAGGGCACCGGCGCCGTCCACATGGCCCCGGGCTTCGGCGAGGACGACCAGGTCACCTGCGAGGCCAACGGCATCCCGATCGGCCGGGTGGTCCCCGTCGACGACCATGGCTGCTTCACCGACGAGGTCGCCGACTGGGCCGGCACCAACGTGTTCGAGGCCAACGCCGACATCATCCGATACCTCAAGGAGGCCGGCCGAGTCGTCCGCCACGACACCTACGAGCACAACTACCCGCACTGCTGGCGCACCGACACGCCCATCATCTACAAGGCCATCTCGTCCTGGTTCGTGAAGGTCACCGACATCCGGGACCGGATGCTCGCCATCAACGCAGGCATCAACTGGGTACCGGGCCACGTCCGCGACGGCCGCTTCGGCATGTGGCTGGACGGCGCCCGCGACTGGTCGATCAGCCGCAACCGCTTCTGGGGTTCGCCAATCCCGGTGTGGCGCAGCGACGACCCCGAATACCCCCGGATCGACGTCTATGGCGGCCTCGACGAGATCGAAGCCGACTTCGGCGTGCGACCCGACGACCTGCACCGCCCGTTCATCGACGACCTGACCCGCCCCAACCCCGACGACCCGACTGGGAAGTCGACGATGCGGCGGGTGCCCGAGGTACTCGACTGCTGGTTCGAGTCGGGGTCGATGCCGTTCGCCCAGTTCCACTACCCGTTCGAGAACGAGCAGTGGTTCGAGGACCACTTCCCCGCCGACTTCATCGTCGAGTACATCAACCAGACGCGCGGCTGGTTCTACACGATGCACGTCCTGGCCACGGCGCTGTTCGACCGGCCGGCCTTCCAGAACGTGATCTGCCACGGAATCCTGCTGGCCGAGGACGGCACCAAACTCTCCAAGAAGATGCGCAACTACACCGAGCCCACCGAGATCTTCGACCGGCAGGGGTCCGATGCCCTGCGCTGGTACCTCATGTCGGCCAACATCCTGCGGGGCGGCGACATGCGTATCAGCGACCACGGCATCGACGACGTGGTCCGCCAGGTGCTGCTGCCGATCTGGAACGCCTATTCGTTCTTCACGCTCTATGCGAACGTCGACGGGCACCGGGCCGAGTTCCGCACCGACGCCACCGGCCTACTCGACCGCTACCTGCTGGCCAAGACCCGGGCGATGGTCGAGGCGGTCACCGAACGCATGGACGACTACGACCTTCCGGGTGCCACGGCTGAGTTGCAGGGATTCATCGACGCACTCAACAACTGGTACATCCGCCGCAGCCGCGACCGCTTCTGGGCAAAGGCCTCGGCCGCCAACGAGGCCGACAAGTTCGACGCCCACGACACCCTCTACACGGTGCTGGTCACGTTCGCCCGGACGGCCGCCCCGTTCCTGCCGATGGTGATGGAGGAGGTCCACGGGGGCCTGACCGGTGGCGACAGCGTCCACCTGTCCGACTGGCCCGACCCCGCGGAACTACCCGCCGACCCCGACCTCGTTGCCCGTATGGACCGGCTGCGCGACGTGGCCTCGACGGCGCTGCGACTGCGCGAGGACAACGGCCTGCGGGTGCGGCTGCCGCTGGCGTCACTCACGGTCGCCGGGGCCGACGCCGAGTCGCTGGCCGACCTCGTCCACCTGCTGGTCGACGAGGTCAACGTGAAGTCGGTCGAGATGACCGACGACCTCGAGGCCCACGCCACCTTCCGGCTCCAGCCCGACGGCCGGGTGCTGGGACCGCGCCTCGGCGGCGGCGTGCAGGCCGTGTTCGCCGCGGCCAGGGCCGGTGAGTTCACCCACAACGACGACGGCACCGTCGGCGTGGCCGGCGAGACCCTCCAGCCCGACGAGTTCGTCCTGGCCCTCGAGTCGCCCGAGGGCGTCACCGCGGCGGCGCTCGGCAGCGGCGACGGCGTGGTGGTGCTCGACATCGAGGTGACCCCCGAGCTCGAGTCCGAGGGCCAGGCCCGCGACGTGGTCCGCCACGTGCAGCAGGCCCGCCGGGACGCCGGTCTCGTGGTCACCGACCGGATCCTGTTGTGGCTCGACGGGGACGCCGCCCTTCTCGACGCGGTGCGCGCCCACGAGGCGCACGTGGCCGGCCAGGTGCTCGCTGCCGAGGTCGCCTACGGCCCCTCTGTCGACGCCATGCACACGGCCGGAGTGGCCGTGGAGGGCCACGCCCTCACCCTCGCCATCACGCGCGCCTGACGCCCGCCCGATCGTCCCGGACGCGCGCTCCGCTCGTCGATTAGCGACTTTCCCCACCTCGCCGCCCACACCGAGCGCGTGCCGGTGAAAAATCTGCCGCAGACGCGCCGATTCTCTTGACACGGGTGTAATTACATGCGTGAAATATATGACCCAGGCTTCACGCCACTCTCCCCGCAGGGTCACCCCTGCGAATCGGCGTGCCGTCCGGGACACACAACGGGACCCCGGCGACAACGAGTGTCATCGGGGAAGGGAAGGGAACCCCACATGGCGTTGACCGAGGACCACGCGCTTTCCTCCGAGGGCCTCGATGAAGCACCCGCGCCCAGCGGATCACAGATGATGGTGCGCAAGCGCAACGGCGACCTCGAGCCGGTCGACCTCAACAAGATCGTGCGCGCCATCCACCGCTGCGCCGAGGGCCTGTCGGGCGTCGATCCCATGAAGATCGCCACCCGCACGATCTCCGGCCTCTGCGACGGCGCCACCACCGAGGAACTCGACGCGCTGTCCATCCGCACCGCCTCGACGCTCATGGTCGAAGAGCCCAACTACTCCCGCCTGGCCGGCCGCCTCCTCGCCACGGTCATCGACAAGGAGGTACGGAACCAGAACATCCACTCCTTCTCGCAGTCGGTCCTGGTCGGCCACGAACTCGGCATCATCGGCGACACAACGGTCGAGTTCGTCACTGCCAACGCCCGCAAGCTCGACGACACGGTCGTCTACGACCGCGACAACCTCTTCGAGTTCTTCGGCCTGCGCACCGTCTACGACCGCTACCTGCTGCGCCACCCCGAGACCCGTCACGTCCTCGAGACCCCGCAGTACTTCTTCCTGCGGGTGGCCTGCGGCCTGTCCACCTGCCCGGACGAGGCCATCCGCTTCTACGAGCTCATCTCGTCGCTCCAGTACCTGCCATCCAGCCCGACACTGTTCAACTCGGGTACAACCCACTCGCAGATGTCGTCGTGCTACCTGCTCGACTCGCCCGAGGACAGCCTCGAGGGCATCTACAAGCGCTACACCGACATCGCCCGCCTCTCGAAGTTCGCCGGCGGCATCGGCGTGGCGTGGCACCGCATCCGGGCCAAGGGCTCGCTCATCAAGGGCACCAACGGCCTGTCCAACGGCATCGTGCCGTGGCTCAAGACCCTCGACAGTTCGGTCGCCGCCGTCAACCAGGGTGGCCGACGCAAGGGCGCCGCCTGCATCTACCTCGAGTCCTGGCACGCCGACATCGAGGACTTCCTCGACCTGCGCGAGAACACCGGCGACCACCAGCGCCGCACCCACAACCTCAACCTTGCCAACTGGATCCCTGACCTGTTCATGGAGCGGGTCGAGAAGGACTGGGTCTGGTCGCTGTTCGACCCCAAGAAGGTGCCGCACCTCACCGACCTCTTCAGCGACGAGTTCCAGGCCGCCTACGTCAAGGCCGAGGAGGAGGGCCTCTATGAGCGCCAGGTCCCGGCCCGCGAGCTCTACAGCCGCATGATGCGCTCCCTCGCCCAGACCGGCAACGGCTGGATGACCTTCAAGGACGCCTCCAACACCAAGTGCAACCAGACCGGTGAGCCCGGCCGGGTCGTGCACCTGTCGAACCTGTGCACCGAGATCATCGAGGTCACCGACCAGGACGAGACGGCTGTCTGCAACCTGGGCTCGGTCAACCTCGGATCGCTTGTCGTCGACGGTGCCTTCGACTTCGAGCGCCTCGGCGAGGTGGTCCGCATCGCCGTGCCGTTCCTGGACCGGGTGATCGACATCAACTACTACCCGACCCCTGAGGCCGAGCACTCCAACTCGCTGTGGCGGCCCGTGGGCATGGGCCTAATGGGCCTCCAGGACGTGTTCTTCAAGCTGGGCCTACCGTTCGACTCCCCCGAGGCGCGCTCCCTTTCGGCCCGCATCTCCGAGGAGATCTACTTCAACGCCCTGTGGGCCTCGACCGAGTTGGCCGAGTTGGCCGGCCCGCACGACAACTACTCGATCACCCGGGTGGCGCAGGGCGACCTGCAGTTCGACCTCTGGGGCATCGAGCCCACCGACGTCGAGCGCTGGCAGGGGCTGCGCGACCGAATCGCCGAACACGGCCTGCGCAACTCGCTGCTGATCGCCATCGCCCCCACCGCCACGATCGCCTCGATCGCCGGCTGCTACGAGTGCATCGAGCCCCAGGTCTCCAACATCTTCAAGCGCGAGACGCTCTCGGGCGAGTTCCTCCAGATCAATCGCTACCTGGTCCGCGAACTCCAGGGCCGAGGCATGTGGGACGAGGCGATGGCCAACAAGATCAAGTCCACCGAGGGCTCCATCCAGGGCATCGACGACATCCCCGAAGACATCCAGGCCGTCTACCGCACGGCCTGGGAGGTCCCGATGCGATCGCTCATCGACATGGGCGCCGAACGCGGGGCCTTCATCGACCAGAGCCAGTCGCTGAACCTGTTCATGGAGTCGCCCACCATCGGGAAGCTCTCGTCGATGTACCTCCACGCCTGGAAGTCGGGCCTCAAGACCACCTACTACCTGCGGTCCCGCCCAGCCACCCGCATCAACAAGACGACCACCAACGGCATCGGCGCAGCCCCACCCCCCGAGCAGGAGCCCGGCGAGGCCAAGGCGTTCACCGAAGCCGAGGCCGTTGCCTGTTCGCTGGAGAACCCAGAGTCCTGTGAGGCGTGCGACTGATGGCCCTCGCCGAGTCAAACTTCGCCGCACCCGACGAGCAGCCGGAGCCCCCCGCCGCCGCGACCAGGACCCAGCGGGGCAACATCCTCGACCCGGGCTTCGACCTGACGCTTCGGCCCATGCGCTACCCCGTCTTCTACGAGATGTACCGGGACGCCATCAAGAACACCTGGACCGTCGACGAGATCGACTTCTCCGACGACCTCCCGGACCTCGACCGGAAGCTGAGCCCGGCCGAGAAGCACCTGGTGAACCGGCTGGTGGCGTTCTTCGCCACGGGTGACTCGATCGTCTCAAACAACCTGGTGCTCAACCTCTACCAGCACATCAACGCCCCCGAGGCCAGGATGTACCTGTCTCGCCAACTCTACGAAGAAGCACTGCACGTCCAGTTCTACCTGACGCTGCTCGACAACTACATCCCCGACATGGCCGAGCGGGAGGCCGCCTTCGCGGCGATCCACAACATCGAGTCGATCCGCAAGAAGGGCGACTTCTGCTTCAAGTGGATGGGCTCGGTCGACGACCTCGACAAGCTCGACACCGACGACAAGCGCCGGGCGTTCCTGCTGAACCTGGTCTGCTTCGCCGCCTGCATCGAGGGACTGTTCTTCTTCGGCGCCTTTGCCTACGTCTACTTCCTGCGCTCCAAGGGCCTGCTCAACGGCCTCGCCGCCGGCACCAACTGGGTGTTCCGAGACGAGTCCTGCCACATGAACTTCGCCTTCGAGGTCATCAACACCGTGCGGGCCGAGCAGCCCGAGTTGTTCGACGACCACCTGGCCGAGCAGATCACCGAGATGATCAGCGAGGCCGTCGAGTGCGAGTTCCAGTTCGCCGAGGACCTACTGAGCCAGGGTGTGTCGGGCATGTCCACGGCCGACACCCGCGAGTACCTCCAGTTCGTCGCCGACCAGCGCCTCGCCCAGTTGGGCCTGCGCCCGAAGTACGGCTCGAAGAACCCGTTCGGGTTCATGGAGCTCCAGGACGTCCAGGAGCTCACCAACTTCTTCGAGCGCACCGTCGTCGCCTACCAGGTCGGCGTCGAGGGAAACGTCGCCTTCGACGAGGACTTCTAAGCGCGACCCCCACAACCGAGATCCCTTCCCGGTCCCCCCGGACCGGGTTCCCAGACGAGGCCCCCGCCAGGGGGCTTCGTCGCGTGTGGCGGGCTACCCGGCCTCGTCGGTCCCCTCTGAACCGCCGCGGCGGTTGCGGAGGGCCAGAGCGGCAGCGCCTGCCGCCACAACCGCTGCGGCGCCGATGCCGACGACGAGGCCGGAGCCGCCTCCCCCCCCGTCGTCGGACGCTGCGGCGGCCGTCTGAGCGGCCTTGGCCAACGTCGTCGTGGGCGCCTGGGTCGTTGTCGGTGCGGCCGTCGTCGTTG
>Ga0209089_10003055_pt1 | contig 14430 bp, 9 predicted proteins | sample ArcticOcean_MG_C_FD_187431 | JGI IMG/M metagenome (GOLD analysis project Ga0209089, IMG submission 187431) | Marine microbial communities from western Arctic Ocean - ArcticOcean_MG_CB2_150 (SPAdes) (version 2) | ecosystem: Environmental > Aquatic > Marine > Oceanic | place: Arctic Ocean: Canada... | reverse complement strand
GTCAGCACTCGCCCATCGTTGACGATTGGCACGGGGCGACCTTCGGGAGTGTAGAACTCCTCGCCGCCATCGATGCCCAGGCAGTGGTACATCGTGGCAGACAGGTCCGCCGGGCCGACAGGGTCGGTAGCCGGGCGTTCCCCGCGCGGGTTGGTGGCTCCGATAACTCGACCGTGCTGAATGCCGCCACCGGCCAGCAGAATGGTGTTGGACGGGCCCCAGTGATCGCGTCCCGCCTGTTTGTTGACTCGTGGCGTGCGACCAAATTCACCCATGACGCAGACCATGGTTGTGTCCAGCATGCCGCGATCTTCCAGGTCTCGCAGCAGCATGGGCAACCCGCTGTCGAGATGTGGCAGCAGGTCGTTCTTCAGAACTTCAAAGTTGTTGTAATGCGTGTCCCAGTTCGTGTGATCAATCGTCACACAGCGAACGCCGGTTTCCACCAGACGACGGGCCATCAGGCATGACTGGCCCAGCGAGTGCCGACCGTACGCGTCGCGGACATCAGCCGACTCGGCGTCAATGTCGAATGCGATCTGGGTGGCCGGTGACGTAATTAGATCGAACGCCTTGCGCTGGAATGTGGTCAGGGTACGGGCGTCGGTGTTTGCCGCGACCTCGGCACTTTTCTGGTAGCGATCGACGGTCTTCAGAATCTCCCGCCGCGCATCCAGACGATCCGAGCTGACAGCCAGCGGGGGGACAAGATCGGGGACTTTGAAGTCCGGAGCATTCGGATCCGCTTCCACAACGAATGGAGCACAAGTTGAACCCAGATATGCTGGCCCGCAGGAACGATGCATTTTGGGCAGGCATACGTAAGGCGGCACCGAGCCGCGCGGACCGAGTTTCTTCGCGATGATCGATCCGTGTGCGGGGTAATGGTTGTTGGGCTTCAGACTGGAATTAAAGCCCGCTCGCGGGAAGTACCCGGTCAGCATGAAGTGATCCGCTGCTCCATGGCCGGAATTGTGATGCGTGAAATTCCGCAGCAGCGAGAATCGATCGGCCACCTGCGCAAGGCCCGGGATGTGTTCGCACAACTGTAAGCCCGGGACGACCGTGTCGATCGGATCGAATTCTCCGCGGAATTCGGCAGGCGCATTCGGTTTCAAATCGAGCGTGTCGATCGTACTCAGGCCGCCCTGCAGGAACAGGATGATCAGAGAGACATCTTCTTTGCTCGTGTCGACTCCGTGCTGCTTCGCCGCTTCAGCAGCCAGAAGCTGCGGCAGTCCGATCGAGCCCGTCGCCGTCCCCGCCACTCCGATGCGGAGCATGTCTCGTCGGTTCATTCCGTCACAGTACTTTTTGCGTCTTTTCATCAGTGTTCTCCGCAGCGCACTATCAGTTTGCACGCTGACGTCTGTTTCAGAGGCTTTCGTACCCGTCACCGAATCTCATCGGCCGGTGACGTGCGGCTTATCCAGTAGAGCTGTTTGTGGTCGTGCGACTCAAGTTCAGATATCCGCTGCCGAGCCGAAGTTTCAGGCCAGCCTGATTCGGCAAAGTCGGTCCTTTCGGAACACTCAGTGATTGAACAGAAACTCCACCGTGTTCATGAAGCTCCAGGCGACGTCCTCGACGGCCTTGCGGCGGTCCGTTGCCTGGGCCAGATAACGGCTGACCGAATTCCGTTCTTCATCGGATGGACGTCGACTGTAAAACGTCAGGTAGAGTTCCTCGACCAGTTGGTCGTTGTCAGGAATCGTCTGTGTGAGTCGGGCGAGCTGGCCGCCGTCGTCACTCAGCTTGGACTGAATTTCCGGAGAATTCAGCACGTGCAGCACCTGAGCCACACTGGGCTGAGTGGCCCGCTCGCATTCGCAGGCAGACGCTCGTGTCGGACGGCCGAACAGACTCAGGAAATAGTGCGGCACCTGACTGTCCCAGAGCTTGATTGCTCGAACACCCGATGGCACACCGCGGAATTTCTCGCCGATGCCTGTCACCTGGCAGATCATGTCGAGCCGAACTTCCGCATCGAGACGCCGAAACAACGCGCGCGAATAATTCTGCTCGTCCCGCTGGTTCGATTCGACTGGCGTTGAGGAAAGCTGATACGTGCGCGAGGCCGTGATATCGCGAATCACTTGGTGCATGTCGAAGCCGGATTCGACAAAGTGGGCGGCCAGTGCGTCGAGCAGCGCAGGATTCGTCGGCGGGTTTGTGAGTCGCACGTCATCGACCGGCTCAACGAGTCCGCGGCCGAGGAAATGTGCCCACACGCGATTGACGATGTTGCGGGCAAACCATTGATTGTCTGGGGACGTCATCCACTCGGCAAACAGTTGGCGCCGATCACCCGAGGGTGTTGTCTCGGGCATTGTTTCCAGGAGCCCATGCGCCTGCACCACCTCACCACTCCGCGGGTGTTTTGTCGTTGCCTTCCGATTGGCAATCAGAAGTTCGCCAGCGGGACTCTTTTTGAAACTGACCTGTGTGAAGAACGCTTCCATTCCGTAATAGTCGTGCTGGGACCAGCGATCGAACGGGTGGTGGTGGCACTGGGCACACTCGATGCGTACTCCAAGAAAAACCTGAGAAATGGCCGACGCGGCTTCGCCAGGTTTCTTCAGGACCTTGTAGATGTTGCCGCCCGGGTTTTGATTCAGCGGTCCAGACGCCGCGACGATTCCTCGCGCGAACTCGTCAAACGGATTGTTCGCGGCAAAGCTGTCGTGAATCCACTGGTAGTAGCTGTAGGCGGGTTTGTGCCCCAATGCCAGGCGGTCAACACGCAGCACGTCCGCCCACTTGAGAGACTGAAAGTCCGCGTATTCAGGTCGTTGAAGCAATTCATCGACCAGTTGGCTGCGCTTGTCAGCCGACTGATCGTCCAGAAACCGGCGCACTTCTTCCGCGGTCGGCAATGTGCCGATGATGTCGAGGTATGGTCGGCGGAGAAAGTCGGCGTCGGTACTCGGTGGAGACGGTTTGATATTCAGCTTGCGCCACCGAGCCTGAACCAATTCATCGATGTAGTTATTCACCGGTTGCGCCGGGAACGGCTTGCCATCATCGGGCTGTGGAATCATCGCTCGGAACACATCAACCGCTCCCATGTAGCTGGCCATGATGGCGGCCTCACCGGGATTTTCGTCGACCGTAACCAGGCCGAATTCGTCGACTCGCGCCAGAGCTTCGACGTTGGTCTGAAATTTCGCATGATGAGTCACGTCGACCTCGCGACCGTCGCTGTAAGTGGCCGTTACCTGAAGCTGCTGCGAGGACTTCATTCGCAGACGACGTTCGTTGGGCGTGACTCGCAGTGAGACAACTTTTGGAGCATCCGATTCGCCGAGCGGCGCTCCGGCAGCAAGCCAGTCACGCAGTACACGAAATTCGCCCGAGCCCTTACGGATGCGAATACCGCCACCATGAGGCATGCCACCGGATGCTTTCAGCAGCAGCAGGCTTTGATCGGGAATGGGCAGCACGGTGCGACGGCCGCGACCTTCCTGAACCAGGGCCGAGTGGTCGGCTTCCGGAGAGAATCCAAAAATCGACAGCTTGAATCCGTTCTGTCCCTCAGCCTTACCGTGGCACCCTGACGCGTTGCACCCGAAGCGGCTGAAGATCGGGATGATGTCGTTCTCGAAGTGAAACTGGCGCACCGACTGCGATCCGGACACCATGACGGGCACTTTAAACGTCCGGCCAGCCGCCGTGACTTCAATCACGGTCTCGCCATCATGTTTCCCCTGGACAAGTCCGTTCGGGGACACAGCGGCGATTTCAGAATCGAGCGAACGAAACGTCGCGTCGCGAGTCAGGTCCGCTGACAAACCGCTTTCGACATGTCCATCAACCAGAAGCTGCCGACGGGAATCCGGTCCAGCAAGTTTGATGGGGGAAGGGACCACAGCATCCGCAATCGGTGTGTCGTCCGCTTGCAGATCATCTGCAGCACACGACATCCCGATGATGCAGAGGACAACAACTGTTCTTCGCACTGGACGCACCTCGTATTCGGCATGGACCAACGGATAAACGATAGTTTATGCCATCGACCAACCGGAAGACGACCACGGGAGCTGGATTAGCTCAGGTGCAACGCTGAGTTCAGAGTGACGAGCTGCGGCTCGTCGCTCCTGAATCGCACGACGTTGATGCAGCAGTTGTCCTGCGGCAGCTCTTTCGCCCGGCGAAGTTCAATTCCAAGCAGGCTCGCCAGCCAGGTGCGGTTGACGACCGTGTGAGCCACAACCGCGATTTGTCGGCCGACGTTCTGACGCAGCAGGGCATCGAAAGCCGGTCCGATACGATTCAATACGTCACGGTAACACTCTCCGCCCAGATACCCGTGCGTTTCCGAATCGTCCACATAGCGCTGGTAATCGTCAGGAAAGTCGCGCTGGATCGTTGCCCAGTCGAGCCCCTGCCAGCGACCAACGTCAACCTCGTGAATCGACGCAATGGTCTGGACGGGCAAACTGTGATGGACCGCGATCGTCTCGGCGGTTTCAACGGCTCGACGCAGCGGGCTGCTGAAGACTGCGTCAATCGACCGAGAACTCAGGTAATCGGCAACTTGTGCCGCCTGTTGCCGGCCGAGTTCGCTGAGCGCGTTGTCGACTCCGTGGCCCTGCAGAATTCGCGGCCGCTTTTCGTTCTCCGGAGTCGCACCGTGGCGAATGAGATAGAGCGTTGTCTGGTCAGCCATTGTTTCGGGTCAGCTCAGTCTTCGGGTTCAGACCAGACGGGTTCCGTGTCGTCGTCGACCCAGGATTGCATCAGTTCGTGTGGACGGAATCGGGCTTTGTATTCCATCGACTGGTTCTCGTGAATCCAGTAGCCGAGGTACAGATGCGCGAGTCCCTGTCGCCGTGCGGCTTCTATCTCAGTCAAAACCGAGAACGTGCCAGGCCCAAGCGGACGCCAGTCCGGATCGTGGTAGAAGTACATGCTGGACAGACCACAGTTCGAGATATCCACCAGGCTGACACCCACCAGACGCCCCGCATCCCGATACAGAAACTCGCCGGCAAACTCGAAGCTGCTGCCTAGGAAACCGTCGGCATACTCCGGCGATGACGTCTGATGTTCGGACCAGCCCCGGCGCTCGGTCATGTCGCTGTGATACCTGTTGAACAGCTCGATGCGTTCATCGGAAACGCCGGGCGGGCCGAACGAGATGTCCACATGCTGGTTACGTTTCAAGGTCCGCCGCTGGCTCTTGCTCGGACGGAACCGATTGACGTCAACACGCAACGGTCGACATTTCGAACATGCCCGACACTGCGGCCGAAACACATAGTTTCCGAATCGTCGCCAGCCGCGTCGCAGCAGTTCGCCATAGGACTCGCTGTTCAGCTCCCATGGCACGCGGTATTCCAGACACGCGGTTTCATTCCGCAGATACGAGCACGTCGACGGTTCAGTCATGAACCGCGTAACGTCAATAATGCGAGCAGAACTCATGCGTGGCTGCTTCAGTTCGTGAGGACCGTTGTGCAGAATGGAGCATCGCACGATTTCAGCGACGAGACCAACGAAACCGCAACGCCGCGGGAAATACTTGAACCGCTCAAAACCAGGAGACTGCATTATGCGCACGCTGTCAGCCGTCGCACTGCTTCTGTTCGTGACAGGCACATCAATGGCCGGCGAACCGGAACCACCGAAGGGATTTGTCCGGCTGTTCAACGGCAAGGACTTCACCAACTGGAAAGTCCCGGAAGGCGACAACGGCCACTGGAAGGTGATCGACGGCGTCATTGACTACGACGCATCCAGCGAAGCACCCAAAGACAAGAACCTGTGGAGCGAGAAGTCGTACGGTGATTTCGTACTGCTGGTTGACTGGCGGATCAAAGAGACGCCCTACATCAACCCGCGAGTGCCCATCATTCGACCGGACGGCACACACAAGAAGGGCCCGGACGGCAAAGAGATTCGCACGTCTGTACCGGATTCCGATTCCGGAATTTTCCTGCGCGGCGAGGGTAAGTCGCAGGTCAACATCTGGTGCTGGCCGATCGGCTCGGGCGAGGTTTACGGCTACCGCATGGACAAATCGATGCCGGCCGACGTGCGAGCAGGCGTGACTCCCAAAGTGCTGGCCGACAACGATGTCGGAGAATGGAACACGTTCGAAATCACGATGAAGAGTGATCGCCTATCCGTTGAACTCAACGGTAAATCGGTCCTCAAAGAGGCCCGTCTACCCGGTATCCCTAAGTCGGGTCCGGTCGCACTACAGCATCACGGAGGCAAGCGTGACGGCGAATGGTCCAGTCCCCCGGCTCTCGTCCAGTTCCGCAACATCTACATTCGCGAATTGACGCAGTGACCCCTGTTGAGGTCGCGCGAGTCTGGCGGTATTCGGCACCGCGGAATTCGCGGCTTCGTGTGGTGGGAGACATAAAGGTTGGAACGCGACGCGTTACTCCGAAGGAACTCCGTCGACGCGAGACGTAAAGGCTGGATCAGTTGAGACATAAAGGTTGGATTTTTCCTCGCTTTGAGACACAAAGGTCGGATCCCTCTGCAGCCGTCCACTTACGAGTCAATTCACGAATGAGGCGTAACACATCGACTATCGCTGATCTTCCACCCCGGTGCCTGGTTCCAGGAAAGTGCCGTGGCGGACTGCACGAAGAAAGCATTGGTCGTCAACAGCGTGCGAAATACTTGTTGGTCGTTGCGCAACACGTGCTCAATCGACTGATCAAGATCCGTGACAAGCCGAGCGCCATCGTGATGATGTTGCGTGGCCTTGTCCTTGAATACTTCCTGGCATTTTTCGTAATCGAAGTATTCGCGGAAGAACCGGAGCAGGTGGGCGCTGACTCTTCGATCTCTTTCAAACATCTGTGTTGCTTGTTGGTGCAGAATATCTCAGATGCAGGGCGTGATTCGTCGGCACAGGCCTTTATCAGCTCAGGGCCTGTCGCGCCTCGGGGCGGGTTGGGAATTTGCCCGCGTTGTCCGGGGGCATTTCACCGAATTGCAGCGCTTCCATCACGCGGTACCACAGTTCAGCGTCGTCGAGATTGCCGATAGGCAGCCGGAGGCGGTCGAGGAGGATAGCACGCTTGGCTTTCTCCTCAGCATGACAGGAAATGCAGTAAATCCGGATGTGTCGCTGTTCAATGCTAGAGCCAGCTGCAATGACATTGTGCGAGGTCCCGGAAAACGCGGCTATGACACGAACGCGCCTCAACATCTGTCCTGACCTGCCGATTGGCCGCAGACGAATTCGCAAACTGCTGTCATCATATGGAGCCCCACACGGATCCTGTGTTCGGAGTCATGTGCAATGTTTCGTTGTTCTCTAGTGCTGATTGTCTGTGGGCTTGTGATTACTCCGTGCCGAGATTCTACGGCCGCCGAACGACGCGATAAGCAGTGGCTGATTCGATACCTCACGCAATCGATCGCCGACACGCCGCGCAATCGACGGTATTTGAGTGTGATCGATCGTGCCGAGTTACTTGACGTCGTGGATCACGAGTGGCTCAAAAGTGGCACGCGATCGAGCAGGGGACGCGGTCAGGCCATGCGGATCGGCCAGTTGGCGTTTGCTTATCGAACGAAGGGAACTCGGTGGTACCAGCATTCCCGACTGCTGAATGATGTGCGCGCGGGATTGCGCGGCTTCGCAGCCCACCAGGTCGACAATGGCCGCTTCGTCTGGCCGGAAGAACACCGCTGGGAATTCCAGGCCCACGAGCACGTCTGGCGGATGCAGCCACTACTCCTGGCCTATCTCTGGGTAAAAGACGAATTGTCGCCAGCAGAACGCGCCAGGTACGAAACAGTGTTCCGCCGTGCGGGCGAGTATCTGATCGCCAATCCATTAACTCAGGCCAACAATCGGGGCGCCGTGTGGTGCGCGGGGACCGCGTTGTGTGGGCTCTACTTCGAAGACCCGCGTTACCAGAAGCTGTTGCACGAGCATGCCGGAGGACTGATGCGGACGATGGTCAACGAGCAGGGTGAGGTCCTCGAGTCGCAGGGAGGCATCGGCCCGGATGGGAACTACACGTACGTCGGTTGTGCCTATGTGGCTTTCTATCGCTTGCTGTCCGGGGCAGATGACCTGGACGAGCGACTGAGTCGCGCTTGTCGCTGGTTAACTCAATATGCCTGTTGCAGTGGTGATCTACTTGCGTCCGGCGGATCGGTGCGCATGGCGGATGACGTCGGCGACGTCATCGCCGCAGTCCCGCTTCTGGAACGTTACGCGACAGACGATCCATTCTTCGCGTTTGTGTCTGACCACTATTTCGAATCGCAAGGACCCGGGAGTTTCGGTCGCGGTGGTCTGGTCGTCCATCCGCTGATCTGGGCCATGCTTGAGCCGCGACGAGTCAAGCCTGCCAGGCAGCCACCCGACTGGTACATCAATCACACGGCGATGTACAACCACAGCGGAGTTCAATACGTGCTTGTTTCCCGACCGGTGTATAAGACAGGCGTGGCCTTTCGCGGTTTCTTTCGTATGAAGGGACTGCAGACATTCTCGGTGGCTGGAGACAAGCCGCTCATTCAGCACGACGGACGGCGGCTCAGGTCTCATTCGCATACCAGCGCAGGCGGAATCGACACTGGCTGGGATAGCGTTTCGCATCTTGACGAGGGTCGTGACGTTTGGTTGAAGACCTGGCCGGCACCGTCGCAATGGAGTGCGCAACCACCAACGACTCTGATTACGCGTCGTGAGAGACTTTGGACCTGTTACGCGTTCACTCCCGCTTCAATGTTAGTGGTCTATGGCGGTGTCGACGGTCCTTATCAATCGGTCTGGACAATTCCCAACGGAAAGATCGACATCGACGCTCAGGCACAGGTCATCCGGGCTGAAGGCAATCGAGCCACGATTCGCTATTTGCACGGCACGGCGAAAGTACACCAGGAAGAGGGCGTGTCCGCTGTTCGCGTCACCGCCGACCGGGGTCCCGCCGTCTTCGGCTTCTCGGGTGATACTCTACGTTTAGGAGAATACGACCCGGCGGACGCGTCGCTCACGTTCTCCGACGCCGCCGGTCAGTACCGTCTGTTGCTAAAAGACATGTTGAATGCCGATGGGAATGTCGATCGGACGGTGGGCCAGCGACTGGTGGTTTCCCAGGCAAGGTCAGTTGCGCCGCTTGTTGCAGAAGTCATGGCACCTGCAGAGTAGCTAAACAGACGCGATGCCTGTTTGGATAGATTACGATTAGCCCGTGAACGTCGGTGCGATTTCACGAATTCACTGTTCCGGGCGATAACATAATGAAAAACGCTGTCAGGCTGACGTTGTTAGTACCTGCTATGCTCATGGCACTCGCGGGAGACTCTCATGCCCAGAAGCGACAGACTGTAAGGCTGAACAATCCCTTCACCGCTTCGCACCGGCTGCAGCCGGTCCGTTCCGTCTTGACCATAACGAAAGACCTCTTGCCGAATGGCGAAGCCATTACGATTGAGTCGCTTAACCGGTATGTCGGCTTGAAAGATGAGGCCAGCGGAAAGCCGATTCGCGTTCAATGGAGCGACTTACAGTCCACTGCCATCAATGAAACTGTCCAGGCGACCGCAAACTACATCGTGGACTTGCCGGCCGAGACAGTTCGGACACTGAAGTTGACAGGGCCGCTGCGGGACCTGCTGCCCGCAGAAGCAGCCATCTCGGTTGAAGTCGATAAGAAACAAAAGGCTGTCGAAGTGCGAACTGGTCGGCTTGGTGTTCGGCTGGCCGGGGAAGGTTCGCAAAGCCCGCCATTGCTGGCCGTCTGCAGACTTCCGAACGCAACGGGGTCCGGCCAGTCTGCAAATCTGCCGTGGCGCGGACGCAGTGTCTTCGTCAACACGCCTGTGCTGGAAGGCATGACCGTTCAACGTAGCCAGACCGGTCCTGTCTTTTACCGGCAAACCAACACTTACCGGTTCGCGCTGGGCACGGTCTACAGTTGCAGTGTCACATGCTGGGCTGGCTTCGACTACCTGACAGTCGAAGAGAGCGTCGACGGCCCCTCAAGCGAGCACATGCGATGGATGTTCGATCTGGGAGACTGGCCGACTCACGTTTATACGGCTGGACATGGAGCGACCCAGAAGCTCGTCTATCGCCGTCACTCGTCGGCGTATCTGGATTTCCCGCTTGCCGAACTGAATCCAGGCAAAGAGTTTCTGTGGTTACCGAATTATCTGATCTGGTCCCGCTTCGAAGAAGCTCTGCTGGCGAACTTCGTCCGCAGTGCAGCCGGACCCGATGGCAAGCCACCCTTTGACGCCGACATGCTCACCATCTTTCAGACTCGCCGCGGCGAGTGGGAAGACTGGATGTGGGCGGCCCGTGCCCGCAGGCCTTTGGGTGACACACCCTGGCGACCGTGGAGCCAGCGACGCTGGTGGGGCAGTCGGTACAGCACGATTCGCGTGGCGCGCAACGGTCACCAGAAATCAGGTGCGCTGCTCAAGTTCAGCCTCACCCCGGGAACTCGATCATGGGGACTGGCCGTCGGCGATTCGTCAACGCTTCCGCCGGCACGAAAGATGGTGTTCGATGCGCCGCTACCGTCGTACATCAAGACGGCTGCGGGCGAAGTGAGACTGACAGAACTGCAGCACTTCGTTCTTGATTGGCGTGTCGACCCGAAAGTCGAACACCCGCGGATGGACCTGACGCCTGCCACGCTGAGGACGATGCGGCAGAAAGCAGGAACGGATCCGTATTTCGCCACCGAGTTAGCGCTTCTTGAAAAGAACGATGCCTTGCGGGCTGTCCTGGAGAATGACCGTAAGGCAGCCGGAGCAATTGCGCGCGGCATACTTGGTGACATGAATACCCGTTTCAACTTTCCACTCAACGATGGCTTCGAATTCTCGTCTCACTTAACCCCCGTGGGAATTCGACCGGTCTATCAATACACGACTAAGATCGACCTGCTGCTCGGTGGGAAGAATCTACTCGAACCAGAGCTTCAGAAGCAGTTACGCGAACGATTTGCGTTTCTGGCCTATCTGCTGGCCGATTCTTCGTTCATGGCCCACAAGTACAATGCGGGCCATACGAATTTCGATGCCGACCGTTACGTGACGCTGGCCGGCATCGCAATGCTGTATCCGGAGCATCCACATTCACAACAGTGGCTCGACAGCGCGGTCGGTTCGCTGCGGGAGGCGATGCGAATCTATGTCGTCCCTAAGAGCGGGAAGTGGGCCGAGAATCTCGGCGGCTACTACAACTGGTCCACCAATATTATCGGCGGCCTGGCGAACGCGCTGAAACACACAGGCTCGGCAGACCCCTACGCCTGGCCCGCGTTTCAGGATTTGTGGCGCTGGGGACTCGTCACCGGGCTCCCTCCAAAACCAGCCATCGGAACGATTGGCAGTGACACCGTGCCTGGCAATTTGACCCGAGTGCGGCAGACGCCCGGGATCGGCGACAACGGCGGCGATGGCGGGTTAGGTGTTCACGGCGGCTTCGCGCTGGCTGGCGCGAACATGCTTGAGCACAATCCAGAATTGGGTCGGCAATTACTCTGGTTCTGGGATCAAGGTGGGCGCGTTGGTTACGGGCACTACCCCTATGCAATGTTCTTCGGATTGACCACTGAGCACTTACGATTGGCTCGCGACCGTCAGTCTTCGCCAAAGTTCCAATCACGGGTGCTACAAGGCTACGGCAGCATCTTCCGGACTGATTTCGGCCAGCCGTCTGAAAGCTACCTGCTGTTTAAGTGCGGGCCGGGCGGGTATCGCTATCACGGCGAAGAGGGTAGCTTCGTGTTGTTCGGACAGGGACAGCCTCTTTCATTGGATGGTGGAACCAGCTTTCGGCCCGAGCAACACAGCACGGTTACTTTCGGCAAGGAGAATGCAGGGCTCCTCCGCGGTCGCATCGTGCAGTTCGAATCCACCCCCCAACTGGACTACAGCTGCGGACGATTCCCTGGCACGCCGGAACAACTGCCACAAACAACTTCAAAGCCAGGATCCATCGATAGTGTCGCCGGGTTCTATTCCCTTATCGCACCGGCAGACGGCATATCCGACGAGAACATGCAAGCTGCCAGGCGGGCTCTCCATGAAGAGGGCGACGTCATGAGCCGTCAAATCCTATTTCGCAAGAACGATTATGTGGTGATTCGCGACCACATCGATTCGGTACAAGAGGCGCAGTGGCGCTTTCTGTTGCTGGCCGAGAAGCTAATTCCGTCGAAACGAGGTCTCGATGCGCGGGGCTGGCTCGACGTGGACGTGGCGGTTTCGCTATTTCAATTCAAACCGGGTTCCAACACGTTGCAACCGGTCTCCACTCAGCGAATCGTCATCGATGCGCAGCCACTGAAACAGCAACGCATGACGTTGCCCCTGTCGCCGGGAACGGGTGTCGTTGCGGTCATTGACTTTTTTGAACGGGGTCAGCAACCGTGGCGCGTTGAGACAAAGGACGCTGCGGTTGTGCTCAAATCGCCGAAGGGAGACACGTCGGAAATCGTCGAACTCTCGGGTGACACTCAACCGCACGCACGCTGGCGGCAATTCGACGGCCCCCAGGAAGTCGCCGCCTGGAGTAGTTCCCAATACGACGACCCGTGGGCTGTGACACGAACAGCCGTCATCCAGGACAGCAACGTGTATGTCTCCGGGCCGCCCACACACAGAGATGACCGTGCAGATGTTCTCGTGTGTCCGATTGGCAGGGCTGGTCATCCAGCGCAAGCCCGCGCCGACCTGGGACGCTATCAAGAGGGCATCGCAGCACTGCAGGGAGCCGGTTACTCGAGCATGCTGGTATTGGGTCGGCAACACCTGAGTTCGATCGAACCTGATCAGTCCGGTGGCCTGCATTACAGGGGCATTCGAGACGCAGGAACGTCCACTGCCATGACCGGGCGTGTCGAGCAGGTTCTGCGAAACAAGCTGCCATCGCAAATCGCACTTGTTCGGACGGGTGATGCGGCGCGGCACCAGATGGTCTCGTTGATTGGACGCCGTACTTTGTCTCAATGGGCGGGCTATGCTGTGCACGAGATCACAACCGCAGATGTCATCGCCGGAAGACTGAAGGGGTTCGACGTCGCAGCGTTGTTACAGACGACGGCGGACGAAGTCAGCGGTGACGTGCAAAAGAGCATCCAGGACTTTGTCGCAGCGGGCGGAACATTGATATGCGACCTGCCGACTCTCCCAGCTGCGGACAGTGACGGGACGGCTTCTGACTGGTCCAGACTGGCTGGCCTGATTTACTCAAAACCCAACCCAAGAGGCCGCTTCGCGATCACCACTGAGAGACTTGGGTATGTCGAACTGCGAACTGCCAACGCAGAGATGTTGAAGCTAAGTGGTGGCAATGACCTCGGTCACTGGTTCATTCAGCCCGCGAAAGCAGCCAGTGTCGTGCGGGACGTCAGTGGTCGCAGCACGGTGGTGACGCACCCGTTTGAAAAAGGTCATGTCGTCACGCTGTGTTTTCGTTTCACGACGGTTGGAGTCGACGCAACCAACCAGGCTCATTTCGCGAAACTCCTTCGTGGCGTTCTGACGGGGCTGCACTTCACACCACTCGTTCACACAACGTCGCTTGAAATGACGATCCTTCCTCAGGACGAGGGTGGACTATTGATCGGACTTCGCAATTACCGCGCCGACACAATTCATACTCCCTTACGCCTGCCACATCACAGTACACCTCGCATTACTCCCGTTTACGTCCCATTCGGTGGTTCGGTTGCCGTCGACCGCATCGTCCTGCCTCCGAGAAGCTGGATCGTTTTCGGCGTAGAGTGACCGTGCATCGCGACGTCAGGGGGTTGTGTGCGAAACTCGATCGACCAGTTCGTCGCTGCAGAACGCGCGTCCTGGCGTTTCTGCTCGAAGAATTCGAGTCCGTCACATAAACTGTCGTTGATGTGTGCGAGTTCACGGAAATGTAACATTCGGGATAACGTCGAGGATCAGCATGCGGTTTGCCATGAGTATTCTGGTCGGCCTGATTCTGGTTGGCGGACCAGACCTGTCGGCTCGCGAGCTTCCCAGTCGGGTCGACTTTGCCCGCCACGTTGTCCCAACGCTTTACCGTCTGGGATGTAGCGCCGGCACCTGTCACGGTGCGTTTTCAGGCCAGCAGGGATTCCGGTTGTCGCTGTTCGCATCACGACCGGAAATCGATCACGCCAACATCCGGGGCGCGATGGGTGGGCGGATCAATGCCCTGCACCCTGATCAGAGTCTGCTGTTGCGAAAGCCATCCGAGGACGGAATCGGACACGGCGGTGGGCAGAGGTTCGAGATCAACAGCGATGAATATCGGCTGCTACGGCAATGGCTGGTTGCAGGCGCAGTGTTCGAACGCGGGACCACACCGCAAATCGCCAACGTGCGAAGGGCGTGATCCCTTTACGTGGCGGTGGTTATGCTGACGTAAGTTGTTGTTGAGTGTGAGTTTGCCGCGTTGGCGGCTGGATGTCGCGGGGGGACTTCATTTCC
>Ga0209089_10003053_pt1 | contig 14432 bp, 6 predicted proteins | sample ArcticOcean_MG_C_FD_187431 | JGI IMG/M metagenome (GOLD analysis project Ga0209089, IMG submission 187431) | Marine microbial communities from western Arctic Ocean - ArcticOcean_MG_CB2_150 (SPAdes) (version 2) | ecosystem: Environmental > Aquatic > Marine > Oceanic | place: Arctic Ocean: Canada... | reverse complement strand
ACCTCTTGATTGTATTGAGATTTCAATCACGCAGTTCTTTGTAGGGTGGCTGTCAGAAGTTGAAATATTAAGAATTTGAGTTAGGTTGTTACCCATCTCAATAGCAATACTCTCCAATTCTTCAGCGCCGCCAACATCTAAGAGCGGACAAGAATCAGTAACAGTGACTTTGTAAACCGAATCAACTGCGTTTCCTTCATTTCTCACTATAACTTCTAGTGAACTTACTGTTCCCGCATTCAAGGGTCCGGTGGCCTCTGCTAAATCTATTGTCAAATCAACAACCATTGGTATTGTGACATTTCCCTCCCCATCTTTTGAATCGCCACCAGTATTGAGTGGTAATCCAGCATATCCAGTGACGGTTCCTGTAACTATGAATCGATCACTTTGGCTAGCGGCAAATTCTGCAACGTCAATTTGCTTGATTGTAAAATCAAACGATTTATTGGTCTGGCCTCCTACATCTACTGTTTCGGGGCCATTGGCTGAACCATCGAAAGGAATGTCAAATTCAATGTCAAGATTTATTGACGCTAGATTTTGATTGTCAATCCAAAATTTCACGCTTACCTCGCCATCCAAGCCAAGTTCAAAGATAGGTTCTGTGTCCTGTGGTGATTCAATACCGATTTCCCATCCGGCAGGAATATCCGGGGTGTCATCTTGTGCTGTGGCCAAGAAAGGCATCATCGCTAGCACAAGTAAGAGGGTCAGTAGTTTGGCTCGCACGGTCACTTCGACACACTCCTCATTGTTGAAACCGCCGCTTACTTATGCATTATCTGATTCAAACATCGGCGTGCTAGAACTTTAACCATTTTACGTCGATAATTTGGCTTTAAACCTGTATTATTAACCGGTTTTATTGATTTTCTAAGCGCCTCAGACAGAGCTTCAATGCTTTCTTTGCCGCGCCAATTCGGCAGTACCTCTGCGACTTCATCATCATGAACACGCGGAATAGATTCCAGCCCAGTTGAAGCAATTTTTAGACTTGAGATTTTCTTGCCATTAAGTTTCCATGCAGCAGCGATTCCGGCTTCTGGGAAATCCCAAGAATCTCGTAATGTCAATTTGTGATAACAACCTGTCAATTCAGAACTTTCACTTGGTAATGTGATGTGGCTCACTAATTCACCTGGTTGCAAAACATTTCTCGTCATTCCATCAAGTTCGAAGAAATCTGAGAGAAGCATCTCTCTTTTTCCTTTTGAGGAGGCTAGGTGAATGGTTGCATTTAGACAGAGAAAAGCAGGTGCCAAGTCTGCCTGATAGGTGGCTACACACAATGTGTTTTGGTTAGGGATGACGCGACAATCAGCATCTGTTCCGCATTCGCATTTGTGGCACCACTCAATAGATTCACGCCAATCCTCACTTTGGTTGAACCAGTAGCACCTCGTGTCCAAACAAATATTGCCACCGACTGTCCCAGATCTACGTATCATTACTGAAGCAATACTTCCAGCCGCATCCTTGAGCAATGGATGGGTGATGTCACTCTCTGCTAGGTCATGTAATCGAACCATTCCCCCAATATGAGTTGGAGATAATTCACTCATTTCCGCAACTTTTGCAAGCGATATGACATGCGGTTTGGAATTAAGGTGCCACTTGTAATTTGGAATTAAATCGGTGCCGCCAGAGATCCAATCAAATTCTTCACCCGCTGCAATAAAATCACCTGCTAATGTCAAAGCCTGCTCAAGGCTGGTTGGCATCAGTAATTCAAATGGAGGCATTCTCACGAGTCATCACCTACGTGTCTACGCTCAGTGTGTTTCCATGCTGAGCCGGCTAATCGTGGATTTTCAATATATTCTTGAGACGGCATTACGGAAACTTTCCAATCATCGGATTGTTCATCTGGAGGTAGTGTGGCTGTAAAACCGAACAAAGCGCCATTATGGTATGGCTCGATGTTCTCGTTGTTGCGCCGCGCAATGTCACGTTTTTCATGTTCATCGGCCCGATTTGCGAGTTTCTTTTGTAGGGGGGAGAGTTTGAGTGTAGGTGTTTTCAAATCTAAAGGATCAGTAATACCTTGTGAGCGACATAATTTCTCAATTCTTCGATGCATTCTGTCAGGTGTGATGGGTAGTTCATCTACTCTAACACCAATCGCATCGTATACCGCATTACAGACCGCAGGTAGAATTGGTAGAAGTGGCCCTTCACCAGCTTCTTTTGCTCCAAATGGACCTTCAGGGTCATTACTCTCGACAATGATTGGGAAGACCTTTGGCATTTCATGAACAGTTGGTATCTTGTAATCTAGAAGATTTCCGTTCAGTAGATGTCCGGTTCTGCCATATACCATTTCTTCAGATAGCACCTGGCCCAATCCCATATGGCAACTGCCAATTATTTGTCCTTCAACTGCTAATGGATTCAGGGCCTTACCGCAGTCGTGTGCAGCCCAGACATTTATGACGCTGGTTTGGCCGGTTTCAACATCAACTTTCGCCTCTGCAACATATGCTGAAAATGAGTATGCTGGGGCTAAGCCAGCAGCGGCCCCTTTGTGCGCTCTACCCATTGGTGGTGTACGGTATGCACCTGAAGCCACTAGCGCCCCGCGATCTTCCTGTGCTTTGTGTAGTGCTTCAAGATATGAGACTCCGACAGCAGGGTCACGTTTGTCGTAGATACGCCTGTCACCCAATACTATTTTTTCGGGGTCAGCGCCTGTGATATCAGCGGTAGCATCAATCAATTCTTGACGAATTTTCATTGCTGCTGATATAGCCGCATTGGCATTCATAAATGTCACTCTGCTTGAATATGAGCCAAGGTCAACTGGAGCGGTATCTGTTTCTTGGGAACGGATTCTAATCATATCTAATGGTAGTCCCAAAACCTCTGCAACAGATTGAGAAACAACCGTGTCAGAACCTTGGCCGATTTCAGCGGCTCCAGTATGAATTGTAACTCCACCATCCATATCGATTTTTAGATGAACTGTAGCGTGTGGGAATTTGTTTGGGTCCCAATGGATTGGCAACCCACTTCCTGAAATAAAGAAACCACAACCAACTCCAATGCCATGGCCTAGAGGCAGTTTACGAAATCTCTCATCCCAATTAGATGCTTTACGCACTTTTTCAAGGCATTCTCTCATCCCAGTACTAGTTATCCTAAAACCTGTAATCGTTGCACTAAGGGGTGGTAGCAGATTTGCTAGGCGAAATGTCATGGGGTCAACCTGAAGTTTGTCTGAGAGGTCATCCATTCCAACTTCAAAGGCACAGCGTGAGTTAACAGCACCATGTCCGCGCATTGCACCACTTGCTGGTTTGTTTGTCCAAACTCTAGCACCAGTGTAATGGAATGCCCCAATTTCATAGGGGGCGGTGTGAAGAACTCCGTTGTAATAGGTTGTAACATGGCCAAAAGAGGCGAAAGCACCGCCGTCAATTAGGGCATCAGTTTCTACCCCGCAAAGCCTGCCCTCAGAATCAGCATGCAGGTTCATCTCAATGTGTGAAGGGTGTCTACCACGGTTAGTCAAGAAAACCTCTTCTCTGTCAAAGGTAATCCGAACTGGACGACCAGATTTGCGTGCTAATATTGCTGCGCACATCTCATGAGGAAACGGGTCTGACTTACCACCAAATCCGCCTCCCACGAACGTTCTATAGACATTTATTTGGTGCATTGGAATTTCGAGGACATCTGCTAATGAGCGATGCAAATAGTGTGGCACTTGTTGGGGTGTGTAGATTGTGAGGCGCCCTCTTGGGTCCCAGTTTGCTACCGTGGCATGGGGTTCGGTAAAGCCGTGATTTACTCCCCTAAAAGTCCAATTTGAGTGGTGAGATGCGTTTGCATTTTCAATCATTTTGTCAACTTCGCCGAACTCTTGGAAAACCCGCTTTTGGATATTTGCTTCCCCAATGTGATATTTACCACGGTCATGGATAGGATTTTCACTATCTTCCAACCCATCTTTCATGTCGTGAATGCTGTCTAATATCTCATATTCCACCTCGATGAGTTGCACTGCTTCTAATGCAGTTGCTTCATCTTCGGCTGCCACTGCTGCTACTAAATCTCCAACATGACGGACTAGATTGATGGCTAAGGCGTGTTCATCTTTGGTGACTGGTAGAACACCAAATGAATTGCTTGCATCACTTCCCGTTGCGACTGCAATAACGCCTTCTAGTGCTTCAGCAGCCGATGTGTCAATTGATTTTATGCGAGCAAAATGATGTGGAGAGCGGAGAATTTTCCCAATCAATTCATTGTTCAAGCGAATATCGTCACCATATTTTGCTTGCCCTGTCACTTTGTAGCGGGCATCTATCAGTGGGGTTCTACGACCGATAGAAGAGCTAGTGATGAGTTCATCGTGGCGATGAGTACCCCAAGGTTGTGAACGCTTTCCGCCTTTGCTTTCAGGTATCATCTCATCATCTTGGAGGTCACTGAATTGATCTTTACCACCGCTGCCGGGGCGTGAAAATGGTAGTTTCCCAGGTTGCTGTTTGTAGCCAACCATTTCCTCTTCATCACTCATGCAAGTATCTCCTGACTATGCCCCATCTCCCATGAACCCTGGATGTGGGTCTGAGTGGGCTGAGGTTGGATTTGAGGTTGCTTTTCCAGTGCGTAGAATTTCAGCTGCAGCCTGAATAGACTCAACAATCGGTTGATAGCCAGTACAGCGACATAGATTGCCTTCAATCGCATTCTTGATTTCAACCTCGGACGGGTTGTCATTTTCTTCAAGAAGGGCAGTAATCACAATTAAGAAACCTGGGCTACAGAACCCACATTGACTACCACCATATGTTGTGAATGTCTCTTGGATTGGTGACAGATGATGTCCGTCAGCGATCCCTTCAACAGTTGTTATTTCACACCCTTCAACCTCACTTGTAAGTGTTAGGCAAGAGAGACGTGGTTGGCCGTTTACCAGTACTGCACAACATCCACAAGTACCCATGTCACAACCTCTCTTCACTCCCAAAGTACCAATTTGGTCACGCAACACATCAAGGAGAATTGAATCACTTGAAATCGATTCAGTGACTTTCTTTTCGTTAACAGAGGCGGTCCATTCTAACTTACCTGCTTGAGGTAACATTGGAACACGAATTTTCTTTGACATGCAAAAAGCCCAGTGCCTACTGTGTAGGCATACTGACGAGTCGGGCTCCGTCTTTGATAGTTCGCTTTAGTGTTAGAATGGATTAGTCCTGGTTTAATGTTGAATTATTTGCGTACAAATACCGATTCACAATCATCTTTCCCAGTAGGTGGTTCAACCCAATCGTCGTCAGCAGGCAGAACAAGTCCCTCTCCGATTTCATTGAGAGTTTCAGCCAAACCCTTCTGTTCATCAGCCAACTCATCCCAAGGGATTTCGCCACGACGCAATCTTTTCCACTGTTTGAGTGTGCCAATTGAACGTACTGAACGACTCCATAAGAGCAAATGTAGCCTTGCGGCTACAGCCCACAAAGGCATCAGGATGAAGGCAAGCAATATCCAGTTTATTTTTGTCACATAGGGTTCAATTAGTGGTAATAAACCGTACAAATTTAGATTCCAAAGTGGGCTAGAGTGTGCCGCTAGTAAGAAGGCTACAGGGAATGAAACTAATATCCACCAAATAGGAAGTAACGCAAAACCTACGACAATTTTATGGGTCCCAAGAGTATGGTATTCTTTGATGGACATTTTTTGGGCAATTGGTCCAGAGATATGGTAAGGCGGCCACGAACCGATTAATGCGCCCCATGTGATAAGCCCCGCCATAAATATCCAAGAACCAATTATCTGGAGTACAGCAGAAATTAGGTCAACAACTCCCGGCCTTTTATCCCGGTCGTACAATTCATGCTCCTTAAGCCCATATTTATCCATATTTTGAGCGTGGTTACTGACTCTTGACTTTAGGTTGACTGCTTGTTCAGGCTTGTTTTCTGATAGCCATAACCATGCGGCACGGGCGCGTCGAGCGCCCATTACCGCTTCCGCATAAGTTGCACCGGTTTTTCGCCCAAGCATTCTATTTCTATGGACTGAAAGTAAGCCTCTTGCGCGCCAAAGAAGTTTACGGTCCTCCCACGAGTCAAGTCCTTGGCTACTTCGTTGGAGTTCAGTACCTAGGGATTCAGTTACTGCATTTACCCACGCACGATCTGCAGCGATGTCAGCCCCAAACTCTTCAATCTGCGCCTCGTTTGGGGTAGGTGCTCCTTCCTCACCAGGCAGCGGTGGCATGCTCATCGGCTGATGAACGGATACTAAGGCGCGTTCTCGAAATCTGCTGGCATCTGAATAATGAAGTCCAACAGGCACTAAAGATGGTGCTTCTTCACCAGTTTCACGAGCTTTTAATAAAGCCTTCAACATAATCCTAGCCGGTCCGGTTTTGGTCTTTTGCGGGCTACTCATGACGTGTGAAATTCCTTCCGGATAAATAGCACACCAACCGCCGTCACAAAGCACATCAGATAAAGTTCCAATAAGATTTGTATTGCCTCCGGTTGCAACCGATTTTGAATCTGTAGGTGAGGCTTCATCTTCCTTTCTATAGACTGGCTTAGCGCCAGCAGCCCTCATGAAATGACCAAGAAGTGGTATCTTGAATAAAGTGTGCTTTGCGACAAAAGTCATTTGGCCAGGCAGCAATGAAAGCATCAATAATGGGTCTATCAAAGAGGCTGGATGCCAAGCAGCAAAAAGGACTCCTCCTTGTTTAGGGATACACTCTTCGTGAACAATGCCATGTTCACGAAACCATGATGCGCTAATTTGACGGCAAAGCCAACGAATAACGCGGTAGAAAAATGGCGGTCGCTCCACATCATTACCTCCCGTAAGATGGGCAACGTAGGGCTTTAGGCAATATGTGATTCCCCTGCACTTGCTATTTTTTATGAAGGTAAGGTTCATCCCGAATAGCAGGTCTCGACCGGCTTAGGAGATAGACATGGCAAACAAGAATATGGTATTTATTGTGGTTGGCGTGATGCTTGCTGCTTTCAATATAGCAGTAGTCGGAACAGTTGCAACAGGTGCGGTTGAAGGAGGGGTGCAAGCGGCCTTCCAGACCCACACAAAAGATACTATTTGTGCGAATGATGATTGCTCAGAAGTAAATGAAGACTGGGCAACATCCACCAGTGAGCGGTCTTACTATGCGTGGCACCTCTCAAATTACGAAGAAATTCTAAATGATCCTACGCTTGATGAAGAGTTTGAACAGGTTGGGCCGGTGGTTTACGAGATAACTGCGGAGAGAACCTTAGTTGAACATGATGCCGAGGCAGGAACCATATCTTATACCCAAGTGAATAGTTTCGAATGGGCAAGCGGTTCTCCCTCAACTTCAGAAGTTACAAACCTCAATATTTTGTTTGAGCCTCAAAGAATTGCCGCGACTTCAACATTCGTTGGCATTATTGCTAGTATGTCTCAAGCAGGCTTTGCTGCTGGAATGATTGAAAATGATATGGAGGTAGGGGTGCCGAGCAAACGCACAGCCACCGATTTGGATTCAACATTAGTTGATTTGGCAAATACCCTTTCTAACGAAAAAATTGCCTCCCGTACAATGGCAATGCAGGCGTATGCGACTTGGAATGGTAGTTCTTCATTTCAAGCCGCGTATAATTCAACTCTCATTAACGGCAGCGAACCAACCGTCAACACTTGGTCCGACCCGGACTTTTCTGATGGCCTTGAGTTTGCATTTCGACATGCGAAGGACCCAAGCGATTCATCAGTGAGCATTTCGCTTGATAGCAGGTGGGGACCAGCAGTATTCATGGGGATTGGCAACCCAGGTAATTCAATTTCAGATTTGATGGCTAACCCTGAAGCAAATCCCTCTATGGTCAGGGCAAGCCTGTTTGGTTATTTGGCTATGCAAAATGAGACCATCCCAGATTTTGCAGAAACCTTCGTGCGTGATCAGGCAATGTACGCTCTTGTAGCAAGCGTCTTTGCAAGTAAAGGTGGAGGCGATGCAAACTGGGACGATGATATGCAGGAGGTTGAAAACCGATTCTTCGAAGTATCCGGTGCAAGAATTTCTAATCACACAGTTCTAAATGACCTCCTTTGGGGCATGGATGGAGGTACCCCTCGCGGCATTCTAGTTTCAGATTCAGGTGGTCTTCTGTGGGGTCTTGGCCTCATATTATCCGCAGCCCTTGCAAATCCATGGGTAGTTGCGGCTGACTACAATATTGGTCTTTTAGATTTAGGTAAGATTGGAGGATATGGTGGAGACTGGTTGCTTGGGAATACCGATTTTCCAATGATTTTGAATGGTGGTTCAGGAACTCTGAACTCGACTGAATATCTCTATGCACAGTTTGCAGGACCAGACCCATTAACTGGATATTTTGCTAGTGCTAGCCTCAATGTGGCTGGACAGTGGGGTGCGTGGATGGGAATCCTGTACGGCGGTTCAGGTGAGGATGTCATTCTCAATTATTCGCAGGTTGATAACATTCTATATGGTGAATTTGGAATCACAACGGATGCGGCTGTAGGATTCCTGTACGGTGAAGTGACAGGTCATACCTTGCCAAGTGACCCTGTAACTATGGTTCCACAAACTGGCGGGGTTGAAGTTGAATGGAATACTGCGTTAGTTTCACAATTGTACGGAATTGATGAGAATAGTGCTGCAGCACTTCGTTACTTCATGTATCAATTAATGTTTAACACTCAAATTCCCAATCTGCTTGGTAGCATGTTTGGTGAAGAAGCAACTGGATACCCTGGTGCAACAAAGTGGGTATCTCACACTGTTGACCAATGGCTGTTCGGTTGGCGCGACCCTTTGATGGCCCAATTGGCAGGTAATTCCAATAATTTGACCTATGGTTGGCAATCTCTTGAGACAAACAAGACCTTCTTTGGTTCAATATCCGAACACGCTCCAAATGGTGTATCTACCGGTGAGGGCACACTGTACAAGGTGTGCACTGGGGAAAACCCAGATTGCGATACTGGAGAAACTCTTGAACAGGACGGCTCACCATACCTCGCTTGGCGTACACCTGAGATGGAAGAGGACACTTATGGTATGATTACGAATGAGTCACTTGCGGGAACTTCTGGTGGCTTCATCACCGGTGAAGGCGATTTGCTGAACCTAGGTGATTATGCGATTTGCTCACCATTACAGCAAGCAGATAGTGACCATCTCGGTCTTTTGACAGAAACATGGACTTGCCACATTGATGGCAATGAGAGATTGATTCAGGGCAAGTTGATTAATTCACATTCAGCATTAGATATCTTCCCGGGTGCGGTTCCAATTTATTTTGCCGCTGATGTTGAGTTGAAGGTTCAGCCGACTGCTAGAATTATTGTTGCAGGTGCATCTGAAAGTTACTTTTACATCGATATGAGGCCGATGAATGAGCAAGCAGAAAGCACTCCCGAAATGAGTGATATGCAAGCCGTGTTCAAGATTGAGTCCGGTGCAGGAGCAGATGCTGAAACAGTAGAGTTGATGCAGTCTGGGATTGTAGATAATCAGAAACAATTTACCTACTGGACTAACTTTGATACGGGTGGTAGTGCTTTCTTTATTGACCAAGTAACTGCAGGAATTTACCTCGGTGCGTTGCTGTTGATACTTCTAGGAGTTATTGGCATCACACGTTCAGGTGCAACTGAAAGCCCTGCTTTAGGGGTAAGAGAAGAGGAAACTGAAACGGAAAAAGCCGATGAGGTTGATGATGATTTACTGAATCAAACCGGCGGAAATTTCTAGTTGTCATCTTAAGAAAATTTTCATATCTAGAAAACTTGAGATTAGTATTCAATTGTCTTCTGAAATCCATTTGATGAGGGTTGATTCGGCTCCGTGAAGGTGTTCGCCTAGAGTACTTCTCGCGATTCCAATATTGGTAGCGAGTTCTCGCATGGAAAGTTTCTTTGGTTCATCGTAATAACCCAGTAAAACCGCTTGATGAATCACCTCTAATTGGCGCTTACCTAACAATTCTAAAGCATCGTGTTTGGGATCATCGTGGGTTGTAACTGACACCTTGTCAGGAGGTAAGAAAATTTCTACTTGGGCTAAGAATTGACGAATTCCTGATGGTACCCCCCGTAGAGTGATTTCAACTCCTTCATCAGATATTGAGTAAGGTGGATACACCGCAATGTCATCAAAGGAGATGGCTGAGACTACTAGCGGATGACGGTTCATTACGACTATTGCTTCCGGTCCTTCACCGCGCTTAGGTAGAATTCCTTCAAAGGTGAGAAATGATACATCATTAATTGATTCAAAGTCAGCACCATTTCGCATTTCACAGCGAGTTAGTTGGCGCACGCCTTCAGGTTGGACATCCAAATGTGCTACTACCTCAAAAGTTGAGCAGATTTTCAGCAGTTCTGCGAACTCCGACTTCGCTACAGTCGCGGCTGACCAGCGGATCCTTACTTCTTGCACATCTACTGCGTAGGTGGTGTTAGATATGACTCTTCGTTAACCTTCGAAAACCACAGGTGGTCGGGTGAGAGTTAATGTGTGGGTGTGGACAATGGTGTTGTATGGTAGAGGGTACAAAAGAGGGAAGGACTAGATTTCGGGATTTTTCCAAAGTTAAGCAGCAAGCAAGAATTGAATCAACAGTAGCTCAACAGTCAACCTATTTACCAGGCGTTTCTGTAGAATCTCCGGTTTCAACAGTTGTAGACGTTGATAGTGCAAAAATGGGAATGCTATTCTCGATAATTGGTGGTATGATTGCGCTTGCTTTTGCCATCGGTCGCTTCATGACTAGTGAACTCGATAGCGACATGGAATTCCTCTATCTCGCTATTGGAGCGGGTTTGATGGTATTATTTTCCTATGGTTTTGTTGAGGTTCAATATCGCCGACATCAAAGCATCTCAATTGTTCATGATTACGTGCTCTCATTTGGTCATTTATTCGCTGTGCTTGGTGGCTTTTGGCTATCCCGTTGGGGGTTGTTTTTCTATTGTGGTTATTTCCCTGATACCGGTGTGTTATGCAATGGAGAATCAGGCACTGATGGGTGGATGCCAGGGGAGTGGGGTGCGCTCGTCCAAGCCTCCGTGTTCATCATGATTGGATACGCTCAGTGGCGACAGAATGAACGGGTCAGGGCAACCATATTGCCGCGTTTGGTTACAACCCTTGCGCCACTGGTGGTTTTGTTCATAGGTGCTGAAATATGGGTTAATTGGGCTGGTGGAGTGATTTCACTGCCCTTGATTTTGAGCATGTTGGCGTTGACTGGCATGGGGATGTGGCTTGGCTCGGTCTCAAATAGGGCCCCTCTTTTCCTTTCTTCTGCTTTCCTTTCTTCCGTGATCCCCATAATTTACGAGCTGAAAGTTGGTGGCGGGGCTGGCCTCACGTTACTAGCAATAGTCGTGCTAATGCAAGGAATGTTTGCCTCAGCAAAGGGCTTGTCCCAAGCAATGATTCAGCGCGGTTCAATTGGCTTGGTTCTGATTGTCTTGATTGCAGAGTTTTGGGCAGTTGTTGGCGACTTGGATTTGGTATTGATTGAGCCCATTGACAATGTGCTAGCAAGTTTGCCGCTATTCCTTTGGTTATCTATGCTAATCGGTTACTTTGCGGCAGTACACATGCGACGAGTTCCATGGATGCCAATTGGATTAGCAGTGGGTCTGGCATTTTTGCCATCTCCCGGTTCTGGTTTTGCGTGGGCTACTGCGATTATCATGTTTGTTTATATGGTGACGAAGCCCCAAACAAGGCGCTGGGTTTCTGATTGGACTTTTTCCATGCTAGCAGTCTCTTGGTTCTTGGTTGATTGGCTTTCTTCAACTGAGCCTAATCAGTTTTCGATATTAGCTTTGGACCCATTCTTCCTAATAATTCCTCCAGCCGCTTTACTTTTCATTGGGGAAATAGCGAGTAGAGAAGGGAAATTATCCAAGGCGCCACATCATTTGATGGTCGTTTTAACCCTATTATCTCACGAAATGCTGTTCGGGGTGGGGCCATATTTACCACTAATCTTTGTTGCATATCTCCTACTACTAGTTTTACGCGATGCGAGTAATGTTGAATTGATAGATCTAGATGATAGTGAAGCGAGAAAAGAGGTTTCAGTACTGGTGTTAGTAACCGGCGTTTCAATCTTCATTTTAGAATGGATGGGTCGTTTAGAAAGCGGGCTTGGGATGAAGATTGGGATTTCTGGATTGGGTGTTGAAGCACTGATATTCGCGGTTATCCTGTACGCAACAGGGCGCTCATTACGGCCGATTGAGTTTGATGTAGGTAAACTCAGTGGCAAGCTGATAGATGCAGGAAGCACAGTCTCAGTTTGGGACCCGAAAACAGGGGAATGGTCGGCTCAGGCTAGTGCCTCCATCAATGAGCGGATTGGAGAATGGGGTCCAGCAATGCGAGGAAGTATGATTCTACCATTGTTAATTTTCTCGCTAGCAGCCGCAGAGTCGACTGCGACTTGGACAGTCATGCTGTTGTTGTTGCCAATTATGGTGCTAATGCGTGAGGTATTGTTTGAGTTACCTCAGGACAATCGTACTAGGGCAGGAGGGGTATGGTTACTTTTCTTCGTTGGACTTCCATGGTCATTCCGTATCCACCAGTCTTTGATAGATGCTGGGCCAAGCGAAGTTGTCGCTGCACAAATAATGTTTGATTTGATAATGTTAGCCGGTCCATTGCTAGGCCAATTTATGTTGATAAAACAAGGTGTAGTCAAAGAGGAAGGTAGAGCCGCAGATTGGCTTCTCATTGGTGTGATGATGGTAGCATTACTCGATGTTTCAGGAGGAATTTTACTACTCAGCCTGATGTTTTTGGTCATGACTCGTGCATTACTACATCGACGCACAATTGCCCTAAATTTGTTGCCAATTGCTTGGGCTGCTGGGATTTTGATGTTAATTCAGTTGCCAGTTGCAATAATTGACAATGTTCCGTTCAGTGCAGAACTTTTGACTATGAAGTCATCATTCGTATTTGGAATTGAATACCCTGCTTGGGCTGGATTAGGCTGGGTGATTATTGGTGCCTTACCATTGATAGGATTTGCCAGGGACCTCAGGCTAGCAAAGGGTCCTGATGCGGTCAAGCGCGCAGAGTTTGCTCAATATCCTACATTAATTCCGACACTTTCAATTTTAGTAGGTTTGCACCTCCTTGTTTCCACCCCTTATATTCTAGTTTTAGTAGCAGTAGTAATTGCTGGGGTTGCTGCTTGGGCAACCGGACAGTTAGCGGCATTTTGGGTATGGCCACCTGCCTTCTGTTTCTCTCTGATGTTCGCAGCCGTTGACAACAAATGGTTAGGTGAAGATGAAATTGTTGAGGTATTCACAATTGCTTCATTAGTTACTTGGTTAGTGACGATTTTATTTTGGAAAGGGATAATGCAATCCCGGGCTGCAGAAGCAATCCCAGGTAAATATGTGGCACCCACTGGGGATTTTGTTGGATTTGATGCGGGGGCAAAATACCAAAAAACTAGAGATACTTTAGCAAATGTACAACTTGGTTATGCAGTTATTTTCAGCCTCCTTGGTATGACTGCGTGGGGTGGAATCGCATTTTTGGCAACAGCATTCTTGTTATCTTGGAGAATGTGGCACCAAAGGCATGCAAAATGGATGTTGGCTGCTATTTTCCTTGTAGCTCTCGCAATTTGGAATACTGTTGAGCACATGTGGGGTGAACTTGGCAAATCTGATGAAGCACTAGGGTTGTGGTTGGTTCTCTCCGGTCTTGTCCTCACCTGGGCATCGTGGAGAATGTGGGACTTTGAATGGACTGAGAAAAGTGATGAGGAAATTCTTAACCTAACAAAATTGGCTGGGATCGCTGGTGCTATTTACGTTCCACTAGGTGCACTTTTCCTTTCTAACGACACTGGGGCGTGGTTATTTGGTTCTGTATTAGCGGTATTTGGTGGCATTCAGATGATGATTGGCTTTGAGCAGGATGAAAAATGGCGGCGGATTTACACTCTTGTAGCCATTCCTGTAGGCATTTTGATTATTGCTGGAGATATATCAAATGGTGTACTGCAAGGTGTGATGTATCTGTTAGCGGCTTTGACTTTATTCGGACAGGGATTCCTGTACATGAATCGAGCAGGGGTCATGGTTTCAGGAACTGCTGCACATTCTACTCTAGTAACTGAGAATATTGTTCAAACAAACACGATGGTAACAGAAGTTGTTGAGGATGAGGAGCCTCAACAAGTAGAGGCGGAGGAAGAAGTTGTGGAAACCGTTTCAGAGCCTGATTCAGTTGATGAAATATTACCGCAGGTTGGGGCCGAACCAGTGGCTGAAGCATTCCAACAGATTGAGCCTGAGACGGTCGCTCCTACTCGCTTTAACAGCGGAGAAGGCTTTGATATTGAATTGCCATCTGATGTGTTATTGAGAATCCGTTCTTCACTTCGGGG
>Ga0209089_10003048_pt1 | contig 14442 bp, 18 predicted proteins | sample ArcticOcean_MG_C_FD_187431 | JGI IMG/M metagenome (GOLD analysis project Ga0209089, IMG submission 187431) | Marine microbial communities from western Arctic Ocean - ArcticOcean_MG_CB2_150 (SPAdes) (version 2) | ecosystem: Environmental > Aquatic > Marine > Oceanic | place: Arctic Ocean: Canada... | reverse complement strand
CAAAAGTAAAAAATCAAAATATACTTTTAACTATCAATCGTTAAAATGTTTAAATGATGATTTGCAGATGCGTTCTGATTGGATGCTGCCAATTTGTAACGGAAAAGAAAGATTAAAAAAGAATGGAAAAAAAGTGCATTCTACTCAAAAACCAGAGTCTCTTTTACATCGAATTATTTTAGCAACCACAAATAAAGGTGATGCTATATTTGATCCGTTCTTAGGAACGGGAACAACTGCAGTAGTAGCTAAAAAGTTAGGCAGAAAGTATTTTGGAATAGAAAAGGATAAGAATTATTTCAAAGCTGCAAGTGACAGAATTAACAAAACTCATATTATTGAAGAAAGCAACTTAGATACATTAGAAAATAATAAATCTAAACCAAGGGTACCTTTTGGATCACTTGTTGAGTTGGGAATAATTAAACCAGGCACAAGTATTTTTGATCAAAAGAAAAAAATTAATGCAAAAATCATGGTAGACGGTAGCATCAAACATAAAGAATCTGCGGGTTCTATTCATAAAGTTGCAGCTAAAATAATGGGAACAGAAAGTTATAATGGTTGGACTTACTGGCATTGTAATGTAGGTGGCTCATTAGTTCCAATAGATAATCTTAGACAAAGGTTTTTAAGTAAAAATATTTAAAAAATATACAATGTCTTTAAATACGGACATAAAAAAATTATGTGACAAAAGTTTAGATAAACTTTTTTCTTTAAAAAATTGGAAAAAAATAGAAAGTAAAAAAAGATTAAAAGGAACTACAGACCCTTTATATTCAGAAATAGATGGAAGAATGGCATACATTGTTCATTCAATAACTATTAGAAGTGGAATTGTCTTGGAAAAACTTTATCATGAAGCAGTAAAAATTTGCTGTCCAAACTTAAGTGTGTGGTCTGAAAAAAAATTCAAGATTTCTAAACACGCAATGTCATTAGCATCCGATCAAGATAATAAAGACGTATTGACCACAGACCTTCCATATGGTGAAGCAGTTATATAACTTAACATATGGACAAAGTAAGAACAAAAAAATACTGTTATTTATAAACTTTACCTAAATAACTGTTAATAAATTTTTTGTTTTTTACAAGGATTTTTAAAATCTTATTTCTAAAAAACTTTAATATTGAATTAGAAATATGAAAACTAAAGTAATTAAATTTTGATCTTTTGATAATTAAACTTGTTCTTTTTGCTCTATTATTAAAATATACATTTTGAATATTGGGATGATTATCCTTAATTAAATTAAAAATTTCGTATGCAGATTCGATTGCTTGTGAAGCCCCCTGAGCCATTGTTGGTGGAAAAGTATAAAAGGCATCACCAATGTAAAATACATTTTTATAGATAGATTTACTGGGTTTGTTAGATGTATAAATAGGCCATAACTTTAAATCTTCTTTAAACAAATTGGCTATATCTTTATTTTCCTTAAAAATTGCATTCTCTAAAATTATTTTCATATCTTCGCTGCTTTCTAATTTTTTTCTAATTATGCAGACTAAATTAAGTTCTTTACTTTGATTAACTGGGTATGAAACTAAATGTGCATCGGAACCCATGACTAAAGACATATTATCACTAATGAGGTTAGCTACACCTTTAACTTTGATCTGTGTTCTGATAGCAACAGCTCCAAGGTAGTTTGGCTTAAAATCTTTTTTTTCTATCGCTGATTTTGTGTTAGAAAAAACTCCATCTGAAACTATTAAATAATCAACTTTATCTCTTAATCCATTTTTAAAATTAATATTAATTTTTTCATCCACCTGTTCAATACTATTAATTTTTTTACCAAAAGTTATTGAATTGGTTAATAAATTTTCTTTTAAAAAATTTAATAAGATTGATCTTTTAAGTGTTGTATATTTTTCACTTGTTGAATTAAATGCTGTTAAATCAAGCTCACAAATTTTTTTTAATTCTGTTGAGTAAAAATCTAATTTAGCAGGATGATATTTCTCATTTTTATCCAGTTTGTCAAAACCAATTTGATTTAAAATTAAAAGACTATTGGTTGACAGTTGAATACCAAATCCTTCATCTAAATTTAAATTATCTTCTTTTTCATATATAATAAAATCAAAATTAGAATACTTTTTTAAAAGCCCAGCTAAAGTAAGGCCTGCTATACCTGATCCAATGATAGCTATCTTTTTTTTCATTAGTATAAATGCGAAACCTGTTTAAAAATTCTTTTAGTAAACGATGGAATAAAATCATTATTTTTATTTAAATAAAACCAATTATATTGAAAAGGTTTTTTGGAAGAAAATTTATAATATAAATTAATGTTTAATTTTTTATTGGATATAGAATTTTTATAATTACACAAAAATTTCCAATTTTTACTTTTTTTAGACCTTTCTTTAATTTTTGGTAGATTAAATTTTTTTAAAAAACCTATATTATTATTTTTGGTTAATGCTATTTGTTTTGTGTTTTTTTTTAAATAACAAAAAATATCATAGCTTTTTAATTTAATTTTCTTTTTCTTTTTCAATTGTGTGTTTAATTCTGATTTATAATATAAACATATTTTTTTAAACTTACATTCATAACACTTTGGATCTTTTGATTTACAAAATAAAGCCCCAAACTCTATAAGTGCTTCGGCTAAATCTGAATTTCTTTTTGTTTTAAATAAATTGACCTCATCGAAAGTACTTGTATTAAATAACCTATACAAAACTCTTTTGACGTTACCATCTAATCCAATGCGTGGCTGATTATAAATTAAGGCCAAAAGTATATTTGCAGTATAATCTCCTATTCCTGGCATTTTTATTAAATCTGCAAAGTTTTTTGGTATTTTGCCACTATGTTCTTTAATTAAAATTTTCGAAGTCTTGTGTAAATTTTTTGCCCTTCTGTAATAACCCAATCCCTCCCATAGCTTTAAAATTTTTTTTTCACTGCTATTTGATAAAACTTTTAAATTAGGAATTTCCTTAATAAAATTTTTAAAATACGGTATTACAGTTTTGACTTGCGTTTGTTGCAGCATAAACTCACTTAAAATTCTATAATACTGCATACATTGTGACTTTTTGCTCACGCGCCAAGGAAGTGTGCGTTTATTATTATCATACCATGTGAGAATTTTTTTTGGTAAATTGACTTTGTTTTTATGCATTACAAACAAAATAATAAAGAAAGCAAAACTTATGTTCAAGGGTTAAGGTCGTTTGGCAATACTTTGCCACGGGGGGTTAAAGGTTTGTTAAAAAAAAATGGCTATAATTATTCCGAAATCATAAGTAAATGGAATTTTTTAGTAGGCAAAGAAATCTCTGACTATTCTGTTCCTTTAACAATTAAAATGACGCAAGGGAATACAAATGCAACTTTGATATTAGCCATTGAGAGAGGTAATGAGCTAAATATAGAATATTCAAAAAATGAAATTATAAATAAAATTAATAGCTATTTTGGTTATAAGTTCATAAGCACAATTAAACTAAAAACTTTTAGTAAAAAGAGTAAAAAAAATAAAAAAAAAAATATTTCCGATAAATTGTCTGAAAACTTAAAAATTAAAATTAATGAAATTAAAAGTGAGAATATAAGAAACTCTTTATCAGAGCTTTTGAATGAGATAAATAATGACTAAATTTAATTATAAACTATTTTTTTTTACTGCAGTTTTAGTGCTTTTTTGTTTTAAATCTTTCTCTGATGATGCTGAAGTTAAAAGCCACTTTATTACTATAGGGTCAAACGAAGCTAAGGTTGAAATTAAAATATATTCATCTTTGACTTGTCCCCATTGTGCAAATTTTCACATAAATATAATTCCGGATATTATAAAAAATTATGTAGATTCTGGAAAAGTTAAAATAATTTTCTTTGATTTTCCTTTAGACCAGGCTGCGTTTAATGCATCAAAATTAGTTAATTGTTTTGAAAATGACAAAAATTTAATGCTATTAGATATGCTTTATGAAAAGCAAAATGAGTGGACCTCTGGAGCAAATATTGATGAAATTAATGACAAATTGAAAAAAATTGTTAAAAATTTGGGGATAAATTCTTCGCAATTTGATGGGTGCTTAATTAATGAAGTTATTGCTGATAAAATACTGAATGAAAGGATAGATGCACATAAAAAGTATTCAATTAGTTCTACTCCAACAATAATAATTAATGAGAAAAAATTTGAAGATTCTGTTAGCTTTGAAAATATTAAAAAAAAAATAGAAAAGTTAATTTAATATAATGAAATTTAAAAAAATTGATTTGAACGGTTTTAAATCGTTTTTTGATAAAACTTCTTTTTTTATAGAGCATGGCTTAACTGGAATAGTTGGTCCTAATGGCTGCGGTAAATCAAATATAGTAGAAGCTATTAGATGGTGTATGGGTGAAACTTCTGCAAAAAGTATGAGGGGCACGGGAATGGAAGATGTGATTTTTTCTGGCACCTCAAATAAAGCTTCAAAAAATATCGCTGAAGTTTCTTTGGGTTTGGATAATACAGAAAAGAATGGTCCAATTCAGTTTAATGAATTAGATTTTGTAAATATAAAAAGGCGAATAGTAAAAGATAAAGGTTCAAGATATTTTATAAATGAAAAAGAGGTTAGAGCAAGAGATGTTCAAACACTCTTTGCCGACTTGTCCACGGGAGCTCATTCCCCTTCTATGATAAGTCAAGGAAGAATTGGTGCTCTAGTAACGGCTAAGCCAACTGATAGGAGGTCTATTTTAGAAGAGGCCGCTGGCATAGCTGGTATACATGCGCGAAGACATGAATCAGAACTAAGACTTGATTCTGCGGAAAATAATTTAAAAAGAGCGGATGAACTAAGAAGACAACAAGAAAAACAGTTGGACAATTTGAAGAAGCAAGCTGAGGAAGCTTCTAAATATAGACTAATTTCTGAAGAAATAAAAAAAATTGAGGCCGGCCTTTATTATATAAAACTTACGGAAATTCAGAAAGAAATAGGTACCACTAAAGAGATCACGGGTGAATCGGACGATGAAATAAACGGACTTACTATCGAGATTAATCATGATAATAATTTGCTGCAAGAAGCAAACCTTAAGCTAAAACCTTTAAGAGATAAAAACATAGAAATTTTATCAAAATTACAACGACTTAATTTAGAATTGCAGAACTTAGAAGACGAAGAAAATAGAGCCAAAACTGATAAGGACAAATTATTAAAATCTAAAGAAACAATAGTAAAAGACCTTGAAAGAGAAAAAAATATTATTTTAGATGCGCAGTCAAACGAAAAAAGACTAGGTGAAGAAAAAAATGATTTAATTAATACTGAAAAAAAATATTATGACTTAGAAAAAGAAACAGCAATTGATTTTCGAATAGCTACAGAAGAATTAAACCAAGAACAAGGAAAATTAGAAAAAATTTCTAGAAACTTGTCTCTTAATGCTCAAGGTAAAGATTTTAAAGAATATTTAAACGATATTATGAAAGATTTGGAAGAAATTAAATCACAGTTAGAACGTAATGATAACGAGACAGCTTTAAATTCAATTAAAAAAATAATCTTATTGACAAATAGTTATAGTGGTAAATTAAAATTTACTAATGACGAAAACTCTTTGAATCAAATAACAGATTTAAATAATAAAATTAAGATTGCACAAGAAAAATATGCCTCTGCATTAAGCAAAAATGAATCTATAAAAACTGAAACCATAAAAAGAAAAGAGAGAATAAAAAGCATTGAAAATGAGATCCAAAATTGGAAAAATCTAAGATTTAACTCAGAAAAAATGTTAAAAGAATTAAATAACAGAATAAATAAGTTAAATACTGATATTGAAAACATTATTAAGCTTCCAGAAATAATTGCAGTTAAAAAAGGTCAATTAATGCAAAATACATCTAATACAGAAAATGAAAAAAATGATTCTTCTGTGAATTTAGATAGTGCTGAAAAAGAATATGAGGAAATAAATAAAAAATTAAAAATTGTTGAACAAAAAATGATGTTAGCAAGAGAAAATAAAGCTAGATCTGGAGCTACTTTGGAAGGTTTAGAAAATCGAAAAAAAGATTTAATAAATAGTTTAAAAAATGATTTAAATATTAGTGAAAAAAATTTAAAAGATTGCTCAGATTTAAAAAATTCTGAAAATTTTCCTAATGTTATAGAGCAAGAAGACAAACTAGATGCTAAAAAAAATCAAAGGGAAAAACTTGGATCTGTAAACCTAAGAGCGGATGAAGAAAGTGAAAAACACAGGACTACTATTATTAAAATGGAAAAAGATAGAGAAGACCTTGTTACAGCTATAGCCAAACTCAGAAATGGTATTAATGAACTAAATCAAAAAGGTAGAGAAAAACTTTTGGATGCTTTCGAAAAAGTTAATAGAAAATTTAATGAGGTATATACAAAACTTTTTAATGGAGGTACTGCAAAATTGGAGTTCATTGATGCTGAAGACCCTTTGGAAGCTGGATTAGAGATGTTGGTTAGTCCTCCCGGAAAACGTTTGCAATCTATAACTTTGCTTTCTGGAGGTGAACAAGCATTAACAGCTTTATCTTTAATATTTGCTGTTTTTTTAACTAGCCCTGCACCAATTTGCATTTTGGATGAAGTTGATGCACCCTTAGATGATGCTAATGTTACACGATTTTGTTCTTTGTTGGATGAGTTGACTAAAATTACAGAAACTAAATTTATTATAATTACCCATCATGCACTTACAATGTCTAGGATGGATAGATTGTATGGTGTAACTATGCAGGAAAAAGGTGTTAGCCAACTTGTATCTGTTGATTTACAAAAAGCAGAAGAATTAGTTGCTTAAAAGACAATGTTAATATGAAAGAAATTAAAGAAATCTCAACTCGCTTAGAGATTGCAAAAAAAAAAATTAGCAACAAACAAGAAGAAGATGGTGGTTCAAATGCCGCATCTTTTGGTAAAGCATTAAAAATCAGTACTGAATTAGTTGCCGCAGTAGTTGTGGGCTCAATAATAGGGTTTATTTTAGACAGTTGGTTTGATACTAAACCGTTATTAACAATTATTTTTTTTATTATGGGTGTAGCCGCTGGTATCATTAATGTCATCAAATCTGCCAAAAAAATGCAAAAAAATTAAATAATGACTTTAAATCCAATGCATCAATTTGAGGTTTATAGGCTGGGGCCAGAAATAATTTTTGGCACAGTAAATCTTTCTTTTACAAATTCAAGTTTATTTATGTTAATAAGCACATTAGCTATATTGGCAATGTTGTACCTCGGTACTAAAAAAAAACTTTTAGTTCCTTCAAAAATACAATTAGTGACAGAGATGAGTTATACTTTTGTTGCTAAAATGATAAATGATACAGCGGGTTCAAGTGCTAAACCTTTTTTTCCATTTATTTTTACCATATTTATGTTTGTTTTGTTTTGCAATATGGTTGGAATGCTTCCCTACTCTTTTACAGTAACTAGTCACATTATAGTTACATTTGCTTTAGCTGTTTTTATTTTTATAGGAATTACAATAATAGGATTTATTAAACATGGAATTAAATATTTAGAACTTTTCGTTCCTAAAGGAGTTCCGTTGGTACTTTTACCTTTAATTGTTATTATTGAAATTATATCTTATTTAAGTAGACCCATAAGTTTATCTGTTCGATTGTTTGCGAACATGATGGCTGGCCATACTATGCTAAAAGTATTTGGGGGTTTTGTCATAAGTCTAGGATTGCTGGGAGGTTGGCTACCTCTTGGTTTTTCTATTGCATTAATTGGTCTTGAAATACTTGTTGCTTTTCTTCAAGCTTACGTTTTTGCAATTTTAACATGCATTTACTTAAATGATGCATTAAATTTACACCATTAACAAAAGGAGAAAACTATGGAGTTAGAAGCGGCTAAGATGATAGGAGCGGGCCTTGCAGCGATAGCGTTAGCAGGAGCTGGTGTTGGAATAGGAATAATTTTCGGTAATTATTTATCTGCTGCGATGAGAAATCCATCTGCTGCACAAAAGCAATTTCCTAATTTACTTTTAGGTTTTGCTTTAGCTGAAGCTACGGGTTTATTTGGCTTGGTAATTGCATTAATAATATTATTTGCTTTTTAGTTAAATTATTTAGAAGTAAACTGTTATGAAAAATTTTTGCTTTGCGTTGAGCATTGCTTTAACTATAAATATGAGTCAGGTTTTTGCCTCAGAAGAAGGTATGCCACAACTTAATCCAGAATTTTGGATAGCGCAAATATTTTGGTTAATAGTAATTTTATCAAGCTTATATATTATTCTTTGGAAAATATTTTTACCTAAAATTACTGATAGTATTGAAAACAGAAAATTAAAAGTAGTAAATGATCTGAATGAAGCTCAAACATTAAAAGAAAATGCAGAAATAAAATTAAAGGAATATGATCGAATAATAGAAGAAACAAAAATTGAGTCAAAAAAATTATTAGAAAATAGCAAAAAAAAAATTGAAGAAGATATAAAAAGTAAAAGCTTCATCTTTAATAAGGAAATTGAGAAAGAAATATTATCTACTGAAAATGAAATAGAAAATTTAAAAAAAAATTCAGTTCAAAGTATTAATAAGATAGCAATAGAAACTTCATCAGAAATTGTAAAACAAATTACCGGTGCTGAAGTCAACGGAAGCAACGTTTCTGCAATAGTAGAAGATATTTCTAGAAAAAGTATGGAAAAATATAAATGATAATAGATGCATCTTTCTGGGTAGCAGCTTCCTTTTTTATTTTTATAGGTTTTCTTATTTATTTGAAAATACCAAATAAAATAAATAGTACTTTGAATGATAAAATTCAGGAAATAGAAAAAGAACTTGATGAATCTAAAAAACTTAAAGAAGAAGCTAAAAAATTATTAAGCCACTATGAAAGTAAAATCGATAAATCTAAAAAAGAGACTAGAGAAATTGTTGAAAGGGCTCAGGCTCAAAGTGAAAAAATGATTTTAGATAAAATGGAAAAATTCCACCATATAAATGAAGAAAAAAAGAAAAATACTGAGTTGAAAATTGCACAAATGAGAGAAAACGCTTTGAAAGATATTAAAAACCTATCTATTAAAATTAGCATAAAAACTGCTGAGAATATTATAAAAAACTCAATAGATAAAAATAAACTCGGAAGTCTCTACCTAAAAAATCTAGAGCAAATTAAAATGAAATTGAGAGCTGCCAAAAATTAGAATACGTTAATATTTAATAAGAAAATATAAATATTATAAAATGGCTGTATACACAAAATTATCTGAAAGTGAACTAAAAGATTTTTTTTCTAAATATAATCTAGGGAAACTGTTAAATTATAGAGGAATTAAAGAAGGTATAGAAAATACTAATTATTTTACAGAAGCTGAAAAAGGAAAATTTATTCTTACTATATATGAAAAAAGAGTAGAAGAAAAAGATTTACCATTTTTTATAAGTTTGATGAAAAATATTTATGATAAAAATTTTCCATCCCCAGAACCAATAATAAATAAAAATGGAAGTTATATATCTGAAATTTTAAAAAAAAAGGCTGCGATTATTTCATTTATTGATGGAAATACAAAAAAAAATTTAAGTCCAGATGAATGCTATCAAGTTGGAACTTACGCTGCGAAGCTTCACCAAATTACTAAAAAATTAAATATCAAAAGAGAGAATAAACTATCAGTTAACTCGTGGAGAGAAATTTATAATAAAGTAAGAAAAAATTGTACTAAAATTGATAAAAATTTACCTGAAATAATAGAAAAAAATTTAAATGATATAGAGAAAAATTGGCCAAAAAATATTCCATCTGGAATAATTCATGCTGATTTGTTTCCAGACAATATTTTTTTTAAAAAAAACAAATTATCTGGAATTATTGATTATTATTTTGCTTGTCATGACTTTTATGCTTTTGAAATAGCAATATGTTTAAATGCACTTTGCTTCGAAGGATCAAAGGAAAACTTGAGCTTTAATGTAACTAAAGCCACAAAATTTATTAACGGTTATTCTAGTATTAGAAAATTAACAGATGAGGAAAAAAATTCACTTATAATATTATGCAAAGGAGCGGCTATAAGATTTTTACTAACAAGAGTCTTTGATTATTTAAATTTAATAGAAGGTGCAATTGTGACAGTTAAAGATCCTGTGGAATACTTAAAAAGATTAGAATTTCACAATAGTATCAAGAGTTACCAAGATTATTTTTTTTAATTATGAGTATAAAGATTTATACAGATGGGTCATGTATTGGTAATCCTGGGCCTGGTGGTTGGGCTGCAGTTATACTTGATGGAGCCTTAAAAAAAGAATTGTTTGGTGGAGATAAGTCAACAACTAATAATCGCATGGAGTTAACTGCTGCTATTAAAGCTTTAGAATATTGTTTAATACTACAAAAAAATAGTTTTCTAAACAAAGAAATAAAAATTTTTACAGACTCCTTGTATGTAAAAAAGGGAATTACTGAATGGATTAAAAATTGGGAAAATAATAATTGGAAAACTGCTGATAAAAAAGTTGTAAAAAATATTGACCTTTGGAAAAATCTTAAAGAACTTTCTGAATCAAAAAAAATAAGTTGGCATTGGATAAAAGGACATTCGGATCATCCAATGAATGATTTGGCTGACAAGTTGGCTAAACAAGCTGCTCCTTTTTAATTAATATTTAAGCTCTTTCTAAAATATAATTTTTAACTTCTTTTAAATCTTTGTTTAGTTTTACATAATTTTCTTTTGAAATTAAAATATGCTTTAAACTGTCAGGAAGTTCTGGCTTTACCTTTGTTTCTTTCATAACTACATCCGAAAACTTTGAAGGGTGCGCAGTAGATAGAATAATTGTGTTCCCTTCTAAAGCTATTTTTTCTGCAACTCCTACACCAACAGCAGTATGAGGGTCTATCAAAATATTTTGATTACTATATATTTTATTTATAATTAATTTGGTTTCAGATACTGACAAACTTTCTGAACAAAAATTTGCATTAATTTTTTTTAGCTCTTCTTTCCCAATATTGAATTCTCCATTTGTATTTAAATCATTCATTAGTTCTATGACCTTATTTGAATCATTTGCATAAATATCAAAAATTAACCTTTCAAAATTGCTAGCAACTTGAATATCCATGCTAGGCGAAACTGTTTGTTCAACTTTTTGTGGTTTATAAATTCCTGTTTTAATAGCTCTTTTTAAAATGTCATTGCTATTTGTGGCTATTAATAATTTATTTATAGGTAGTCCCATTTTTTTTGCTACATAACCAGCATAAATATCTCCAAAATTTCCAGTTGGAACAGAAAAGTTTATTTTCTCATTCTTTTCGTGAGTTTTGAAATAAGCAAAAAAATAATAAACAATTTGAATAACAATTCTTGCCCAGTTTATTGAGTTAACTCCTGACATATTGATTGTTGTTGAGAATTCTTTGTCTGCAAACATAGATTTAACAAATTTCTGGCACTCATCAAAATTTGTTTTTAAAGAAATATTGAATACGTTATCTGATTTTACGGTAGTCATAAACTTTCTTTGAACTTCAGATATTTTATTTTCAGGATGTAAAACGAAAATTTTTATATTTTTTCTATCTTTTATGGCGCTTATAGCTGCCGCTCCAGTATCGCCTGAGGTTGCTACAACTATATTGATTTTTATTTTATTTTTTTTTAAAATTTTTTCATACATGTTTCCAATAACTTGCATGGCTATATCTTTAAATGCTAGTGTGGGTCCATGAAATAGTTCTAAAAAGTTTATTTTTTCTAATTTTTTTATTTTGACGACGTTTTCAACTCTAAAATTTTTATATGAATTATGAACTATTTCTTTAATTTCTTCGCCACTAAATGTGTCACCACAAAATTTCAAAATTACGTTTTCTGCTAATTCATTGTATGAAAGGTTTTTTAAATTCATCAGTTCTTGAGATGAATATTTTGGTATTTTTTGAGGAACAAAAAGACCTCCATCAGGAGCTAATCCTTTTAAAAAAACATCTGTAAATGAAAAAGTTTTTTTTGAATTTCTAGTGCTTATGTATTCCATATCTTCTAATAATATAGAATTTAGATATTATCTAGGCAAAACCGATTATTAAAGGGAGTTTGGATTATTTTTGTTGCGAAATTTCTTTCTTATTAACAAAGTATTTGTTCCAAGCCCAATTGGCTAGACCTAAAAGGGCTAGAGATGAAATGATAATAGTTAACGCTATTTTTGCACCATTATTGTCACTAACGCAAACTGTACAGAGATAATTTATTGTGTTCGGCTTGAATATTAATGTTGGTACAGTCATCATTGGTTTTTATTTTCTTTAAAATCTTTATAATCAAAAAAAGTAAACTGTATAGTAACTTCTTTAACATTTTTTGTCTTGCTATCTTTTGTCACCTCAGGGTCAATTAATAGTACTATTGAATACTTATCTTGCTGCCATGGTTTTAGAGTTTGAGCATCGTAGCAAAAACAATTTAATTTTCTTATGTATTCTCCAAACTCATTTGGGTAGTAAGCGAATGTTGCAATTCCAGTGCTTTCTTTATTGTCTAAATTCTCTACAGTATATTCAATTACTTTTACTTCTCCTGGTGTAACAATAACTTTTTTCTTTATAGCTTTAAATCTCCAAGGTAAACTTGGATGAACGCTGGTCAGCAAATTTATAATTATAGGTTCTTTTGCTAAAGCATAATTATCTTTTTCTACTTTTTGAGCATAAAGATAAACCAAGAATGTTATAGCTGTTAATATGAATAAAATTGAAAATATTTTTAAATATTTTTTTTTATTTAGTATCATTTTTAATTTGCAAAAAATTTATACAAATTTATCTATTAAAATAGAAGTAAAAATCATAAATAAATACAATATTGAATAGGCAAATAATTTCGTAGCTAGTTTTTTTTCTTTAATTTTACTTTTTTCTTTAAATAATTTGTATGAAATAAATACATAATATCCACTTAACACTAGTGCTAATATTAAATAAATTTCCCCTGAATAGTTTAAAATAAATGGTAGTATAGCTACAGGAAACAAAATCAGAGCATATACTAATATATTTAACTTAGTAGTTTTGATGCCTGAAGTAATCGGCAGCATTGGAATTTTTGCTTTTCTATAGTCTTCTGATTTATACAAACTCAGTGCCCAAAAATGTGAGGGTGTCCATATAAATATAATTAAAAATAGTATAATTGGTTCAAGTGAAATTTCATTTGTAGCTATTGCCCAACCAATAATTGGTGGTAAAGCTCCCGCGGCACCTCCTATAACAATATTTTGTGAGGTTTTTCTTTTAAGCCAAATTGTATAGATGAAAACATAAAATAAAATTGTTATAATTAAAGTTGTCGCTGCAACAATATTTGAAAAAACATAAAGAGCAACTACAGAAAAAAATGAGGAAAAGATTCCAAAATACAAAGCCTGATTTCTTGTTAACTTGCCGGTTGGTATAGGTCTGAGACAAGTTCTTGTCATTATTGAATCTAAATCTGACTCGTACCACATGTTTAAAGCGCCTGCAGCACCAGAACCTAATGCAACAGCCATTAAAGAAAACATCGCATCAACAAAATTAACTTTTATTGGAGCTATTAATAATCCAACGGCACAAGTGAAAATTACTAATGACATTACACGTGGCTTCATTAAATTAAAGAAAGCTTTTGTATAGCTAAAATAGTCTAATTTTAGTGTTTTTGATTTAGTATTTGACATTTTAAAAACTTAAAATATTTTTAGGTTTAGCCACCTGTTACAAAAAATAAGGCGCGTGTAAAAAAAGTATATTGTGACTCCGCAGTCATTATAGCAACAAAAACCATAATAGCGGTCATTGGCCATAAAAGGACATTAACAATAGCCCATCTCTCCCAGTATAAATGCATAAATATTGACATTATTAAACCTGCCTTAATGAGCATAAAAAATATAATTAAAGACCATCTAAGCAGTCCTTGAAAATCAAACCAGTCAACTAAGTATGAAAAAGTACTAAATACAAATAGCAGACCCCAAATCCAAAGATAGATGCCAATGCCATGTGTTGTTGCTGTCTTTTTATTATTTTGTTCCATGTTTTTTACCAAAGATAGAAAAATGCAAAAATAAATACCCAGACCAAATCAACAAAGTGCCAATACAGTCCAAGGATTTCTATAGCTTTATAATCAGATTTCATGCTTGTAAAATACCCTCTTCGACCTGTATCAAAATCACCGCGAAAAGTTTTTCTAGCAAAAATAAATAGAAAAATTACTCCAATAGATACATGGGTTCCATGAAATCCTGTAATCATAAAAAAGAAGGATCCAAATTGAGCAGCTCCAAAAGGATTGCTCCAAGGCCTAATGCCTTCGTGAAAAATTAATTTTGTCCATTCAAATACCTGCATACCAACAAATGTAAGTCCGCCAACGGCTGTGGCTAGTATAAGCCAAGCGCACATTTTT
>Ga0209089_10003043_pt1 | contig 14477 bp, 16 predicted proteins | sample ArcticOcean_MG_C_FD_187431 | JGI IMG/M metagenome (GOLD analysis project Ga0209089, IMG submission 187431) | Marine microbial communities from western Arctic Ocean - ArcticOcean_MG_CB2_150 (SPAdes) (version 2) | ecosystem: Environmental > Aquatic > Marine > Oceanic | place: Arctic Ocean: Canada... | reverse complement strand
TGCTTTGCGTCTTGATGAATCAAGGTAGTTTTGGGGTTATTAAAGGAGTTTTGATGGTGCTTAGGGAGGTACTGCTTGCAGAGATCGACAACTTCTTTGTCGATATCGACCATCGTGACGCTATCAACGAGGACATGCCTTAGAGTTTCTCGTAAAGTTGCTCCCTCACCTCCGCCTGCAATGAAAACCTTCTTGGGGTTTGGGTGTGCCATCAATGCTGGGTGAACCAGAGCTTCGTGATACATGAATTCATCTGACTCAGTAGACTGAGTTTTACCATCTAGTACGAGGCATCTACCGAAGCCGCCGAGTTCTAGAACTTCAACTTTTTGATAATTCGATCTTCCACTGTAGTAGGTAGCTTTTATCGAGGAGAGTTGAATGAGGTCCGGATTTATGGATTCAGCAAACCATTGTGAGTGGGTTTCTACCATAACAGTAATCGTTCTAGGCGTGACTTGGTGCAGTTGTTGTGGTACTGAACCCTCTGCTCAACTGGCGGATGTTGGGAGCTTTGGAGCCTAGGCTTTCCGAGATGTAGTTTGCTATGAAATTGGGGTCTACTGTATCACCGCAGGTAAATATATCAACCGCAGCGTAGTCGTATTCTGGCCAAGTGTGTATGCATATATGGGATTCAGCAATTGCTACCACACCGGTAACGCCTTGCGGTGAGAACTTGTGGAAAGTGTGACCTACTATCGTTGCTTGGGCCAGTCGGGCCGATTCTACGAGAGTGGTTTGGATGAATTCGAGATCATCAAGGCGTGCGCTATCGCATTCCTTTAAATCCAATAGTATGTGAGTGCCTAAACTTTCCAAGTTTATATTCCTATATATTGTTGTGTATAGCGCGTGTGTATAGCGCGAAAGAACATTATACACTATTTGTGTTTGTGTGCAACGTAATATGTTGAATTGATACTACACAAATATTAGATTGCGGCCGGCACTGTGTGTGGGTATATTGATGTTTCAGGTTGTGAATCTAGATAATTATGGCTTTCTTGACGATAGCTGTGTAGCAGTTAATGAGAAGGGAGTAATGAATGATAATCACAGGAGTAGATATTATTGAATTGGAAAGGATATCGAACGCTGTTGAGCGATTTGGCAATAGATTTCTGAGGCGGGTTTATACTGACCGAGAGATAGAGTATTGTCGGAGCAGGATTCCCCAATTGGCGGGAAGGTTCGCTGCTAAAGAGGCAGTGATGAAAGCTTTTGGCACCGGGCTCTACGGGTTAGGGTGGAAGGATGTAGAAGTGGTTAGGTTGAGGGGAAGACGTCCTGAGATTGAGATTCACGGCAGGGGGCTGGCTATTTATGAGCGCCAAGGTATCACCCAGATCAATTTAAGCATTTCCCATTCTAGAGACTATGCCGTGGCATTGGTTGTAGGAGAAAAGCATTGAAGATAGTTTCCCGTAGCGAAATGTTATTTCTTGAGGAAGTAATGTATCAGCAAGGAGTTTCTTCTAATGCGCTCATTCAGAGGGTAGGGGTCGCCTTAGGTGAACGACTCGCTGCGATGGTGCAGATTCCAAGTACTCACAATGTGGCAATTCTAGTTGGGCCTGGGAACAACGGAGCTGATGGGTTGGCTGCTGCTTTGTACTTGTCTGATAATGGGTTATCAGTTCACGTGTATTTGTGTGCTGATAAGGCACATCAGGATTATGAGTTGATTCGCCAGCTTGGATATGGCATTGGTTATACCGATTTAGTACAAAATTTGCCTGACAATTTTGAGGAAGAAATAGGGCAGTTTGATATTGTGGTAGATGCTATTTTTGGCATCAGTAAACCGAGGGAAATCGAGGGGTTGATTGCTAGTGTGCTGAAGAGTGTCCGAGCGTCATTTACGAATGATAGAAGAAGATTTCTCGTTGCAGTTGATATACCTAGCGGTATGGATGCGGATACTGGAGCTGTGGATGATGTGACCGTACCAGTAACGTATACGCTGGCGGTGGGGTATCCAAAGCGCGGATGTTTTTTGAATCCTGGCTATCAGTATGTGGGTATTATCGAATCTCTGGATATAGGGTTGCGCTCTGATGTTCTTGATACGATACATTCTAATCTGACTGGCCTTGAGGATTTTCAGAGCGCAGGAGACTCCCTGAATCTCGCAGCAGATTCACATAAAGGTAGCAAGGGACATGTCCTAGTAATCGCGGGTTCCTTCTCATATCCTGGTGCAGCGATTTTGGCGGCTAAAGCGGCGTATCGTTCAGGATGTGGTGTGGTTACCTTAGCTTCTCCTGCTTCAATTTTTCCTGTCATTGCGGGCCAATTGCCAGAAGCGATTCATTTAACTTACCCTGATTTAATGTCTGATGAAGCTACAAATGAAGCGATTACCTTGGTATGTAATCTTGAAATTGGGAAATACGATTCTGTGGTAGTAGGTTGTGGTTTGGGACGTGGCAATTTCCCATCCCGTTTCGTTAACGAGGTGATTCACTTTTTTGGCAAGAAAGGTGAATCAATACCCATAGTGGTGGACGCCGATGGATTGAATTGCCTTGCGCATATTGATTCGTGGTGGAAAAATCTAGAGAGGACTTTAGTGTTGACCCCTCATCCAGGGGAGATGGGTAGGCTGATGAATATTCCAGTAGAAGCTGTTCAAAGGGTTCGGTCGGATACGGCTATTGCATTAGCAACAAAAGTTAATCAAACAACTGTGCTGAAAGGGGCTTTTACCGTAGTAGCTGATGTCCAAGGCAGCACTTATGTAAATCCACACGCGAATCCGGTTCTCGCTACAGCAGGAAGCGGCGACGTCCTAGCTGGGTTAATTGCTAGTTTGTTAGCTCAACAGCTACCCGAATTGTTAGCGGTAAGGTTCGGTGTGTATATTCATGGTGAAGCAGGCGAATACCTTCGTGACAGAGTAGGGGATCGAGGGGTGATTGCGTCTGACATTGTAGAGTATTTACCACGAGTTATTAATGGACTGCTAGTGTAATGATCTTCTCTGTTGTTCTTACAGAGTCGCGTCACAGGCATCTTTGTGATAAAATGATCCGACCTTATGAGGGGTTAATTGCGTGGACATTGCTAGCTAGATATCAAGAGGAACTCCATCTAGTTTTCATAAACGAATCTAGCAGTTGTTTCGGAAGAGGGGCGAGTTTAGCGTGGGGTATGCTATCAATCTTAAATGCCGAGGGTGTTCTCGGGAAATCGAAATAGGTCCATATAACGTATGTGATTATTGTTTCGGTCCATTGGAAGTTGTGTATGACTATGATGCTATGCGCCCAGGCATGAGTCGTGAGGCAATAATAAACGGGCCCCGAACTATGTGGCGGTATAAGGATTTATTGCCCGTGGATGCGGATAAAGTGATTGATATCAGTGCGGGCTACACCCCGTTAGTGAAAGCTGATAACCTTGGAAAAAAATTAGGCCTCGAACAGTTGTATATCAAAAATGATTCAGTGAATCCAACCTTCTCATTTAAGGATCGTGTTGTATCGGTTGCTGTCACTAAGGCTGTAGAATTTGGCTTTGACACTGTAGCGTGCGCTTCAACTGGGAATTTAGCAGGCAGTGTTGCAGCTCATGCAGCACGTGCTGGTATGAAAGCTTACGTATTTATACCAGAAGATCTTGAGAGAGGGAAAGTAGTTGGAGCGTCAATATACGGACCGACTGTTGTAGCTGTACGAGGAACTTATGATGATGTCAATCGCTTATGTAGTGAACTTTCTGATAGCTATAACTGGGCCTTTGTGAATACAAACATGAGACCCTTTTATGCTGAGGGTAGTAAGACTTTGGGTTATGAGGTAGCTGAACAGTTAGGATGGCAGGCTCCTGATCACGCCGTTGTCCCCGGGGCTTCAGGTGCACTGTTCACTAAGATATGGAAGGGGTTGCATGAATTCCTTGACTTAGGATTGATCGGAGCCTTTAACACGAAGATGCATTTGATGCAGGCTGCTGGGTGCTCCCCAATTATTAATGCTTATAACGCTGGATCTGCTTTTATAAAACCGGTGAAGCCAGACACGATAGCTAAATCATTGGCTATCGGCAATCCTGCTGATGGCTCCTATGCTCTCAGGACGATATCTGACTCATTTGGCAGTGGGTACGCAGTTCCTGAAGAAGAGGTTGTAAAGGGAATCTCTTTGCTCGCTGAGACTGAAGGGATATTTACAGAAACAGCAGGCGGTGTGGTAATCTCGGGATTGAAGCATCTGGCAGAGACAGGTGTAATTAAACCGGATGAAGTCACGGTTGCTTATATTACAGGTAATGGGTTAAAGACTCAGGAGGCAGTGGAAGCGTTAGTAAATCCTATGACTATTGATCCCACTATAGAATCTTTCCGTCAAGTAATTGGTAATATATAATCGGATTTAGGTTGGCACCTATTTAAAGAGACTTGTTTAATATAGATTTGGAGGTCGAAATATGGCGAGTGCACGGGTTCGTCTGACGTTCCCTGAGAATCTTATAAAAGAACCTCTCATATATACTTTAGGTCGCGATTTTAATCTCGTCACTAATATTAGGCAGGCTAATGTTGATGAACACGTAGGTTGGGTATCCTTGGAGCTAGAGGGGGAGCAACTGGAAATCCAAAATGGGCTTGAGTGGATTAGCAATAAGGGAGTAAGGGCGGATTTAGTATCGGGAGACGTCGTTGACGGCTAGCATTGGTAAGTAGCCATCTGATCATTAATTAGTTTTCAAAAAAGCAACTGAAATGTTTTTCAGCGCTGATACAACAAAGAAAAGAGGCGGAAATATGAGTGTCAAGATAAGAATCCCCACCCCATTGCGGCGTGTTACTAATGGGCAAGATCGCCTAGAAGTGGATGCGAATACAATTAGGGGTGGGATCGATGAAATGGAACAAGGATATCCTGGTATCAAAGCACGACTAGTTGATGATCAGGGGGAGCTCAAAGAGTTTGTCAATATTTATGCCAATGGTGAGGATATACGGTTTCTTGATGGGCTAAATACTCAGGTTAAAGATGGGGATGAGGTAAGCATAGTTCCTGCCGTTGCCGGCGGAGAGCGCTGATTTCTGGTATGATATGATTGTCCATTAGGGAATGTTAAGATTGGTTGTAAGTTATAGAGATAGGAAATAATAGAACATGTTTCAAGGTGATGGGCCGAGAGGTCCAAATATAGGCGACACTATCCAGAATATAGGTGGTCCTAACAGTAGCTTGGGTAGGTTATTTCGTGGAGGGTTTCGTACAATACTGATACTCGCAGTGATAGCCCTTGGTGGTCTTTGGCTTTCAACTGGTGTTTATACAGTGGACTCTGGAGAGCAGGGGGTTGTGAGGCAGTTCGGGAAATTCCACTCTTTAGCAGGGCCTGGATTGAATTTCCGAATCCCTGCTCCAGTGCAGACTGTGACTAAAGTGAATGTTGAGACTATCCGAACTGCTCAAGTCGGTTTTCGAAGCCAAGAGGGTCAAACCCTCCGGGTTTTGGACGAGGCACTTATGCTCACTACCGATAATAGCATCGTGGAAGCGCAGTTAGTTATACAATACAAAGTTAGCGACCCGAGGGCTTTTGTTTTCAATGTTCGTAATCCGGAAGATGTGTTGCGAACTACAGCAGAGGTATCTCTGCGTAGCGTGGTAGGAAGAACCGGATTGCAGTATTTACTAACCGTGGGACGTGGTGAAGTTGAGTTGGCCACTCGTGAATTTGCAGAGAATCTCCTTGGGCAGTACGACATTGGAATTCAACTAACTGACGTAAAATTGCTCACAGTTGATCCCCCTGAAGAAGTGAAGGATGCATTTCAGGAGGTTGTAAGAGCACTGGAAGATGAAACTAGGACAGTCAATGTAGCCGAGGCTTATAAGGCAGAACAACTTCCGATGGCTAAGGGAGAGATTCAGGTTGAGATTCGAGGATCAGCGGCATACTATCAGGAGCAGGTTGAAAGATCTGCAGGGGAGAGTAGTCGCTTCTTAGCATTGCTTGAACAATATCGTGCGGCGCCACAAGTAACTCGTGAAAGGCTCTATTTGGAGAGTCTTGAGAAGGTTTTGAATTCCGTTGAGAAAGTGATTGTTGACGGTAAAATTGATGCGTTGCCATTGCTTGGACTAACGGGCTTGGATTAAATTCGAATATATCAGAGGGGAATACAGCAGGATGGGTAAAACTTTTAGGATTGGGTTAGCAGGGGTCATCGTGGGAGTAGTGTTACTGGTCTCCCAATCTCTGTATATCATTGACGAAACAGAAACTGGCATTATTCTACAGTTCGCAGAAATACAGAAGGTAGTCACGGAGCCTGGTCTCTATGTAAAGAGTCCATTTATTCAGCAAGTATCGCGATTAGATAATCGTATGTTGACTAGTGATACAGTTGCACAGGAGTACTTGACTGCTGATGAAAAACGTATCGTTATCGATCAGATAACTCGTTGGAAGATTGTAGATGCGGCACAATTCTATGTAGCAGCCCGTACAGAGGCTGGTGCTCGAAGCAGACTGGAACCATTAGTGCTTGCGGAACTAAGGTCTTCTGTAGCCAAGAATCCTTACGACGTCATGATATCAGCGGAGCGAGACGGTATGATGACACTAGTGAAGGTTGGTGTACAGGAACGAGTTAATGAGGCTGGTCTTGGTCTAGAGATTGTTGACATTCGCACTAAACGTGCAGATTTACCTCAGGAAGTTGAAGAAAATGTTTACTTGCGTATGGCATCAGCGAGAAAAGTTGAAGCTGATAGATACCGCGCGCAAGGAGCACAAGCAGCCAATGAAATTACTTCAGAGACAGACCGATTGGTGTCAGTCATGAGGGCTTGCTCTGGCAGAGTTGCTGAAGAAGTTCGCGGGCAAGGAGATGCAGCAGCAATCGCGATATTCGCTCAGGCTCTATCCCAGGACCCTGAATTTTATAGCTTCAATCGAAAGCTTGAATCTTACAATAATGCTTTTGCTGAACAGGATAAGCTCGTGCTCAGCACTGAATCTGACTACTTTAAACTGTTAACGGGAGAAGGGGTGGGACTGTCTTCTAATAATGAGGCTAGTGAAATTCCTTTAATAGCCCTTAAGTCAGTAGTTCCGCTAGACACATCAAAATTTAAAGCACTTTCCCAAGGGGACGTAGAGTTTTTGATTGATGAGTGTATACCCCCAGAGATAAAAGACTGAACTAGGACACAAGGTTCCTTTTCTCTTGGATGCGGAGTTTTAATTAATCTTTCTCGTTAGGGCTGCGAGTGTGGTTCAGAGTGTGAGATTGGATGAGCGCCTGCAAGTTACTCCATAGTGACTTGCAGGTTTTGGATATTGATGAGATTGAACACGAAAATAGAGATTTGTTTGGTGTGTGGTAATTCCCAGGTGCCAAAATTTGAATATCAGGGATACCATTATTATCAATGTAAGTTATGTGGTTTGGTATCTACATATCCGTTACCTGAGGAACAAATTGTAGCAGAACATTATTCTCACAAATTTGTAGAAGGGAATTACAGGCTGCTCCAAGATTATGCTGAACAGTACAAGAGCGTGTATCAGACTTTCACTGAAGTACTGGCTCAGGTTATACGGGAGCAAGGCAACTCTTTAGTAGGTGCCAGTATTTTGGATATTGGGTGTTTCACTGGAGAATTTTTGCAATTACTTCAAACTGAAGGTGCCGATGTTTTCGGATTGGAATTACAGGCAGAGGCGGTGGATATTGCAAACCGAAGATTAGCAGGACGGGTTTATCAGGCTGATTTTTTTGGTAATGAGTTTCCGCAACGGGAGTTTGATATAATTACCCTTATGGGGGTAATTGAGCATGTGGTTGATCCGGTAAGTTTAATCCAGAGGACGCATCAACTTTTAAGTCGCGAAGGGGTTATAATGCTATAAACTCCTAATAGCGGAGCATTGTTGGCTCGATTGTTAGGCAAACACTGGCCACCGTATCAACCAGTGGAGCACATACATCTATTCTCTGCTCAGAGTCTATCACGATTGCTGAGTGAAGCTGGTTTTCAAGACATTAAAATAACTAAGCATGTTAAAAAATTACCAATAGCCTATGTGTATGAGATGATGGCAAATTTTGGTTCGGAACTTCGAAAAATTGTTACACCAGTCTATAGACTGTTGCCTAGATTTCTCCGAAATTTGCAGTTACCATTTTATGTAGGAGAAATGATTGTTACTGCTAGAAAATTTGACCCGTAGATTAGTACAGGTTACTTTGATTGGTAGCGATCTAGGAAATCTTTAGAATATTCCTTAAGAGTATCTTCACGTATCGCCGTTCGCAGATTTTCCATTAGCACCAGGATAAAGTGGAGGTTGTGAATTGTAGCTAGCCTATATCCCAAAAGTTCGTGACTGCGAAATAGGTGATTGATGTATGCAAGACTGTAACTAGAACAGACCCAGCAGTTACAATTGGTATCGATGGGGTCTGTGTTCACTTTGAATTGTTTATTGCGAATGTTGATCCGACCTTGGTCGGTAAATAGTGCTCCATTTCTTGCTAGCCTTGTTGGGAAGACACAATCAAATAAGTCTATTCCCATTAAAACTCCTTGAACCAGATGCTCTGGAGAACCGACTCCCATCAGATAGCGGGGTTTGTCAAATGGTAGAAGCTGGGTAGTGGCTTGCAAGGTCGCATACATAAGGTCTGCTGACTCCCCAACGCTTAGTCCCCCGATAGCATAGCCGGGAAAACCGATTGATGTTATGGAGTCAACTGCTTCCTTGCGTAGTGGAATAGATGTTCCCCCTTGAACTATACCAAAGAGTGATTGGGTTGTGTTGGTGTGTGCCTGTTTTGCTCTGATTGCCCAGTTATAGGTGCGAATAACCGCTTTCTTCAGTTCCAAAGGATCAGAGTCGTGTGGAAGGCAGTGATCTAAGGGCATGATAATATCAGCCCCTAAGGTTTCTTGTATGGATATACAATCCTCAGGGGTCATATAATGTTGGCTGCCATTAATATGCGATTTGAACTGTACTCCGTTTTCGGTTACCTTTATCAGCTTTCCTAGACTAAAAAGCTGAAAGCCACCGCTGTCGGTGAGGATTGGGCCGTCCCATGACATGAATTGATGAAGTCCTCCAGTACTTCTTATGATTTCCAGACCTGGGCGCAGATATAAATGGTACGCATTACTGAGAAGCATTTGGGCTCCTAATGCGCTAATTTCATGACTCGCTAAGGATTTTACGGATGCCTGTGTGGCAACGGGTAGAAAAGCTGGTGTGGATACTTGTCCGTGCGTTGTGGATACTACGCCTACTCTTGAGATGTGATCAGAACTAATGTGGGTTATTGTAAATTCCATCATACCTATGCTTTATACAAATCCTCGTACAACATGGTCTGCTGTAAGAGCTAAGAATGTTATGCCCAGAAATGGATAGGTGGAGAGTTTGAATATTCGGTATGAGGCTACGCTATTTGCATCTGTGATCATTTTCATACAAGCTACGAACATTAGGATACCCAAAGCATTTGCGACCACCCCGTAGAGTGCCCCAAATGGAGTTACGAACCAGATGAGATTGCCGTTAATCCATAAGCATCCCGCCAGAACCAGAGATATCCACCGAGTGTAGGAAACCTGATAGTGGATTGGGAAAATGTTGACGTTTGCTCGTTTATAGTCGTTTCTGAAGGCGATCATCAGGTTCCAGACATGGAGTGGTACCCAAATAGCTATGATTGAGCCAATAAGAATCAGCGACGAAGAGAGGCTGGGATCAACTGCAAACCACGCAACAAAAATAGGACCATTACTTGCTACAGATCCTAGGAAATGGGTTGCCCATGTTTTCCGAGCAATTACTGCTGATGCTAACGCTACTAATCCTGCCACGAAACAGTATAGGTGTAGAGTGAGAGCTAGTGTTAATCCTGTGGTGACTAATATGAGACACCACAGCAAGGCTAATTTTGGGTTCACCAAACCGCTTGGTAGCATGCGACCCTGAGTACGGTGCATTAGCACATCGACGTGCCGGTCTAAGTAGTTTGTTAGTCCGTTTGCACCAGCACTTCCAGAGAGAAGTGCTGCGAATATTACCCCGAACTGTGTCCAGGCTATGGGATCGGGTTTAGCTATAATTGCGGCACATGCTCCAATGAGCGTGAGTAAGGCTGTCTCTCTGAGTTTCAGTAGGCGCAAATAGCAAACAAGTGGACTCTCCGTCCACTTGGTGCTATTAGTGTTTGAGGTTACTAATGGAATCAACATGTCTCGTGTTAGGGTGAATGTTTCAAGATATTGTTAATGCGTATCTTACAATGATTGGAGCTACAAAGTCTTCAGGGTATTGATGGCTAAATCATGGGGGACGGCAGATGTCACTATAGGCTTTCCAAGGTTTTCAAGGATAACCCAGTTAATGCTATTCCCGACACTCTTTTTGTCTTTTAGCATCGCAGCCTTAATGCTCTTAGATGGACTTGTGGCGAGCCGCAGTGGCAGCCCGAATTTAGAAAGGATTTCAGAATGTAATGTAAGAAGTTGTTTGTCTTGTGCCATGCCCAATTTGTTGGCGATAGTGGCCACAGCATGCATACCGATGCTAACGGCCTCTCCATGGAGGTATGTCCCGTAGCCCGTTGATGATTCAATGGCATGGCCAAGCGTGTGTCCATAGTTCAATAGCGTTCTTATCCCGTTCTTTTCTGTTTCATCCATTGAGACTATCGTTGACTTGAGTGCAGCGCTCCACTTTACTGCTTTTGTTGTCATTTCTGGGTCAAGATTGAGCAATAGATTGAGGTTTTTTTCTAGAAATACGAAGTAATGTTCGTCTAGCACTAGCCCGTGTTTAATGGCCTCTGCCCATCCCGAACGTAACTCTCTTGGAGGTAGTGTCGATAGCATCTCAACATTAATGAAGGTGAAAAGCGGTTGATGGAATGATCCTACAAGGTTCTTTCCTGCACGCAAATTTACAGCTACCTTACCTCCAATTGATGCATCAACCATTGCAGCGAGGCTGGTAGGGATTTGTACAAATCTCATTCCTCGTCCAAATGTTGCGGCAACAAATCCTGCTAGATCGCCGATCACTCCTCCACCTAAGGCAATCATAAGGTCTTGTCGTTGTGCTCGTTTTCGTGCCATCCAGTCGTATATTTTGGAGGCGGACGACAATGTTTTCGTAGCTTCGCCTGCAGGTATAATGAAACTCTCAATTTCTAGCTTAGATTGATCTAGCGCCTGAGTAACCTGAGCCAGATAGTGCGGTGCAACGTGATCATCAGTAACAATAAATATTTTTTCTTTCGTGATATGGCGAGCTAGGTACTCGTTGAGTTTACCTAGATTTCCCCATTCAACGAAAATAGGTGAGAATTCCCGTTCAGATGAAACCATGAGTTGTTCTGGTAAGATTGGCATCGAGTTTGTTTGCTCTAGTAACATTTTGCCACTATGACGTATCCTCCCAAGGTGCCATCCTCGTATTACCTCAAGTGCGACTTGTTCTGGACTTCCCATCGTTTCGGTCTGGATAACCCACTGAGAATTTGAGTATGAGCTTTGACGTTCGTTCTTGAGTTTCTGGATAGTAGAGAGCGGATCAGACGTGTTAAGTAAGGGGCGCTGGTTCCCGGATGAACCTTTCTTGAAGAGTCGATTGTGTATTTCAGTAGGATCGGCTTCTAGGCATATGACAATTGATGAGGTTTGAGCAGCATCACGGTTGGATTGTGAGCTGAGGGTTCCTCCTCCTGTGGCGATGACCATTGGAGGAGTTGAGAGAGCTGTTGTTAACACTTTGGATTCAAGAGCCCTGAACCAGTCCTTCCCCTTTTTTTCGAATATTTCCGGTATGGACATACCAGATTCTTCAACGATCATCTGATCAGTGTCAGTAAATCTCCAGCCCAGTTTTTTCGCTACGATCTTTCCTACTGTCGATTTGCCAGTTCCGGAAAAGCCTGTAAGCAATATACTTGGGATGCTGGTGAATGATGGCATTATTTTCATCTCTATTATTTTGATTTAACGCTACAGTGAAGCAAGCATGATTCGGAGTCTACTTTGTGACGATTTGTTTTGCTGAGTTTAAATTTCTTGCTGATTTCGAATGTCCGCATATCCTTGGCGATATGTGTCAAAGTTTCGCTTGGTCTCACTGATATGGTCTCCCCCAAATTTTTCTAGCATCGCGTCTGCTAACACTATGGATACCATTGCTTCAGCAATCACAGAGCATGTTGGAACAAATGTGATATCACTTCGCTCGAAATGAGCGCGATCCACAAATTTGCCATCGCGAAGATCTACTGTAGGAAGTCCGTTTATTATAGTGGCTATAGGTTTAACTGCGGCACGCACGACTAGGGGTTCTCCTGTGGTCATGCCTCCTTCTAGTCCGCCGGAGTTATTTGTTCGTCTCTGATATGGTTGTTCCCAGGCTTGCACACCTTCTGTTGTCCAGTCTGACACTGGCTTAATTACATCATGTACAGATGATCCGGGGAGATCTGCTTGAGAAAAACCTGCACCAAACTCTACCCCTTTTACTGCGTTCATGCTCATTACTGCTCCAGCTAGGCGCGTGGTCAGCTTTCTATCCCATTGAATGTGGCTTCCAAGCCCGATTGGGAGCCCTGTTGCTAAAACCTCCACTACCCCGCCTAAGCTGTCTCCTGCATCACGGGCATTATCTATAGCTTCGACCATACGGTTGCTTGTCTCAGAATCTGAGCACCGGACAACGGAAGTTTCAACTGCGTTCCAGTCTATTTCGGTTGAAGAGGGAGCATGAATTCCCCCAATCGCCTGAACGTGTCCGTGTACTTCTATCCCAAATGCTTCTAGAAAACGCTTCGCAAGGGATCCTGCTGCGACTCGAGCGGCACTTTCTCGTGCGCTCGATCTTTCAAGGATATTGCGGGCATCCTCCTGCAGATATTTCACAATTCCTGGGGTGTCAGCATGGCCTGGACGCAAATGAGTTATGGGTGCCCCAGGGTTTTCTGACGGACCAATACTCATTGCTTGTTGCCAAGGAGTGCCATCAGGTCCATTACCGTTTGCGAAGTCGCGGTTATCGATTAGAATTGATATGGGGCTGCCAAGAGTTAGTCCATGGCGTATGCCTGAGCGTATGATGGGTTCGTCGGTTTCTATTTTCATACGTCCTCCTCTTCCATGCCCTTGCATTCGACGCGTCATATCTCGTGACAGGTATTCTTTACTTACTTCAAGTCCAGCAGGGAGTCCCTCGACAATAACTGTCAATCCGGGGCCATGGGATTCTCCTGCAGTTAAAAAACGAAACATTAAACACTCCTTCACCCAGTTTATTGCCTTAAAGATTTTCTAGGGGGGCTAGTAACGTGGTATTGAGCTGGAAGAGTTGAGTCTGTTCAGCACTCCTGATGGGTCCATATACTTTGGTTGACCACGCTATATTTCGTTCAGTCTTTAGTATTCGGTTTCTGATGAGCGATATATGCCTCGATAGTTTGCATCATTAAATCGCGCGGGGCGGGTATACCAGTCCATAAAGTGAACGCATGTGCTCCTTGATAGATTAGCATTGACAGCCCCCCGGTTGCCACCGCGCCACGCATTTTTGCTTTCTTGACCAAGACAGTTTCAATAGGATTATACACAAGATCGTAAACAAACATATTTGACTTGATCAGCTTATCTGGTATCGGTGAGATATCAGCGTCGGGATACATGCCTATGGAAGTGGCATTGATGAGTACATCGCATTTTGGAACCCATTCCTGCAGGGTAGTTTTTGTAAACGCTATTGGGATCATTGCGTTGTATGCTGTGGCTTTTAATGATTTGGCTAGGTTGATAGCGCGGCCTTCATCTCTGTTGGCGATAATTAGGCAAGATGGTTGTTTTTGAGATAATGCGAAAGCGATCGAACGGGCCGCCCCTCCAGCGCCGATGATCATGATAGTTTGGCCTTCAGGGGTGAGTCCGAGATCTGATAGCGCTTCCAAAAAACCGGTGCCATCAGTGTTGTGTCCAATAAGCTGTCCTTCGGATTTGACTACCGTATTCACGGCGCCTACTAGATCTGCTGACTGGTCAATAGAATCGAGGAGGGGAATGATTGTCTCTTTGAAAGGCATAGTCACGTTCGCTCCATAAATATTAGACGATCTCATCGACGCTACTACGGATTCCAATTTATCTGGGGGTGTTTCCCAAATTTCATATAGCAGATTTAATTTTCTATCGTGGAATGCAGCTTGCTGAAATATTGGAGAAAGGGAGTGTCTTACTGGGTACCCAATTATACCTATTTTCCCATAGGTTTCTAATGGGGATTTCTCCGGTTGACTATTTGCCATAGAAATTTCTTTGCCTCCGGTGAATTATACTAGGATTGACGTTTCTCATTATCGAGCCATCTTTGGAGTATAATGGCAGCAGCAGCAGCGTTTAGCTGATCACGGTTTTTAGATGGGCTGATACCCGAGGCAATCAGGAAAGATTTTGCCTCTG
>Ga0209089_10003041_pt1 | contig 14478 bp, 13 predicted proteins | sample ArcticOcean_MG_C_FD_187431 | JGI IMG/M metagenome (GOLD analysis project Ga0209089, IMG submission 187431) | Marine microbial communities from western Arctic Ocean - ArcticOcean_MG_CB2_150 (SPAdes) (version 2) | ecosystem: Environmental > Aquatic > Marine > Oceanic | place: Arctic Ocean: Canada... | reverse complement strand
GATACAAAATAATTCTAGTTATCCCAGATAAAATGAGCAGAGAAAAAATTCTCCACTTAGAAGGCCTCGGTGCTGAAATTATTTTAACAAGATCAGATGTACCAGAAGGCCATCCTGAATATTATCAAGATCTAGCAAGAAAGATTCTTTTAGAAACCCCCGGTGCTTTCCTAGCAAACCAATTTTCTAATCCTGCTAATCCCTTAGCACACAAGAGCACAACGGCCCCAGAGATCTGGGAGCAAATGGGTGGAAAGATGGATGCAATGGTAGCTGGAGTAGGTTCTGGAGGTACCATAACGGGCCTGGCTGAATTTTTTAAAGAAAAAGACCCCAACATACAAATGGTTGTGGCTGACCCAGAAGGTTCTGTGGTGGCAGATGCCGTAAGAAAAGGTTCCTTTTCTTATGAAGGAGGTTCGTGGTTAGTTGAGGGTGTAGGAGAGGACTTCATACCCGATAATCTAAATTTAGAGTTATTGCACGATGCTGAAGTGGTAAGTGATAAGGAAGCATTCCAAACTCTACAGGTGTTGTTGCAAGAAGAAGGTATTTTAGGTGGTTCTTCAACTGGAACTTTAGTTGCTGGAGCAATCAAGTGGTGTAAAAAACAAGACTCACCCAAGAGAGTGGTTACATTTGTATGTGATACTGGTAATAAATACCTTTCAAAAGCATACAACAAGTCTTGGTTGCACGATAACCATCTCTTAGAAAACCAAGATAATGGTGATCTAACGGACCTAATCAATAGAAGGGCAGATAGGGGAGATATGATTAGAGTTAGCCCTACTGACTCTTTATTGGTTGCATATAACCGTATGCGTGCTTCCGATATATCTCAAATACCCGTTTTAGATATGGAAAAGCTTGTAGGTGTGTTGGATGAAGAGGATCTACTTTTTACGGTAAGTAACAACGAATCTGCTTTCTCAAGACCAGTAAGTGAATACATGGTTAAAGATCTAGATATATTACCTGTTGATGCATCGGAATCATCTCTTTTGGAGGTTCTTTCTCAGGGAAAAGTAGCCATTATTTTTGATAATGAAACTTTCGTGGGGTTCATAACTAAAGTTGATCTTATTAATCACTATAGAAACAAACTTAATAACAGATAGATCAATATGAAAAAGAATAAGAATACACAAGGCTTTGAAACAAAGGCTATACATGCTGGTCAAGAGCCTGATCCTACTACAGGAGCTATTATGACCCCAATTTCAGTTAGCTCAACCTACGTACAAGAAAGCCCAGGAGTTCATAAAGGTTATGACTATTCAAGAAGTATTAACCCAACAAGAAAAGCTCTAGAGTCTTGTATTGCAGAATTAGAAGATGGTTTAGAAGGATTTGCTTTCTCATCTGGAATGGCTGCAACGTCAACAGTTCTAGAAATTCTTAATACTGGAGATCACGTCATTGCGATGGATGATCTCTACGGTGGTACCTATCGTCTATTTGAAAACGTAAGAAAACGTTCAGCTGGTCTTGAGTTTACTTTTACAGATCTTAGTGATTTTTCAAACCTAGAGGCTGCTGTTCGTCCAAATACTAAAATGATATGGGTAGAGTCCCCAACCAATCCTTTGCTTAAGATAGTAGATCTAAAGGCAGTATCTGAGTTTGCAAAGAAACATGACATGATCGCTGTTTGTGATAATACTTTCTGCTCTCCCTACATACAAAAACCTTTAGATGTTGGTTTTGACATTGTGGTTCACTCAGCAACTAAATATTTGAATGGTCATTCAGATGTAGTAGGAGGTGTGGCTGTTTCTTCAGATGAAAGTTTATCTGAACAATTAGCTTACTTAGCAAATGCAACAGGTTCTATCATGAGTCCCTTTGATAGTTTTCTAGTTCTTAGAAGTTTAAAAACTTTAGCAGTAAGAATGGAAAGGCATTGCAAGAATGCCATAGAGATCGCTAATTTTCTTGAACAGCATCCGGCCATAGAAAAGGTTTATTATCCTGGATTAGCAAGTCATCCTCAGCATCAAATTGCCATTAAGCAAATGTCTGGATTTGGTGGAATGATTAGCGTGGTGTTAAAGGGAGGACTTAAAAGTGCCATTTCTTTCTTAGAAAGAACAAAATTATTCTCCCTAGCTGAGAGTTTGGGTGGTGTTGAGAGTTTAATTGAGCATCCTGCTATCATGACGCACGCTTCTGTACCTGAGGAAATTAGAAATGAGATAGGTGTTGTTGATGGACTAGTTCGTCTTTCAGTAGGAATAGAGACTTTGGATGATTTGGTAGCAGATTTAGATACTGCGCTCAGTGGTCTCTAGTTACGTGCCAGTTAACTGGCCTCGATGTTTTCTCTATCTGATCTTCAACTCCTAGAACAAGTGCAAAAAGAGCCATTCTTATACTAATACCGTTATCAGCTTGTCTAAATATTGCTAGATTAGGATTTTCATAAAGGTCTGAGTCTAATTCGTTAGCGTCTTTTCTAGAATCTCTTGGTAAGGGATGCATAATTACGGTATTAGGTTCACAATTAGCCGTATATATTTTTTTATTCAAACTTAAGAGACCTTTATATTTCTTTGCATCATCCTTATTCTTAAATCTTTCTTCTTGAACTCGCGTTACGTAGATAATATCAACATCTTTTATTCCTTCCTCTAGATTCTCAGTTTCTTCTAAAGTAACCTTTTTAGACTTTAGTAGGCTGGTGGCATTTTCAGGTAATCTCAACTCTTCCGGAGAGATAAGTTTTATTTTTACATTGTCATACAAGGACAATATCTTACACAAGGAATGGACAGCTCTTCCAAATTTTAGATCTCCTACTAAAGCTATTTTTAAACCATCCACTTTTTTACCGTTCTGGCTTAACTCTTTCTTTATGGTGTATAGATCAAGGAGTGCTTGAGAAGGGTGTTCGTTTGAGCCATCGCCGCCATTTATAACAGGGACTCGACTCGATTCTGAAAATTTCCTCACCGACCCTTCATCAGGATGCCTTAAAACAATGATGTCGCTGTACCCGCTTAAAACTTGAGCCGTATCAGCTAAGGATTCTCCTTTGGCTAAAGAAGAGGATCCTGCTTCTGTTATTTCTCTTACAGAGCCTCCAAGTAGATTGAATGAAGCTCCAAAGCTGATTCGAGTACGCGTGCTGGGTTCAAAGAACATATTACCAAGAATGGCACCATCAAGAACTTTTGTGATCTTTTCTTTATTTGAATAAGGCTCTAGGCTTTCTGCAAGTGAGAATAGTTTCTCAATATCCGAACGTTCGAATTGATCTATTGAGAGTATATGGCTTCCGCTAAAATCCATAACAATAACTAAGCTTCACGAATGCTATCTTAACATCATTGAAGGTTTTTTGGTTTTGATAAGAACAAGGGAGATGACCATGCCCTCTCTCCTATGGGCGCAAGGCAATCATCTTCAGGATCAAAGTCCTTACCACTCGCATAACAAGGTTTTATTTTAATGCAATTTCCTTCCTGATCGAGAGTGCATCTCAAAGGGTCTCCACCAACAGCTAAAGTAGGCTTTTGTATTGCTCTTGCGTAATAAACAACATCTCTTTGATTAGTGTCATAAGTGTCATCAGTAAACTCAATTTCACAACCTTCTTTTGAGTCAGTGCAATTGAAAATTTTCCAAGGATCTTGTATTTGATCAGGAAATTTATCTGGGTTTGGAGTGGGAATAATTTTGATAATTTCTATTCTATCAACTAGGTTTCTTTCGCTTGAAGGGTTATAGCATTCATTAAGGCATAGTCTTGCTATTTCATTTTGATCGAGTGAAGTATGTACATAATCAGGGCAGCCTGCTTTTTGCTTAAAGGAACCTACGGCTTTTACTTGGAATATTGGGTTGGTATTAATTTCTACCTCTTGACCCATGGGTATATTACCCAGTTTGGGGTGCTTGAGATTAAACCAAAGGAGAATTCTTTCACCTGAGGTGGCGTACACTTCTCTTTCATAGAGTGAATCAAAGATTTTATCTCTGTTTAAGGAGTCGGCATGGACGGCGACTAGCCCACCTGTGGAGTAGAAGGATGCACCGCGTTCTGGTGGTAGCAACCAGGTTAGGTTATCTTTAGCTCCCCACGAGTCTCCCATGGCCTTTTTTGCAAACTCTTTATAACCAGAACCAGCTCTCGCTTTATGATTATCAGTCGAACCAATAAGACCCATTTTAAAACGGTTTGATTTTCCTTCAGAAATTATTTCAGAAGCTAAAGCAACTTGAGCTGTCATTCCAGGTCTGTAGTTGTATGCCGGTAAGAATTCGTTTTGTAGTTGGCCGCACTGCAACCAGTCTTCAGGTTTAGACCCTTCTATTATTCCAAATCTCCCAGCATCTTTTATTCGATCAGCAAACTCTTTTCTTGTTTCTTGACCAATTTCCTCACAATTCAGGCCTTCATTGCTTAAGCATTGTTTTTTTGCTATTTCTCCTGCTCTCCAGCAACAAGGTTCAAATCCTTCTGTAGGTTTAGGGCATAAATTCTGACCACCTTCAGTTTGAATTATATGTTTTACATTCTTGTAAACTTCTGAATTCCCATGACCTGAATAAACTTCAAAAAGTCTTTGTTTTTGAGGGTCATGTTGTTCTAGGAGTTGTGAACCTATCGTAGAGTTTGCAGGAGCATGGATTCCCCAAGCTGTTCCATGCGGTATGACTAATGCATCCAAGCTTAACTCATCAAGCCTATTAAATAATTCTCTGGGAGTAGATGCTCCTTCCTTACATTTTAACCCTTCAAGTTTTTCATCATTCATACTTGAACAAAAAGGAATAGAGTATGTTTCATCTCTGTATTTTAAGAAGTCAAAATCTATTTTCTCAGGTGGAAAGTCAGCCAACAGTAATAATGAAGGGATTATAGGACTCTGAAGAATCATATCCATTCCACCTAGGCCTGCTCCGATTGGAGCCTTCGGTAAGTTGTCTAGATTCCTTAGAATTATATTCTTGTGACCGTAGTGTTTATCCGGGTCTCCTGCTTCTCCTACCATTTGAGTCCATTCCCATCCAGCAAAAGCTATTAGGTCTGTATCGGTATTTGACGAGACCGCATTGCAATTTTTTGTTGCCTCAATAGTTTGATCCCACATGTTCTGTGTTATTCCTTCTGCATGATCTGTTATTGAAAAGAAATCTAAAGCAGAACAAAATCTAGCGAAGTTGCACGCATCTGCCGGAGGATGTGCTCCTTCTCCTTGCAGAAGTGGAAGGCTAAAGAAGAATGCATCTTGAGAAAAAGTTGTGTGAACATGCAAGTCCCCAAAGAATATTTGTTTATCCGTTGAATTTTGGCTACTTAGAGGCCTAGGATCAGGAGCTATTTTTCCATCTGAAGGTAAATTTCCAAAAAGACCTTTTGCAGAGGCGCCGTATAAAATTGCTATTAAAGATAAGAAAAACAACAAGTATTTAATTATTCTCATCATATTAATTTAAACCACTTCCTCTGACACTAATCCATTCATTCGTAGGGCTGTCTAATTGGCCATAGTCAGTCCCGGTTTCTGCAAAATGAAAAACAACAGCAGTTCTTTTTGATCTCGATTTATTATCGTAAGATTTGTGCATGAGAAAACTATGAAAAAGTAAAAGATCTCCTGTTTCTAAGGTAAGAGGAATCTCATTTGAAAAATCTTGATCTTTTATTTCAGTATAGCCATAGTTTGAACCCTCTCTGTCATCTGGAAGGTGTTCATGAAGGTGTTCTTGGTGCGAGCCAGGTAATATTACAAGACACCCATTCTCAATAGTAGCTGGGCTTGTTGCTATCCAAGCACCAACTTGAGGATACCTATCAAAAGGGAAATAAGAAGAATCTTGATGCCAAGGCTGACCCCAGGCCCCTGGATTCTTAAAAATATATTGGCTCAAGAAGCAGTCTATATTTTCTCCGAGGATATCTTCTAAGAAATCTAATAGCCTTTTATTATTTATAAATTCATTGAATACTCCCTTCCCATGTAATCTAAAGATTTTAGACATCTCATCATGGATCGTCTTTGCTTCGGGATTCGGTTTCATTTCTCTAATACCTATATAGCCATCTTTAGCATAAGCGTGACTGAATAAGTCTTTAGGACTAACCATTGTATTGATGATGTCTATAACAGATAAATTCATCTCAGAACAGGTATCTTCCGAGCAGAAGTTTTTTAATAGAATAAACCCATTATTGTTCCATGAATCTTTTTGGTCTTCTGTTAAAAATTTAGGATTCTCTATAACCTTTAAAGAGATTTCTCCCTTTTGTTTATTAACCTGAGATGAGAATTCTTTTTTTGCTGTTTCTGTAATATCTTCTGTATCCATGGCGATATTTTTTTTAATGTTAAGAAGTTTAATCATATATAAAAAAATATTAATGTTCCTTAAATCTTTTATTAACTCACTTTTCATGAGGGATTTATCTTATTGAGATTTCTTTTTTGTGGTGAAATGACATTTTTTTTGAGAAAATAACACTGCTAATAAATAGGGAAAAGATATGGCAACTTTTGTAGATCTAAAAAATCAATTGGAATCATCATTTGATGCTGATGGAGCAGCAGGTATAGAGGCAAGTATACAAATTAATATAGAAGGTTTGACTAATTTCTATGTAGATATAAAAGATGGAGCTTTAGGTATAGAAGAGGGAGATCATTCAGATCCAAACCTCACTTTAACATTTGATAGTCAAGAGACTATGGAAAAAGTCTTCTCAGGAGATCAGGCAGCTGCCATGGGAGCTTTTATGCAAGGAAAAGTTAAATTCTCTGGAGATATGTCTATTGGGCAGAAACTTGGATCTGTTTTTAAACAGCCTGAATAAATTTTATTTTAGGTCAATTAGCTGCTGTATTTTACAGAACATCCATAGGGCTTAGTTATTGAATCAGTTATTTCTTTTCCTTTATTTAGTTCGTTTAATGCAGAAAGAATATAATTTTTTGCCTCAGATAGGTTTTTAAACATAAAGCCTCTACCTCCTGCATCATCTATCGCTCCTTGGTATCTCAATATCCCCAATTTATCAATTAGATACATATGAGGTGTTGTTTTTGCACCATAAGATCTACCAACCAAACCCTCAGGATCTTGTAGCACATGACTTGGAAAGGCGTTTCTTGATTTAGTAAGCTCATTTGCTTCGTCGTTAGTTACAAAACCTTGAGTACCTGGGGCCGAAGAAATAATGCTTAACCAAATAATATTTGCTTCTTTAGCCTGAGCTTGTGTGCTTTGCATGTTATTAGTTTTATAGTGTTTTGCAACGAAAGGGCATCCATGATTTGTCCATTCTAAGATAACGGTTTGTCCTCTAAATTCAGATAACTTTACCTCTTCTCCATATGAGTTAAGTAGATTGAAATCTGGAGCAGTTTGTTCCGTCTGAACATTTGCATAGGACAGTTCTAAGAAAAATAATAATAATAATGTAATAAAATACTGCATTTAAGAAACCTATTCAATGTCATTAATATAACTTAGAAGTATATCTTCTGTCAGTAATTCGGGGAGTATTAATGGAGCTCCTTCTGAAGAAAATAATAAATATAACGGAACTCCCGTTCTTCCATATTCTGCAAGTTTATTAGCTATAGCTGCATCTTTCCTAGTCCAATCAGCTTTTAAGTAAGCAATATTCTTTGATCTCAAGGCATTTTTTATTGATACTTGGTTTAAAACGATGGCTTCATTTACTTTACAAGTTATACACCAGTCAGCTGTAAAATTTAAGAAGACAGGCTGATTTTTAGCAAGTAATTCCTCTAAAATTTCTGGGGTATAGCTATTTAAATCAGAAGAATTATTTTCTGTTATATTTTCATAGTCAGTAGGGACAAGCCACAAAGCAGAACCAAGCAGTAAAGCTGCTATAGAAAGAGAAATCCATTTTATATAACCTTCAGAAGATTGAATTTTTTCTAATAGCCATAAACTAAGTGCAATAAATAAAGCACCAAGTAAAACCATTAAAACGGTGTCTGTTTCTACTTGTCCGCTTAATACCCATGTTAGCCATAAAGCAGAACCCCACATTGGGAAGGCCATAAATTGTTTCAAGGTTTCCATCCAAACTCCAGGTTTGGGAAGCACTCTAAGTAAAGATGGATAAAAACTAAGAAGTAGGTAGGGAGCAGCAAAACCTACACCCAAGCTTATAAAAATTACTACAGTTAAAAGCCCTGGTTGTAATAGGGCTATTCCTATAGCAGAACCCATAAAAGGTGCCGTACAAGGAGAGGCTACAATAACTGCCAGAACGCCTGTTAAGAAAGATCCTGCAATGTCATTATATCCTTGAGTAAAATTACCCAACTGTGCAAATTGGCCGCCCAAGACAAGATTACTCATGAAAGTAATACCTATTGCGACGAAGAGGTAAATTAAAAGTGTAACTATTAATGGTGATTGTAGCTGGTAGCCCCACCCTATGGATTCTCCCCCTGATTTTATTAGTAATAGTAAACCTGCAATAGATAAGAAGGTCACTAAGACTCCAACAGAGAAGGACAATCCGTGCTGGATCATTTTTTCCCTTGAGCCTTCACTTTGCTCTACAAAATTTAATATTTTTATCGAAAGGATAGGAAATACGCAGGGCATAGCGTTTAAGATTAAACCGCCGATGAATGCAAATAGAATTGTAATTGCAAAGTCAGCTAAAGAAAGAGATTCTTGTTTTAGACCATTATTTAAATCTAAATCTATATTAAAAAACTCGCTTGTTTCTTGGCTATTTAATACAAGTACTCCAGCAAAATCTTGTAGTTGTAAATCGACTTCAGAAGGTAAAATTTGAAGACTTATACTATTTTTATTAATTTCAAATATTTGTTCCTCGCTATAGCTACTTAGACCATATTCTTCTGGAAAGAAGTACGCTGAATCAATTGTTGTAAAGCCTTCAAGCTCCATTTGAAGGAAGAAACTATTATCTAAAACCTCTACGCGGTGTTTATTATGTAGTTTTTTTGGTAAGCCCAGAAAGCTACTTGATAGCTCGTTTGTGAATAATGTATTTTTTTTGTCTCCACTTTCAATAGTTAACTCTAGATTAGCTTCTTGAGGTACACAGATATCTTTGCAGGTATACCAGGATACTTGAACTTTTAAAATTGCAGGAAATATAGCAGTATTTGAAGCGCTGATTGTCGTTAATAAAGTTATTTGATCTTCATAACCAAACGTCATTAAAGGCTCTACGGGTATGGTCTCTGGTCCTGGCCATAAGATTTCCGATGCCTTGAAGCCTTTTGGTAAGTTCCAAGTTACCAAAGCTCCTTCTCCAGCATCTCCTGGGTTTTTCCAATAGGTATGCCATCCCGGGTTTAATTGAAATTTTAAACCTAAGAGAAGCTCATCACCTATACTCATGGTCTTGGATTCTGAAATTATTTCAATTGTTGAGTCGCTAGCTTTAAAAAATGAATCCGACAACAAAGAAGAACTTGCTGTGAATAGCAAAATAAAGAAAAGACTTAACTTTACAGATAAACTCTTATAAGGTTTTTTAAAAATTATATTTATCATTTATGTATCAGGACTCAATAAAACACTTTAGAGAAAAGGGTTTCGTAACTATTCCTAAAGTTCTTGAAGATTTAGAGGTTGAATTTTACAGAGAACTTTTAAAAGAAGCTATAAAAGAGAGAAAACAATTAGATAACAGACAATTATCTGATAAATCTCTTTATGAACAATCGTTTATCCAGTGTCAAAATTTATGGGAAGATTTTGAAGAACTCAGGGAATTAACTTTTAATCAAAGGATTGCAGGTATTGCAGCCAAGCTTTTAGGTGTCGATAGGTTAAGAATTTGGCACGATCAAGCTCTAATCAAAGAAAGTGGAGGCAGAGAAACTGATACTCATCACGATCAACCTTACTGGCCTATAAAAGAAACTAATACCATTACAGCTTGGATTCCGATGGTTCCAATTTCAGAGAACAATGGTCATATGGGGTTTTTCTCAGGTTCCCATAAAGTTAAAGAGAAAAGATTTATAAATATATTTAAAGGAAAAGTGGGTCAAGAAGAATTAGACAAGCTACCACAGTTAAAAGGGATAAGGCCGGAGTATGTAGATCTAAACCCAGGAGACGTTTCTTTTCATCATGGTCTAACTTTTCATAATGCAAAGCCAAATCTGAGTTCAGAGGACAGGCCGGTTTTTACCATCATTTATTTTGCTGATGGCTCTACTAGGGGCAGTGATCAGTTTCATTTTAGTGTTGATAGGGCGTCAATTGGCGTGGGAGAAGTTATAAAAAGTGATGTTACACCTTTAGCATTCCCTATTAAAAAACCGCCCAATAGACCTAAAGAGCCCATCTCAGATGAATTTATATTTCCTAAATCTTTAGGATTACTTCCAAAGAACTAATCTTCTTCTGAGAAGATATTATCTAAAATAGGTTTGACCAGTGAAGTCCAAATTTTGTAACCCTTGGCATTCATGTGTAGTCCATCTTCTACAAACAAAGAAGCATTTGGTTTATCTTCAGTAAGCATAGGACCCCAAACATCTATGAACGTTATATTATTATTTTCATTAGAAAGTTGAGCTATTTTTCGATTAAACTCTTGTTCTTCATCTTTAAGATAGGCTCTTGCTACTGAAGGCTTGATACCTATAAAAAAGATTTTTGTTTCAGGAAGTTGCTGTTGAACTTTTTCGTAGAATATTAAGAAATCTTTATAAACTTCCTTAGGCGTTTTTAAGGCAGCAATATCATTAGTCCCACAAAAAAATACTATACCTTTGGGGTTGTAAGGGTAAACAATTTGATTAAAGTGATTATTAACATGTGAAATGTGCGCTCCACCAAAACCTCTATTAAGAACCGGAAGAGGGCTCATATCTTGAGAAAGGGTTTCCCAAAATCTTATACTTGAACTTCCAATAAATAAGATTGGATTCTCACTATATTCAGTAAATTTATCAGACTCTAGAAAGTTATTTATTTGTTCTTCATAAAAGTCAGGACGTCCCCATTCCAGTAAATAAGCAGCTGTTTTCTGTATTTCAACATAAGAAAGTTCACTATTATTTTTTTCTGCTTGAGCACGTATTCTGTCTTCTATTTCAGTAAACTCTTCTGAGCAAGAAGTGATGAGTAGTATTGCCAGCAGGGGCAGGAAAAAAGATTGTATAGATTTTTGTTTACGCATTCCCAAACTCCGGACTAATCATGGTTATATCAAAACCCAAAAGTTTAGAAACTGCATCAATCTGATCTTTGGGTTCAGTTCTAAAAATAACATTAAAATCTCCTGGCGCTGTAATCCAGACATTTTCTGTGAGCTCTTGATCAAGCTGACCTTCAGTCCATCCAGAATAACCCAATGTTACTAAGTAGTCATTTGGCGTCTGATTTATAGCAATATCTTCCAGTGTGTCTTTCGAGGTAGATAAGCTAACCTCGTTTGTGATTTTTAAAGTAGATTCCCAGGTTTTGTCACTTGAATGTAGCACGAATACTGATCCAGGGTTAACGGGTCCACCTAATAGAAGGTTTTTCGGAGTTAACAAGTCTTGGGTTTCTAATCCAACTCCCTTTAAAAGATTATCCGTCATTAAATCAATCTGTCTATTGATTATAAGACCTATTGCTCCTTCAGAATTATGGTCACAAATATAAATTAAACTATTAGTAAAATAGGATGGCCCTCTATCACTGGGAGAAAAGAAAAGGAGCTTTCCAATCAGAGATAAATTTTTATTTTCCACACTTTTACTTTACACATTATTAGCATTATATCTATCAAGGAAATAGAAAGCTGATATGACAAGAGAATGTTCAATTTTACCTTCGTCTATATAGGCAGGTATTTCATCTAAAGGGACTTCAAGGATCTCTATATCTTCCATTCCATCCAATTTTTGCATTCCAGTTTTCTTCGATTCCAAAGCTAGATAGGTAAAAGTATAATTTGCCATCAATGCTGGATTAGGCAAGACTTTTCCTATTTCAATTACGTTAGATGATTCATAGCCTGTCTCTTCATAAAGTTCCCTAATAGCTGCTTCTTTAGGGTCTTCTCCAGGATCTACCATCCCTCCAGGTATTTCCAGTGTGATGTCGCAATTGCCAAACCTATACTGATTAACAAGTACTACATTATTATCAGCTGTAATTGGAATAATATTAATCCAGTTAGAGACATCAAGGGACCACACAGGATGAGAACTTCCTGTCTTAGGAGATTCGACAATATCTTCTTTTAAGGAAAAAATTTTAGTTTTAAATATTTCCTTAGTTGACAAAGTTTTCCATTTTTTTAACATATTTTTTGTCTTTATTTAATTTTCTACTATTGTATTTTAGAAATTACTTTTAAAAGCAAGAGTTTCTATTATTCTGTATAAATCTCTTATGAACAAATAAAAGTTTAAAGTTTGACACTAGCAATTTTGCTCATAGGAATAGATAATATTTTAATAATTTTTAAATAAAGGAAAAAAATGTCCAAACATCAAGCATTAAATACCCTCGGAAGATCGGGCAACCCTATAATTAGATCTGCAGCTTTTCAGGGCAAGGTTTCAGCCAATGAGGAGAGAATGTCTCTGGAAGGTGCGGTCAATAAAACCGGTATTCTGCTTTTTTTAACAGTTATGGCGGCAACCGTTAGTTGGAATTTCCAAGGACCTTTAATGACCCTTATTTCTTCCCTTGGAACTCTCGTGGCATTAGTGTCTGGAATAATGACTTTTGGTTTTTACTTTTTCTTTGTTGGTTGGTTAGTTGAGCCCCGCCCTTACAACGCTCCCAGGACGGCTCCTATTTATGCCATTGGTATGGGTTTCTTCATTGGATTAATATCACAACAAGCGGAAAGCATGTATCCAGGAATAGTCATTCAGGCAGTGTCTTTAACTTTCTTCGTAGCAGCATCTCTTTTGCTAGCTTATAAAACTGGTGTTATTAAGCCCACTCAGAATTTTTTGCTCATGGTTTTTGCAGCTACTATGGGTATATTTATGACGTACATAGCTAATCTTATTTATTTTTCAATTTCTGGTAATAATTTTTTTGTTTTAACTGACAATGGGATTGGAGGTATATTGATCAGTTTATTTATAATTGGTATCGCAGCTTTAAATCTCGTATTAGATTTTGATATCATTGAGCAAGCAGATGAACAAGGAGCTCCGAAATATATGGAGTGGTTTGGCGCTATGGCCCTAATGGCAACTCTTATATGGTTGTATATAGAAATTCTTAGGCTTTTAATGAAATTAAGAAGTAGGTAGTCATGTCATATATAACAATACTTTTAGGAATGTTAGGACTATTATCAGCCTTTGTATTTTTTTATTTTCTTAAATTTAAAGCATCAACTAAACAGACCGAAAGAGGAAACAGAATAAAATGGAGTAAATTTATTCCATACAGAGATGAGGCTTCTAACGAAGATTCTAAAAAATCTCAAGATGCAACATTTAAGGATGACTAAGCCCTTCGAAATTACCCCATAGCTTCTACAAAAAGTTTTTCCCACTCTTTCTGTGAGGGAAGTCTTGGAGTAGTTGCGTTACTTGGATCCGTCATTGAATGTTCTGCCAGTCTTGGAATCATATCTTCAGTGACACCCATTTCGGTCAAATTCTTAGGAAGACCTATTGTTTGATTGAGCTCTTCTATAAAGTCTGGAAGATCAGTTGACTCTGAAACTCCCATGGCTCTTGATATGCGAGAATACTTATCTCCAACATGACCATAATTAAATCTTAGTATCGTAGGCAGGATGACGCCATTTAGTGTGCCATGATGCAGTTTAAGGTTCTTATCAGCACCAAGGGCATGACTCATTGAATGTACAGCGCCTAGTCCTTTAGAGAAGGCTAGAGCCCCTTCGGTAGAAGCCATCATCATATTCCATCTTGCTTCTTTATTCGACCCATCTTCAACAGCTTTTATAAGATTATTCCCTCGAATAACTCTTTCTATTCCATCAAGGCCAACGGCCTCGGCCGGAGGGTCTATGGCTGGGGACAATATTGCTTCTACACAGTGAGTTAAGGCATCCATGCCTGCTCCAGCTGTTAAAACAGGAGGCAGGCCTATGGTTAGGTCTGGATCACAAATGGCCGCGTTAGGCACTAAATAAGAGCTAGCTAAAATTAATTTTCTTCCATCTCTCATAACAATGACAGAGCCTGCAGAGACTTCACTACCAGTACCTGAAGTCGTAGGTATGGCTATCATTGGAATGGTTTCTGTTATCTTCATCAGACCGCCTTCGTTAATAGAGTAGTCAACAACAGAACCTTCATGGTTAGCCATTAAAGCAACTGCCTTACCTAGATCTATACTGGATCCGCCACCAAAACCAATGATGCCATCACAACCTTCAGACTTATATTTTTCTAGTGCAATTTCAACAGCTTCTTCAGTAGGATTGGCAGGAGTTTGATCAAAGACGAAAGGCGTGTATTGGTTTGAAATATTTTTTCTAATCAGGTCAACCATTCCTAT
>Ga0209089_10003038_pt1 | contig 14479 bp, 16 predicted proteins | sample ArcticOcean_MG_C_FD_187431 | JGI IMG/M metagenome (GOLD analysis project Ga0209089, IMG submission 187431) | Marine microbial communities from western Arctic Ocean - ArcticOcean_MG_CB2_150 (SPAdes) (version 2) | ecosystem: Environmental > Aquatic > Marine > Oceanic | place: Arctic Ocean: Canada... | reverse complement strand
TGTACTTTAAAAAAAAAAACTAATTGTGGTGCTTATCTTTATAACAATAAGACTGGAGCAACCTATTTTTGCGATTTTGAAAAATGCAAAGAGATTATGCCAGCATTAGAAGGTTCTACAACAAAAAATATTAAAAAATCTAAAAAATCTAAAATTCCAAAGTTTAAAAAAAAAAAGAAATCTAAAATTCCAAAACTTAAAAAATCAGAATAATTTAATATTAATTTTTTGATTTAAGTTTTTTTGACTCTGAAATGGTTATTTCTATAGCAGATCTGATTTCATTACAAAAATCTAAATCATCCCCAATAAAAGTATCCTTTATAAAACTTTGTTTAGCTGCTCCATTTTTTTTCATAAAATTTATATAATCTGAAGTTTGAGAACTAACTTTAGCCATGAATTCTTTTTCAACATCTTTGTAACCTATTTTTTTAATTTTTGATAAAGTAAGAATACCAAAAGGATATAAATAATTTGCGGTTTCAAAAAAACTTTTTGATATTTCAGGATGATCTTCTTTTGTTATTTCTGTTATTGCAGAATTTAAAGAAACACAGCTTCTAATAATCTTATATGTTAGATTGTCATCTTCAAGAAGCTCTTGAAGGTTATAGAAACCTAATCTTTCAATTTTTTCGGCAGATGCTGTAGAAAAGATTAACAAAATAATAACAATTATTTTTTTCATAAAATTGATTTTATACCTTGATTTTATGTAATGTCTTTTAAAAATTCTGGTAACCCATCAGGGTTAGTCCATAGACCACTTTTTCCACCTTCTTTAATTAATAATCTAATATTATCTATTCTAAGATGTGGATTGATAATCTTACTTAAATCGTAAATTGTAATTAGTGCAGAATTTACTCCCATTATAGCTTCCATCTCAACACCTGTTTTAGCAACAGCAGAGACAACACAAAAAACTTCTAATGAATTATCTTCTTCGTGCATAATAATTTTAGTTGCAGTGTGATCTATTGGAAGTGGATGACACAAAGGAATTAATTCACTCGTTTTTTTTACTCCTAAAACAGCAGAAACTTCAGCTAAAGTTATAGGATCTCCTTTAGGCATTTGTTTATTTTTGATTAGATTAAAAACTTCTTTTTCAACATAAATTTTACCAGAAGCTAACGCTCTTCTAAAAGTTTCTTTTTTTTTAGAAACGTCAACCATATTAAAAGAATTTTTTTTAAAAATTTCTTTTGCCCAATCTTTTAATTCATCTTGATTAACGACTTGTAAATTTTTCATTATCCTCCAGTTGTAGATAAATTTTTCATTAAACCAGTTTCTCCTAATTCTAAATAATGAGACTCTTTTTTAAAGTTTAACTGTTTTGCAATCAAATCTTTCAATTCTTCTAATTGATCGTCTTTTTGTAAGAGATGTCTTATACTTATTCCAGTATTACCAAACAAACATAATCTTAAATCACCTCTGGCAGTAATTCTAAGTCTGTTACAACTTTTACAAAAATCCTTAGAGTAAGGTGCAATAACTCCAAATTTTCCTTTAAAAGAAAGATTTATATAATTTTTTGATGGTCCAGCGTTCCTTCCAAGAGTTTGGTTAATCCAATCATTTTTATTTAAATAATCAGTAAATACTTTTGCTGATACATGATATTTTTTAAAATAGTCTAAACCATCTCCTGTTTGCATTAATTCTATGTATCTAAAATCAATTTCATTATTTTTGATAAAGTTGCTCCATTCATTAAAATCTTTTTCGTTGTCGTTTATACCTTTTAGCAAAACTGCATTTATCTTTATATTTTTAAAGTTAAGTTGTTGTAATTTCTCAATTCCTTTTAGAATTTCAGGTAATCGGTCATGGCTAGTAATATTCTTAAAAGTTTCTCTGTTTAAACTATCAATACTTATATTTATCCCATCTAAGCCACTATCAGCAATTTGATTAGCAATTTTATCTAAACGATAGCCATTTGTAGTAATTACTGTTTTTTTAATTCCGGAATTATTTTTAATGATTTTAATAATATCAAAAAAATCTTTTCTAACAGTAGGTTCTCCGCCAGTTAATCTTATTTTACAAACTCCAAGTTCAGATAGTCCTTTAGCTAATCTTCCAATTTCTTCATAAGTAAGAAAAGTCCTGTTGTCGCTTTTATCTTTTTGATAACCGTTTGGTAAGCAATAGCCACATTTAAAATTACATACATCTGTAATTGATAATCTTATATAAGGAAAAGTTCTTCCGAAATTATCTTTAAGCATTTTCATTTAATTATTTATGAAATAAGTTATCATATTAAATACATTTTATCATGAATGAATTTTTAACAATTTTACAAATTAATTTTTTTTGAAAATGCTTACTTATTTAACTATTTAGCCGATCCATTTCTTTAAGCTCAACTTCTAGTTTATTAAGTTCTTCGCCACCAGCCATCATGCTTAATAACTCTTCTCTGCTAATATCTTTTTTTTGAAAAGTACCTAGGCTTTTTCCTCTATTCAAAACTGTAAAACTATTTCCAACAGGATAAGCGTGATGAACGTTATGTGTAATCAAAATCACTGCCAATCCATTGGCAGCAGCTTTAACTATATATTTTAAAACCATAGAAGCTTGATGAACACCTAAAGCTGATGTGGGTTCATCTAATACCAATACTTTTGCACCAAAGTAAATTGCTCTTGAAATAGCTAAACACTGCCTTTCTCCACCAGACATGGTTCCAACTGCTTGAGAGGGATCCCTTATATCTATTCCAATTTGCCCCATTCTTTCTGCGGCTATTTTATTAGCTTTCTCAATATCAAAAGTTTTAAAAAAGGATACGCCTTTTTGAGGCTCTCTACCCATAAAAAAATTTCTAGTAACACTCATTAGAGATACTAATGCTAAATCTTGATAAACTGTTCCTATACCAATATCTAAAGCATCTTTAGGTGAGTCAAAAACAATTTTATTACCTTCGAATATTATCTCACCTTCGTCAGGTTTATAAACACCCGCTAAAGTTTTAATTAAAGTAGATTTTCCTGCACCATTATCACCAAGAAGGCACATGATTTCTCCTTTTCTTAATTTCATGGTGACATCCTTTAATGCAATTACTTTTCCAAAGAATTTACTGATATTATTAAATTGAATTAAATATTCTGACATTATTTACTTTCAGTAACCTTTTTTCTAATATAATTATTAAACACAACAGCAAGCAACATCATTGCTCCTAAAAAAACTTTAAACCAGTCGGTATCAACATCTGTATAAAATATTCCCATTGAAACTGTTCCAAAAATTATTGCTCCTAGGGCAGCACCAATAGCAGAACCGTATCCACCAGTTAATAGACAACCTCCAACAACAGCAGCAGCTATAGCCTCCAGTTCTTTTAAATTACCTCTCATTGTATCCGCTGAACCTGCGTCTAAAACTTGAATACAAGCAAAAATTGTTGAAGCAACTGCTGTACCAATAAATAAACCTATCTTTACTTTGCCAACTGGAACACCAACATTTGTTGCACCATTTTTGTCTCCACCAGAAGCAAATATCCAGTTTCCATATCTTGTCTTCATTAATATCCAAGTAGCAAGTATTGTTAGAGCAATAAACCAAATTACTGAAATTGGAATTCCAGAAGCAAGTGGTAAACCATCTGTCCTCATTGCTATCAAGTTCATCGAACCCAGCCAAGTAAAAAACCATTTAAAAGTGTCTGTTGCAAAAATCCATGCTATAGGATCATTCTCAATTAATACACTTAGACCTGGAACTTGTGTTCTTCCTGTTATTAATCTTGTAAACGCTAAAGTCGCCCCTCTTAAAATGAACAACATTGCAAGTGTAACAATAAATGAAGGCAAACCTGTTTTTACAACGAGCAAACCATTAAAATATCCAACTAATACGGCCATTGAGAAAGCAAAAATAATACTCATCCATAAAGGCCAACCCCAATAAATAGCAGGTATGGCAATACATATTCCTGCAAAACCAATCATAGATCCTATTGAAAGATCAAATTCTCCACCAATCATTAACATGGCAGCAGCTATAGCAATTATTCCCAAATTTGAAGAAACATCTAAAAAGTTTAATATTCCATAAGCACTAAACATTCCTGAATCTCCAGCAATTATTCCAAAAAATATAAATACAAGAATTGCACCACCTAACGCACCTAATTCTGGTCTATTTAGTAAAAGTCTTAATTTTGAAACTTTTTGAAGTCTCTCATCTTGATTAAAATCTATTTTAGAGGAAATATTTTTTTCTTTCTGAGACATATTTGAAATCTTTATTAAAAAAAAGGCCTGACTAATAAATTAACCAGGCCTTTAAATTAATTATTATCTGTAACCTTGAGCTGCCAACTTAATTACTTTAGCGGCATTATCAGGAGTAACAAAACCAGGTCCAGTCATAACTACACCAGCTGGCATTGTTCCATATCTGATATATTGACTAAAGATTACGACAGGCAAATAACCTTGTAGGTATGGTTGTTGGTCAATTAAAAACTCTACTTTTCCTGCAGCAGCAGCCTTTAACATATTTGGAGACATATCAAATGTTCCAAGTTTTACTGAACCAACTTTTCCAGCAGATTCTAATGCTTTTAAAGCAGCCTCACCAGAAAGAGATGCACTTAAAGTAAGAATAGTGTCATATCCACCACCTAATTTAGCACCTACAGCTTTTTCCATTTCATTAGGGTCATTTGAAGTTCCTAAAATATCAACAGAACCACCAAAACCTTTTTTGAAACCAGCACATCTTCTATCTAGAGCAACGTTTCCAACTTCATGGTTAACGCAAAGTGCTTTTTTACCACCAGCAGCTTTCATTTTTTGTCCGCCACCAACACCAGCTTCAAACTCAGTTTGTCCAACATGAGCTGAAATACCTAATGATGAATAATCATCTGAACCAGAGTTCATAGAAATTACAGGAATACCAGCAGCTATAGCAGCTTTAACTGATTTTCCTAAAGCAGCAGCATCTGGAAGGGTAATTACTATTCCTTTTGGTTTTTGTGATACAGCGTTATCGATTAGTTTAGCCATTTCTACCATGTCAAAAGTTGCAGGCGCTACATATTTACAAGATATTCCCATATCTTTACATCCAGTGTCTACTCCTTTTTTAGCTACAGACCAAAATGGATCGTTAGCTTGACCATGAGAAACAACTATTACATCTACAGCTGAAGCTGAAACAGACATTACTGCCCATGTTGCTATAGCTAAGATAAAGTTTTTTATTATTTTCATTAATTTCCTCTCTATTTTTTATTTTATTAAAGGAGAAAGGTACCACAAATAAAATAAAGATGTAAAAATTGAAGGAAAATTTTATAAAATTCTATATAAAAAAAATTTATTTAATTTACAACTTTTAGTTGCAATAAACAATAAGTAAAAATATTTAAAGTAAAACTTTTTCAAACCTTTTTGATTTTAAAGATTTAATTGCAGTTTCAGCTAAAATTAAAGATTTTCTTCCATCTTCGAAGTTTGCTGTGGGCTTAATATTTTTTCTACATACTTTTGCTAAATTATCTAATTGGATTTTGTAAGCTTCAGAATATCTTTCAATAAAAAAATGCATTAAAGGTGATTTAATATTTGTCGAATTTCCAGAATAGGTAACTGTCTCTATCTCTCTTTTGTTATCAGAAATAATCATTCCCTTATTTCCAAACAACTCAATTCTTTGATCATAACCAAAACTACAGTGTCTTGAGTTAGTAATAATACATTGTATACCTTTTTTTGTTTTAAGAACTGAAGTGGCTAATTCTAAATCTTTTATTTTATCAAATTTTTTATCAGTCATATTACTACCAGTAGCAAAAACTGATTCAAATTCATCTGAACCAGCATAAAATCTAGCTAAATCAAAATCATGTATCATCATGTCTTTAAAGATGCCTCCTGAACTTTTTAAATAAGATAAAGGTGGAGGAGAGGGGTCCCGACTAGTAATGATTATTTTTTCTAATTTACCAATCTTACCTTGAAGTAATTTTTTTTTTAAAGAATTGTGACCAGGGTCATATCTTCTATTAAAGCCTATTTGAATTTTAGGGTTGAATTTACTTATTTTTTTTTGACAAATATTTATTTTTTTTAAATCTAGATCTAAAGGTTTTTCACAAAAAATAACTTTTTTATTTTTAACTCCTTCTTCAATAAATTTTAAATGAGTAGCGGTGCTGCTTGCTATAAAGATGCACTTTATATTCTTATCTTTAAAAGCTATGTTAGTATTTTTTATAGCAAGACATTTGTATTTTTTAGATAATTTTTTAGATAATTTTTGATCTATATCAAAAATATATTTTAAATTAAATTCAGGATTAGCAATTAAATTATCAGCATGCATTTGGCCAATTCTTCCGAGACCAAATAACGCTATATTTATTTGATTTTTACCCATTTTTTTTGTCTAGATGAAATTTTACATGCATTAATAAATTTAGCTGTTTCAAATCCTTCATCTTCATTAGGATAAAAGTATCTTTTTTTAGTTTTATTTTTTAATGATGAAGCAAATTCTTTATAAATATTTGCAAATGCATCAAGGTAGCCCTCTGGGTGGCCAAATTTAATTCTTGAAAAATTTTTTGAAAATTCAGCATTGTGAAAGCCTCTTTCAAGTAATCTTACAGCTCCTTTGGCTGGATTATGCCGCAAGTAGCCAGGATCATTTTGAATCCATTCCAAACTTCCTTTTGACCCAAACACCCTAACTTTAAGTCCGTAAACACCACCTCTAGCCATTACACTTGTCCAAAGCATGCCTTTAGCACCGTTAGCAAAATTAATCATCACTTGAGCGTTATCATCCATTTTAATTTTTTTAGATACTTGCTTAATATCAGCAAAAATAGATTTACCCTTTAAACCAGAAATATAAGTTGCCAAATGATAGGCATGAGTACCTATTTCATTTAGAACCGCTGAAGTACCAACAATATTTTTATCAATTTTCCATTTTAATTTTTTTTTCATATTTTTTGTTGTTATGGTATTTCCATCAGACCAATCCTGAATATATTCAACGTTGACATATTCAACCTTTCCAATTTTTCCTTTTTCTACAAGCATTTTTGCTTCTCTTACCATGGGGTAGGCAGAGTAATTATGTGTTAGTACATATTTAATTTTTTTATTAGATTTTATCTTCTTATATAATTTTTTAGCCTGCTCTAAATTACCAGCAAAAGGTTTATCAGAAATAATATTAATATTTTTATCAATAAAAGTTTCTGCAATAATTTGATGACTTGATGGTGGTGTCATTATTGATACTACGTTAATTCCGTCTTCTCTTTTGCTTTCTTTATCTGCCATTTCCTTGAAATTTGAATAGCATCTGTTTTCAGAAATACCAATACTCACACCAAACTTAATAGATAATTTTACATTTCTTGAAAAAACACCAGCTACTATTTGGTATTGATCATCAAATCTGGATGCAATTCTATGTACGTGACCAATCCATGATTTAGCGCCGCCACCAACTATTCCCAATTTCAATTTTTTATCTTTAATTTTTTTCATGATTGAATATATCTTAACAAATAACAATAATTATGTCAGTAAAATTAGGAATAGCACCAATAGCATGGAGTAACGATGATATGCCTGAACTTGGAGGTGATACATCTTTAGAACAATGCCTATCTGAGGCTAGTCAAGCAGGTTTTATAGGAATTGAATCTGGTGGAAAATTTCCAAAGACATCTGAAGAGTTAATACCAAAATTAAATGAATTCAATTTAAGCTTATGTTCTGGATGGTATGGAGCAAATTTAAGAAATAATTCAGTAGAAGAGGAAAAAAAATTAATTCAACAACAATTGAAATTATTTAAAGATTGTAGTGCACCATGTATTGTATTTGCAGAAGTCTCAGGATCTGTGCAGGGTGACCCTAATAGAAAACTTTCAACAAGACCACAAATGGATAATGAAGCATGGAAATCTTTTTGTGAAAAAATATCCGAAATGGGAAAATATCTTGAAGGAGAAGGGATTCCCTTAGCATATCATCATCATATGGGAACTGTTATTGAAACTCAAGCGGACACAGAAAGATTAATGGAGAGTACTAATGATAGTGTTAAGCTTACTTTAGATACTGGACATATGTTATTTGCACAAGGAAATTCGAATAAAATTTTGAGTAATTTTAGTGAAAAAATAATTCATATACATTGTAAAGACATAAGAAAAAATGTTTTAGAAAATTCTTTAAAAAATGATTTAAGTTTTAGAGGAGCATTTCTTGAAGGAGCCTTTACCGTTCCAGGAGATGGCTGTATAGATTACAGACCTCTCTTTGATATTTTAAAAGAAAAAAATTATTCTGGATGGTTAGTCGTTGAAGCTGAACAAGACCCTAATAAAGCTAATCCTTTAGAGTATGCTATTAAAGGATATAAATACTTAACTGAAACTTTAAAAAGTTCTAATATTGAATTTTAAAAAAAAATTTATCTGTAAATAGAAGTTAACTCGTTATTTCCAGCAGCCACACAAGGTGATTTAAAACAAGTTCCAACTATCCACTCAGATCCTTGTTCAGGTAAAAAATTTGATGACATTAAAAATATTATCCCCATTTCCGCTCCTTGACCGGCTTTTCCTTCAGCTCTTAGTCTTGGGTCAGGATCAGTTTTTACATTTGTATCATCTGAGAATGGGTTTTGTATATTCAAATTATTATTAATATAGTTTACAACTTTATTTGCTACCCATTCACCTTTACATGGGTCCCCCCAGATTGTTGATGTATTCTCATTAGCATTATCACATTTATTTATTTCATCATTTATTAGATCAACAACTTTTTTATGATTTTCTTTTACAAGATTAGTTTTAGCTTCCACAGCCGATCTGGTGCTGGCAGTCCAAATGAGCATTCCAACAACATAAAAAGCAGCCAGAATAACAATTATTTCTAATAAACCAAAATTTTTAAATTTAAGTGACATTACAATTTAACCATTTTAGATTTTTCTAATTTTTTATCAAAGAAGTCAATAATATTTTGAATTGTTTCTTTACCCATTCTAATCATGCACTCTTCTGTAAATGCAGCAGTATGAGGACTTAAAAATACTTTATCATTTTTTAATAAAGGATTATCTTTTTCTGGTGGTTCTATTTCAAATACATCTAATCCTGCACCAAAAACCAAATCTTCATTTAATGCTTGATCTAGATCGTTTTCATTTATTATTCCACCTCTAGCAGCGTTAATAATAATACAATTTTTTTTCATTGTTTTTAATAAATCTAAATTGATCATATTTTTTGTTTCATCATTTAAAGGTATGTGGAGTGAGATGGCATCCATTGTCTTTACTGCTTCTTTTAGATCTTCAACTTTTTTTCCACCTAAAGACTCAATTTTTTCAGCTGAAACAAATGGGTCATAAATAAAAACATTCATTTCAAAACCCAAACATCTCTTAATTAAACATTGACCAATCCTGCCAAATCCTGCAATTAAGATATTTTTACCCCATATTTCAATAGTTTTTGGTAATTTGTTTCTATCATTAAAATTACCTGTTTTAACACAATCATCGTACATACTTTTTCTTTTGGAAATATTAAGAAGCATAAACATTACATGTTCAGCAACCGCTATTGCATTTGCTGTTGCTGTTATGGCTACTGTAATGTCATTTTTTTTACATGTGTCTAAATCAATATTATCATATCCAACTCCATGTCTTGAAATAATCTTTAGTTTTTTTCCAAGATTTATAATTTCACCAGATAACTTTCCAATTCTTAAAGAAACACCATCACAATCAGCAATTTTTTCTTTTAAAGTTGGATCATTAATATCTTCAATTATTTCAAATTCATAATCAGAGTGGTTTGTTAATAATTTAGGGCCAGCTTCATTTATATTTTGGATTATTAAAATTTTTTTCATAAAAAATATATACTTCGATTATTAAGAAAATTAAATAAGATTAATTAAATCTTTTTTGGTTCCTTTGAATGTTGGTATTGTGTATTTAAAGGCATATTTTCTTGGAATACATTTATTTTTAGCTTTTTCCCATAAACCTAGCCATTGTTTATAGTTGATAATTTTTAGGTTTTTTTTATTTTTACTTCTTACATAAAAGCTTGGCAAAGGTTCTCTTCCCGAGGGTTGACCAGCTTTATTATATCTTAAGTCTGCACTAATTCTAAAATTATTAGATCTATTTGGTAACGAAGAATGAACAGAATGCTTGTGTAGTAATATAATATCTCCAATATTAGCTTCTAATGCTACTGCTTTATGTCTGTCTATTATTTCACTATTTTTGATTTGAACTTCACCATTATAGTTAGATATATGATTTAATAATCCTAACTTATTGAACTTACTTACAGTAATCATACAACCATTTTTAATAGTTGTTTTGGTAAATGGAATCCAAACTGTAACCATATCTGTTAATCTTTGACCTTTTTTAGATAACACTGCCGCATCTTGGTGCCAGGGAGTTCTACCGCTTAAACCATTAAAGATAGATTTTTTTGGTAATTTTTTTTCAGGTTGCTTGATACGAGTATTTTGAACTGGACTAGATAAAATTTCAGGACCTAAAATTTTTTCAACAACATCTAAAATCTTTTTATTATTAATCAAATTCCATAAAGAATTAGTTGCAAAATAATCGCTATCTTTTTTTACATGATCTCTTGGTAGTCGGGTATTAAAATACTGATCAAGATCAGGTATTCTTAATTTCGATATGTAACTATATTTTTTTTTAAAATCATATTTCAAAACCTTTTTGTGAAGTTTTTGTGACACAAATTTCATCACTAATTCATTCATGACAAACTCCATATCATTTAAGATTGGCTTAAGATCATAATCAAAATCCAAAACATTTTTGATTTTAAGATAGCCTTGTTTTTCCAGAAGAACTTTATAATTTTTAGTCATATCTATTATCTATTTAATCAAATAATTAGAGTCATGAAAAGAGCTCAGCATCTTTTTATTATTATGAGAAATCTCAGGATAGTATTTATTACCCTTAAAACCCCATATTACAGGCTTATTTAAGGCATAACTTCCATATACAAAGTATCTTTTTTCATTTCTGAATTCCTTAAATCTTTTTACACCATGATAAGAATTAGGGGTTGATTGAAAAAATACAACAGTTCCTTTTTTTGGTGTAAATTCTTTAATTACATCAAGCTCTTTGTTATTTGGAAATCGTTTAAAACTTTTTCTTAATTCTTTGACACTCTTTTTTTTATATAAAGTTAAAGAGCCACCATTTTTTTTTGGTATATCATTTAGATAAATTAAAAAATTAAATAAACGTGTAATATCATCTCTATGAGGCTTTAGTCGATACCCACCTTTAGAAACAGAGAAATCCATATCTAAATTAACTTTAGGGTTTTTATAGTTATTACCTAATATTTTTTGTAATTCGGATGAGGTTACCTTATTTTTTGGTGTAAATTTATCTTTATTAAATACCTTGGGTATAAATATATTTGACCATGAACCTTTTTTAAATTTATCATTAAATACTTTTTCTATTTTTTTATAAAAAATTTTACTATTAAACTGATCGAAAATTTTTTTTGAAACTTTAGATTTTTTTAGGTATTTTTTAAAATTTTTTGAACCTTTGTTAATTCTACTTCTTCCACCCATAATCGTATCATCAAAGATAGGTGAGTCTTGAATCTCTTTAATTAATTGATCACATAGTTTTTTGGATAGAACTTTATTACCAGTTAAGACTGGAAAATTATTTTTTAGTTTTTTTAATTTCCTTATTTGAATCATCTAATCAAATAAACATTCCTTCTTTGATTTTGATCATTTTATACATTAAGTTGTTCAAAGGTGTTTCAATTCCATGACCTTTAGCAATTTTCGAAACTGCACCACTAATAAAGTCAATTTCAGATTTTCTTTTATAAAGAATATCAAAAGCCATTGATGATTTATTTGTTTGTTTTGAATCAACAATTTTATTAAACATATCCAAACATTCATCCTCTGATACTTCGACACCATCAGCTAAAGCAACTTTCCATGTTTCTAAAATAATTTGTTTACCTAGAGCTCTTGAAGTTAGTTGTTCTTTATTATCTATATAAAGCTCAGTATGATTGAGGTCAAAAATCGCAGATAATGGTCCAATAGCTGTTAATGCAAATAATTTCATCCATTTTCTTTTTTTAACATTTTCTGATGCGATTGTTTCCAAACCATAAGCCGTAAAAGTTTCTGCAACATCTTTTACTCTGTCGCTCATACCACCTTTATCATATTCTCCAATCCAAGAGGGTAAGCCTGCATGATTTTTAATATGTCCAGGTCCTAAAATATTTGCCGCTTGAGTAGTTGTGCCTCCAAGGACTTTCTCTTTACCAATAATTTCTTGCATAATTGCTTCATGCCCAATTCCATTTTGAAAAGACATTAAAACTGTTTTTTCTCCAACAATATTCTTAATGCTATTTAAAGCTGGTGTTAGGGCGGTTGCTTTACACATTACAATTATAGCATCAACTTTTTCTAAGTTAGAAGTATCTGTTGTTGCCTTTACCTTTATAAATCTATCACCACCATGACCATCCATTTTTAAGCCATTGTTATTTATTGCATCAACATGTTCTTTCCAAACATCAATTAAAATTACATCTAAACCTTTTTCAGCCAATAGGCCTCCAAATAAACATCCCATTGCTCCCGCGCCAAGAACTGCTACTTTTAAATCTTTTTTAATCATTGTTAATTTTTTCCTATATTATAATTAAGTATAGATATTATATATAATTTTTATAGACATCAAGAATAATATTTAATAAATTGATTTAAAAAATAGGGATAAATAAATGCAATTAAAAATAGAAAAAGCAGATTTTAAAGAAATTTCATTAGATAAAGTTTCAGAAGCACTTCAAAGTGGATTAGAAAAAAATTACAAGGAAGTAAATATTTTAGTTGAAGATTGCCCTAATTTAAGAGAGTGGGGATGTCCCGCTGAAGGATTGAGTGGAAACGAAAGAATAATAGATGTTGGTGGAGAACCATATATGCATGATCCTAAACATATAGGTGCTGAATTTGATTACGAAGAAATCTCTAAAAAAATAGGATCAGAAAAATCTTATGCTTTAGGAGCTGGTTCCGGAGCAATGTCATGTTTAGATGGCCATTGTGGAGAATTAGTAATAAATGAAAACTTAATTACTTCAGAATCAAAATCTATCATAGCAAAAGTTGGAAAAAATAAAGAATGTATTGCTGAAAAATATACTGCAAGAAAACATGGGGGTTTAGGAAATATTTTTTACACAGATGGAAAAAAAGGTAAAGTAATAAAGATAAAAATTAAAGGAAGAATTGGAGATCAGGGTTCTTTGCCTCAAGCAATGAGAAAAGCTTTATCTGATAATTTACCAATTAAAAACAATGAACATATTGCTTTAGCAGGTATATTCAGAGTTTTAAATGGCAAAATTAAATCACACGTGCAGCCTGACTATGCTGATATTAAACATGAATACTATGATGCTAAACAAATGAAATGTGTAAAAGATTTTTTACAATTTTATGAGCCTGTTGGTCCTGAGCTACAAGGTTATAGTGTACTCTGGACAGGAGACCCTACAGGAGGTGATCTTGATTTAAGAGAGTCTGGTGAGCATACACATTTTCATTCTTACACTAAAGAAAATGTAGCTGGTCATTATCATTTTGATGTAACTCCAAATGATATTGAATATGAAGGTTATTTTAATATTGCTAAAGAAGTTCACAGAGTTAATAATATCTATAAAGAACTTAGAGATAAAAATTAGATGATAAAAAAAATTAAAAAAAAATCTTCTACATTTTCTTATAAAAATAGCCCTTATACAAAAGAAATTCAAAAAAGAATAAATATAGCAGAGATTTCATTGGGAGATTTTGCTGGAAGAATGTCTAATGATTTACTTAAATGGTTTTCTTTAACTGCGCAACATTGGATCATGTTGCATATGGTTATGCTTGCTTATTACAAGAATGAAACAATAACTAAAAATCAACTTTTAAAATTTATTGAAAAATCTTACCTAACATCAAATGTTTATATTGATACAGCTATTAAAAGAGGTTATTTTCGAATTATTAGAAACAAAGATGACAAAAGATCAATTTTTATTCTACCATCAGTTATAACGATTAAAACATTTGAAGAATTTGTTGATAGAAGAGAGTTTTTATACAAAAAAGTTTAGAAATGAAAAATATTTATACGTGGGGGGCCAAACCAGTAAAAAGAACTACAACAGTTGCAGATTTAAAAGCTGCAAAAGGAAAAAAAAAATTCACACAAGTTACTTCAAATTCTGTTGATGAAGCAGTAGCAGCAGAAAAGGCTGGTTTTGACATGATTATTTGCCAAGCTAAAAATGTTTTAAAAGTAAGAGAGGGTTCTAAGAATT
>Ga0209089_10003037_pt1 | contig 14480 bp, 9 predicted proteins | sample ArcticOcean_MG_C_FD_187431 | JGI IMG/M metagenome (GOLD analysis project Ga0209089, IMG submission 187431) | Marine microbial communities from western Arctic Ocean - ArcticOcean_MG_CB2_150 (SPAdes) (version 2) | ecosystem: Environmental > Aquatic > Marine > Oceanic | place: Arctic Ocean: Canada... | reverse complement strand
CATCTAGATCATAATTGGCGTAGTAACGACCATCAGTTTCTTGTACCCAATCTGAAATTGGTGTGACTAGAGAACCGTCATCATTGTTGGTTAGTACTGCATTGGTTGGGTCATAACTAGGCCATGGAGATTGTTTAGGGACAAATTCGGATTTCATTTCTTGTCTCAGAGATAATCTTACATTGCTGTAAGTGCCATTTCCCCAGCGTTCCTCACCCCAACCATCAAATTTTTCACAAATTTTTTCTAGGTCCTGCTCCACAGGAATCCATCCAACTCCTTCTCTAACTCCTTCCTTGTAGAATAGTTCAGTCATGGATGATAAGTCTAGAGTGGCTGGGTCGAAACCACTGCGTGGGGCCGCCATAGCCAGAATTCGTGAGGCTGTATCATTTCTAAGAGCGATATTTGTGACTTGCCCAGGTCCAAGTGCCCCAGTCATATTCAATTCTTCAGGATTATTAAGAATCAGACCAACACTAATAGCGGTAGGGAATAATTCACCATCTTCCAATATCATTGCCGCTATCATAGAGATAGGTGCCTTGATTCTTACTTCTTGTGAGCGTGTTGTATCTCCTTGTTGGAATTCGAGTGTATGCTCTTCTTCTTCTCCCCAATCATCCTCATCAATGCTTTGGAATACATCACTCATTTCCATAGGCATAACCATCAGGCTGACATTGTAATTATTCTCACTCACTCCTGATGGAGTAACAGAGATTGTGGTCAAACCACTGGCCCCAGTTTGCACCGAGTAGACCGGTACTCCAGACAAAGTTGTTTCTTGAGTCAAACCACCAAAAGCAAGAGATGCTTCTGTGACCATAACGAAATTCATTCCCATACCAGTGTATGTGATTCCATTTTCTCCAACATTTTTGGTTTGTACAATGCTAAGATATGCCCCAGGTAAGGTTGGAGTGACAGTCATGCCAACTCCTCCACTTTGATTGGTGGTTAGGATTTGTTCGTCCATTACTTCCATAGGTCCATCAGTGAAAAACCCATTAATTATCAGAGCATTTGGCATTACAGATGTTTCCATTCTCAGTTCGCATTCACCTTTTTCGAAGTGCCCTTCAAACCATCCTTCTCCATCTTCTCCATCGTGCCAGAATCCTTGGTCTTCAGTAACGTTTTGAGAATGAATAACTTCCCTTCCATCAACATCAGAGTAAGTGATGACAATGGTATATTCATCCACACCGTCTCCAGTAGAATAGTCATGGCTCCACCAGCCGTCTTGATCAGTTGAACCCGTTGGCCGTTCGGTGGTATTTCCATCACCCCAATCAACTTCTACATTGCTGAGTTCCGGTTTATCTAATTCACCTTCATCGTTTCTAAAGTTCTCATATCCCCATCCGATGTCAACGTGATTCCCGCTGTGGGCATTCCCTTCGGTTCTAGAACAGCCGGAAGTGTCGGGAAGTGGGACTTGCTTCATAATTTTGAATTCAAGGCCATTCACAGTAGTTCCAGAAGTTGTAACATCTACCAAACCTCCGGGGGGGGGCGGCATAGATCCGATTTGGTTAGAAGCGTCCCATGATGAACCTGAGCCAGCAACTTCGATATCATTTTCCAAACTGGATGCTTGTGGGTATTCTCGGTCGTCATCATGACCACTGTATGGGCTGATAGTCACACGAACATCCCCTGCGAGGTCATTACCAGTATAATTTCCAGAGAACTCCTGCGACGGCCCATTCATCTGTCCTTCAATTGAGGTAATTTCCACATCTCCATCAGGTGAAAATTGTGCAATGGCATCTTCAGCAAGTTGAGGTGAAATTCGTAGAATTGCAATATCAACTTCAGCGTTCTCTACAGGTCCGGTATAATTGTATGAAGTGGCACTCAAAGAATACGGTGCGCTAACTAGAGTTGTTTCTTCTTGTTCAACAATAACTCCCAATGCAGAGACAATGAAAGTCTCATCAGCACCTTCGTATGACATTGCCTCCAACATAGAAGGCCTCATGTTTTCTAGTCTGAGATTAGCGCCTTCCATTCTTGACATATCTCCATTGAAATTTTCCAAAGGTTGCGTGAATGTCCATATTGATTCGTCAATAGATTCAGCAGTCAAACGTCCTATGTATCTTGACCTGTCATTACTGCTTTGTTCCAAAATAGTGTTTATTGTAACTCCGTGATTATTGGTCATATTCATCGAATATTGGCTTGGGTAGTCACTTTCATTATCAGGCCCCCAATATCTTAATTCGATTCCAATATCAAGGATATGTGAATTATAGAGAGTAGTTCTAACATCATATAGTTCTTCAAAAACCACAGAATCAGATTCTGATGTTTCGCCTTCTTCCTCTTCAATAGGTTCCCAATCCAAATGTTTGTCACCAAAAGTTGCGTTATCCATCCATTGTCCAAATTCACCTAGGATTTGTCCAGTTGCTTCCCATACAGGATCCTTGAAAGAATCAGCGAGATCGTTGAGAACATCTTCTGGTAGGGTGTTGAAATTATCAAAAGCGTCGTTGACATAAGATGAAGAGGAACCGGCTTCCATGTTAGCAGTCCATGCCTGCCCTTCACTAGTTTCCAGTAGTTTCTCATATTCCCATATAATTTGGTCAGGGACCTCGTCTCCATCTGTATCTACAATATCCGTTTCCTCTAGTTTTTCAGCCATTTCAAACCAGCGAACAATCAAAACTTGTACTGGTGTCATATTGCCAAGGTCTCCGTTGATTAATGGTGTAATCCAAACTTCTAATGCATCAATAATTGCATCTGGATGTCCTGAAACAGTAAGTAGGGCAAAATTATGAAGGATAGTTTGAATCGCTTCAGCCTCTTTGGTACTATTTGCAAGATCATCCATAGCCTGCTTCAGAGCGGCCCATTCGTTACTGCCAACTAATGCGTTGTAAGCGGCTTCAAAATCGCCAGTCCCTTCAAATCGGGTGTAATTTTCTATTGCATCAAAGGTTTTACCATAATCTGCAGCGACTCCAAAATCATCGAATGTTCTAGGAATTGGAAATTCCCCTGCATAAAGCAACAGTCCTGTGATAAATGACATACCAGCCCCTACATCATCAGAATCGAAAAACTCCATCAAAGCAGTCAGGAAGTCAGCGCCGGCCGACATATTGTATTGATTGTGTCCAGCATTAATCATCGAATCCCATAATTGCTGGCTTCCACCAAAGCCCTGCCCTTCAGTAGCCACAGCAACGAATGTGGACCAATTACCGTTCGCTTCTACAATGTTCTCCAAAGAATCGAATTCACCTTTGATTTCTAAGCAAGGATTTGCAGAGTCCCATGCATCATCAATTGCTTGAAGGACTTTCTCAAATTCACCACGCAATACTTCAGATAATTGAGTAGGGTCATCAGTCGCCACTAAATTTCCATCTTCAGCAATCACTCTAGCCCCATATACGCCTCCAACAGAGTTGCTTGGAATGCTGTATATACCCTCCCAAGTCATAGTGTTACTATCGTTATCGTGAACTCCAGCTTGGGTCATCACTACTGTATCTATGACAACACCTGAGCCAGGTAAAGTAACAGAAGTAATCAAGTCAATAGGGTCGATATTTGGATATTTGATTATGTCAGCAGTCACTATAGTAGAACCTGTATGGCCTCTTGTTAGTGCCATTATTTCTACATCAGAACCTACACTGGCAATTTTGGTTGTCACATAGCCATCAATACTCAAAGTGGTTTTCACTTGATTCAAGGTAGTGGTGTCATTTGGTGCAGGTATTTGTGCTATGGCTGGTGAAAATGTCATGCATGCCATCAAAATTACAATCAACAGACTGGTTCTCTTCATACGCGTCCGCGAGGAGGTCGGGTTTTATTATCCCATTCCTAAGTTTTTCTTCAAAAAATCGTCTATTTTGATACCGATACGCCAAATCTTAAGTTTCCATCATCATCCATTAATGAGCCACAATCTTGAGTTTGAAAATTGACTTCATTCCATATTCCTGAGGTGGGTGTGAATGAACTACTGGGCAATCCAACAGCCTCAAACCAGATACCCATTGGGGAGATTATTGGGCCACTAGAATCAGCAATTTCCCACGATTTTGAGGCAATTATCTCTTCCTCAGTCGAAATACACCAAGGGAAATCCTCGTTAACTTCGCCACCTAAATTCATCATTTCTCGAATGCCTCCTACATCTGTTGGTGAATTGTTTGTCTGAGGTTCCCCTTCAATAATTTCCCAATTATTGGGGTGTTGAATACTGACGGGTATGGTGGCTTGTTTGAATGTTGAAGTCAGATTTATTTCATGTGTAGTCAATGAACTGCAGGTGAAACTGTCTGGAAGGCAGCCACGAGTGTTCTGTACATTTTTTGTTAATTCTTCTATTATTATCCAAGGTCCTGTACGACTATGTTGATTCCCATCATCTGTAACAAAGGAAGCATCGTATCTCCCTTCAGGCTCCCATTTTGGTGGATTATGGGCGATTATCACCTCCCAATGTTGTGAAATATCTCCTGCATCCCAGTCTATGGATAACCACTCTCTTGCAATCATGCCATTATCCAGTTCCTCTCGAAGATATTTGATATCCAATTCCGCTTCAATCCTTCCTAAACGGCCTGCATCATCAATCAGTTCAGTAAGATTCACATTACCACTAATCTGTAAGCCAGTGGGTGTATTTACACAGTTTGTACAACCTTCACTGATGATTGAAATTGAATCCATATTGATAGTAGCTATAGCCCCGCGTTCGTAATCATCTAATCCAAGAGCATCCATTGATGCTCTAGTTGAAAGAATCATGGTTCCTGAGATATTTGAGATTTCAAGATCATCCGTAGTTTCAGTTTCCTCTTTCACCCCTAAGGTTATCGTTGCTAGTACAATAATTGCTAGAACTATCCATTCAACAATGGATACAACCCGTCTATTTTGGCTAGCCACATTATTGCGAAGCGTCAGTTATTGATGGTTTTAACCCTAGAAATCAATAATTCTAATTATGTAAATTAGCGAGTAATTTCTCTGCCAATGATAAGTCTCTGAATCTCAGAAGCGCCTTCGTAGATTTGGAACACCTTCGCAGCCCTCATCAATCTAGCAACAGGGTATTCTTCTGAATATCCATATCCGCCAAATATTTGAACGGCTTCAATGGTGATTTCTGTCGCCATATCGGCGCAAAATCGCTTGGCATGAGCCGCTGCCTCGGTATTCGGCTGCCCATTATCAGCAAGCCAAGCAGATTTCCATACCAATAATCTCCCAGCCTCAATACTGGTTTTCATGTCAGCAAGTTTTGCCATAATCATTTGGTGATTAAAAATTGGTTTGCCAAATGCCTCTCTCTCTAGGGAGTAGGCGAGTGCGTGTTCGTAAGCCGCACGAGCAACTCCTACTGCGTGTGCGGACACACAGGGTCTTGAAAGGTCAAATGCACTCATAGCATTGAACCAGCCGTTTCCTTCTTTGCCTCCTATGAGATTCTCAACAGGCACTTTGACATCCTGGAAAATAACTGAGCGAGTGTCAGAGCAACGTTGGCCCATGACATCTTCCTTCTTGCCAATGCTGACTCCATCCCAATTTGACTCAACGATGAATCCTGACATCCCTTTGTAGCCGGCCTCCTTATCGGTGTATGCGAGCACAAAAAACCAGTCAGCATATTTTGCCCCAGTGATGAACATTTTTGTACCGTTTAGAACATAGTGTTCGCCATTCAGTACTGCATTTGTATTGATTCCTTGCACATCACTTCCAGCAACTGGTTCAGTAACACAATACGAGCAAAGCGCGCCATCATTGACCAACATTCCAAGATACTTTTCTTTCTGTTCCTCAGTTGCACCAGTGATGATGGGGGCGCCGGTTAATCCATTGGCATAGGCGGCGGTTGCAAATCCTGAGTCACCCCACGCAAGTTCCTCTTGAACAATCACTTCCGCCATCACTCCCATCCCCATTCCACCATAGGTTTCAGGGATGTGTAAATTGGTAAGTCCGGTTTCGTGGCACAGGCGAATTGCATCTCGTGGGTATTCACGTTTATTGTCCCAGTGTTCTGAGTTCGGGCGCAGTTCAGTCTCTGCAAATTCGTGAGCAAGGTCGCGCAACATCTCTTGTTCTTCAGACAGAGAGAAGTCAACCATGGTTATCGGAGAGGCCATTCTGCCTTTACTATTGGCATTTATTTGTCACAAGGTTAACGCTAGGAAAGATAGTAAAGTAACATTATGAAAATAGCATAGCAGCCAATTAAAATCCCACCTTCTTGGCGGTTAAATTTGAAATCAGTCCACATGAATACTAATGCAAGTGCTGTACAAAACAGGGTTGCGGGGAATATGAGTCGGTAGAATAATTCAGTGTTGTAAACAGTAATTGGGTTTACTAGCGCAGCTAATCCAACTGATAGAAGAGGGTCGGTGATGTTTGAGCCAATCAGAGTCCCAACAGCGACTCCGGTGCTTTTTCGAGCGGCCAAAATTGCAACTGCTAATTCTGGTACCGAGGTACCAACTGCTGCTAGAGTCGTGCCTACTACTGCAGATGGCACATGTAGTTGTAATGCAATACTCGCCGCAGAGTCAACGACTCTTGCAGATGCAAACATTGCAAGACCCAGACCGATAATTAACATCACGAAATATGTGGCTCCAGTCCAATTCATTTCAAATCCAGTCTCGGTACGTATGTCCTCAATCATTTCAAATTCTTCAGATCGGATTTTGTCTCTGTGCTGCACTAGATATGTGATGTAGAAAACATATAGCAGACACAACAATGCACCTTCAATACGATTCAAATCACCATCAATCATTATCAACATTGAGAGCAGGAGGACAGCAGCGAACATCATAGTACCATCTCGCTTGATCCAATCAGGTTTCACCTTCATTGGTTTGATAATCACAACAATTCCTAGAATCAATGTGATTTGTACTAACACAGAGCCATAGATGTTCCCCAGTGCAAAATCAGTAGCACAATCAGCAGCCCCTACTTCGCAGGGATTTAGATGTGCTTCCCAAGCAGCCTGAGTTGAAATCAAAATTTCAGGAAGTGAAGTCCCTAGGGAGACAATTGTCAGCCCAATAATGATTTCAGCAATTCCAACTCGGCGCGCCAAACCTTTTGCGCCTTCAACGAAGAAGTCTGCTGAAGTGATTAGAAGTCCGATTGCAAGAAGTAGAAGGAAACCGGTAACAGCCATTCCGGGAATAGTGGTTTGACCGGCAGTAATTGTCTGCAAACCCATCATTGCAAGGAACAGTGAAGCGATTATCAGCACCTGGTTCCACATAAAAAGGGAGAGAATGCCTCGCACTTTGTTGTTCTTTTTAGGGCTAGCCGGGACCCCCTCTTCGGCAGTTTCTGAGGTTTGCTCAAGGTCGCTCTTTTCACCCTCGGTCATGGCTCAAACCTAGCCTGCGCTAACACCGTTACCCCAATACACTATCGCCTAAACTTTTTTCAATTTGAACAGATATTTCGGAGGTGTTGAACCACCAAGTCAACATCAGGGATACTGTGGTCTTCGAGTGTTGGTGAAAATGGCACAGGTGTATCCAAGGCCCCGACGATTATTGGGGCCGCCTCAAGATGATAGAATGCTTCTTCTTGGATGCGGCTTGAAATCGTGTGACCAAATCCACCAGTGTATTGCGCCTCTTGTAATATGATGAAACGCCCCGTTTTCTTGACCGATTGTACGCAAGTAGCAGCATCAAAAGGTAAGATTGTTCTGAGGTCAACAATTTCAATTTCAATTCCATCAGCGGCTAGGATTTGTGCTGCTTTTAGAGCCACGTGAACCATCGCCCCATAGGTGATAATGGTTGCATTTTCACCACCTCGTATGATGTTGGCCTTTCCGATTTTGAATTGTCCCGAGCCAGAATCAAGGTGGTTGAGCACACTTTCTTTGTCTAACATCTGATTGATGTTGTCACCCCAACCAGTCAATCCACCTCTGAGCCCATACATTCCAATGTGTTCAAGGAACACGACAGGGTCGGGTAATGCTGCTGCTTCAACTAGCATATCGTAGGCGTCTTGAGGCGTTGATGGGAACAGAACTGTCAGTCCTGGGTCATTTGCGAACCAAGACTCAATCATGTTTGCATGGAAAGGTCCAGAGCGAGTTTTGCCGCCAAGTGGAATCCTAACTACGAGTGGCACATCTGCGCCCCACCGCCAACGCAGTTGAGCGGCGTTGTTAATCAGTGGATTCATTGCTAAGGCCGCGAATCCACCAAACTGGATTTCAGCCACCGGCCTCATTCCAGCCAAAGCAGCGCCGGTGGCTGCATGAATGATAATCGCCTCAGACAGAGGCATATCAAGCAATAAATCACCATGGCCTTTGGCTTTTAGAGGCAAATTCATGCCAAAGGCGCCAGCAAGTTCCATATCTTCACCCATGAAAACGGTTCGGCTACCCCAACGCTCAGCAATGGCTACCATTCCTTGCTGAACTGCTCGGCTGAAAGAAGATGAGCCAGTTTCAGAGGAAAATTCAACATAAGTTTCACCTGATGAGACGGTAATTTCTGGTAGTTCTTCTCCCGCTTCTCCGGCTAATCGTGAGAGTTGGTCAGCGTGGCTGTCAGAGTCATGAAAACTGGTTATCCCTTTGGTGACACTTTGTCCTTCAGGCCATGGCATGTCGTCTATCGTTTTGCGCGCCTCATTGACATTGGTCTTCTCCTCTTGTTCAATGCGATCCAGTTCTTCCCCCTCAACTCCAAGTTTTTTGAGTAAAGAGCGATGATTGGGTAGAGGGTCTTTTGCCTCCCAATAGTCTAACAATTCCCGGTCCACATAACCTGGGGGATTGCCACTTTCTGCCCCTAGGTATAGGTCATCATGGTGGTGTGCGTGGCCACAGCCACGCATTGTTTCAACGTGGATGAGTGTTGGACCGCCACCCGTTAGTGCGAATTCGCGGGCGGTGGCGGTAGAGGCGTAGAATGCAGCCGGGTCTGAGCCATCAATTGTCCAAGAAGGCAGTCCGACTGCCTTACCTTTGTCAGCCCATAATTCAGCATTGTTCTGAGCTGATGGAAATGTGTCCAATGCAATCTGATTGTTTTGAATCATGTATGCTATTGGTAATCCTCTGGCACCAGCAAAATTGATCGCTTCCCAAAACTCACCACTGCTTGAACAGCCCTCACCAACTGGTGCTAGTTGGAAGCGGTCTAGTTCCATTCGCTGACTTGCAAGAGCGATTCCCGTAGTAGTGGCTGAGGCAATTGGTAGAGGCGCGGTTGGTGGTAGAACCCCAATCGGCCAGTTGCCAATATGTAAATCACGGCCACCAGCGTTGTCATGGCCTCCACTCATCAAGGATTGTGATTTGCCTATCTGAGCGGCAAAAATCTCTGCTGGAGTTTGACCCATCGCTAAAGCAAGTCCGACATCACGAATCATTGGTGCGACAATATCACCAACGTGGCGTTGACCAGATGGCTGGTCTATTGCGCGATTCAATGCACTAACACAAGCAACCACTGCTTCTTGCCAGGTTGAGCGGAAACCCTTGCCGCCAAATTTGCTACCATCTGGTGTCTCAAGTCCATCCATAAATAGGTCTTTGAGGTGATTGTCAAGGTTTCGAGTGCGTTGCATCCACCGTTGCCAATCAAGCCGCTGTTCGACGGTTACTGATTGTAGGTGAGCAATTCTGCGAAGTGCGAGCCGTAAGTCAATGACAAATCGTGTTGTGCGCCGCATAAGGTGTAATTCTCCACTGCGTCTTGGAATTATCTCGTCAGCACAAACTGCTTCAGTTAGATCTTCTTCAGAACGGCGGTTTAGATTCCCTCTAATTCGTTCACATAATAGGGATGAAAATTCGTGGAATTCTTCGCCATCCCAACTCTCAATATCATTGGTCATATCATCCCAAATAAAGGCGAAAACTCGCAGATGCCCATCTTGTTGTTGAGCGACTTCAGCCATCATAATTGAGAGAGCATCCGCCACTAAAAGTGGCGAAGAAAACTCAAGGTGAAAATTAGGTTCCCATTCAGCACCCCAAATCGGTGGTAAACCATCCTGTTGACCCACAACTCATTCCTCCTAACTACGGCGAGGTGAAGTCAGCCTTCAATTCATTCGCAAGTTAATCTTCATTTTCAGGCAGGAAGCCCTCAAGTGCTTCCTTTGCATCTTTGGCCAAAACCACCGCATCTTCAACACGATATGCTAGTGTAGAATCTGCCAATCTCCCCGGTATTCCAATTTCCCAAAGAAGTTCATGGATTATCTCGAGAGTGCGCACAGTCATGTTGAGTGCGTCTGGGTCTGTAGGGATTAGGCCAGTCTCTTCAGTTAGTAATGCCACTTTTTCTGGTTGTTCGTCCAACACCGGGTCAAGTGCTGCTTCCAAGACTGCCTCAATGTGCTCGGCCTGCCTGTCTAGAGCCTCTTCTAAGCGGCTCATGCGTTGTGATTCCTCACCATCACCGTGCTCTTCAGTCGCGTCTAAAATTAGTGCGTCGAATGTTGTTCTGAGGATAGTTTTCACCGTTTCAGCATCAAGGTCTTCAAAGCCATCAAGTTGGCCTTCGACTTTACTCATGATTTCACTCACGAAATCGTCGTCCAGCGAATCCTCACCGAGTAGTTGCTCAAGAATTGGCAGGCTCCAAGAAGGGTCACCTGCGGTGACTTTGATGTCAAAAAACCCACCTTGTGAGCCTTTGTCTACATCTGCTGGTGGCGGCACAAATAATTTGTTAGCGTGTTTTGTAAGTTGAGTGAGTAGTTTGCTCATATCAACCGGTTTTTCTAAGACTTCGGCTACGCCGGCTTGTGCTGCGGACATTAGGAAGTCAGGGCCAAAGTCGCCGGACATAATTACAACTCGGCATTTCAAGTCAAATTCAGGATCAGATGTCAGTTTACTCGCGGTGTCTACTGCGTCTCCTGATTTCCAATCACTGTTCATCAGCACTACATCTGGCATAGTTGCCAAAGCAGTGCCTTCACATTGTCTAAGAGTCGCAGTTCGGGTTACTTCGTAACCCTCCCGCTCAATAGAACCAGCAAGCAGATTACGCCGCCCCTCATTCTCATCAGCCACTATGACAGATGCCATTCAAGACGAGCGTACAGCCGGGATGCCTTCAACCTTACAGCCCTCAATACTTCGGGATAGTTGAATCCAAGAGGTCTGACCAAGCGTGGATTCCTCCGCTGAGATTCAAAATGGCGTGAGAATAACCAGCATTTTTGATGGCGTGAGTTGCTGAAAGCGAGCGCGCACCAGTACGGCAATAGACAACGATATCGCGGTCTGTTGGTAACTCGTGGATTCGTCCCATCAATGACATCATGCCAATTCTAGCATCGGTGCCAGGCAAAGTGACAATTTCTGCTTCATTGGCGCCGCGAACATCCAGCAGATACGGTTGCCAACCTTCATTCAATTTTTCAACAAATTCGTCTGGCCGAATTGTGCCTAAGCCCGCGGCTGGGAAGTCACTTGTGGGCTGGCTAGAATTGGAGGCAGGTTTTGCCTCACAATATTCATCCAAAAGTGTAAGTTTTGTTACCGGTTCTCGTGATGGCAAATCACCAATCTTGAGGGTCTTGAAGTCGAGGTTTTTCGCATCGTAAACTAGCAATCTTCCCGATAGTGTTTCACCGATTTCAAGAATCACTTTCAGCGCTTCTGTGGCCTGAATAGATCCGATGACACCAGGTAATACGCCTAGTACTCCAGCCTCAGCACAAGAGGGGACCGCCTCAGGGGGTGGTGGGTCAGGGAATAGGTCACGATAATTGGGTCCGCCAAGGTGGTTGAACAGAGAGGTTTGTCCTTCAAATCGGAAAATGCTTCCATAGACCCAGGGTTTGCCTAATATCTCACACGCGTCTGAAATAATGTAACGAGTTGGAATGTTGTCAACCCCATCAACGATGACATCGTATTCTGCGAGGATTTCAAGCCCGTTTTCAACTCCGAGTCTACAGTTGTGGATTTCAACTTTAATTTCTGGATTAAGTTCAGATATTCTGCGGGCAGCCGATTCTGCTTTTGACTCTCCGATGGCAGCGTTTGAGTGGATGATTTGGCGCTGTAGGTTGGTCAAATCTACAAGGTCGTCATCGACGATTCCGATGCGCCCGATTCCAGCCGCTGCAAGATAGAGAAGTGCAGGCGAGCCCAAGCCGCCTGCACCGATGATACACACGCTTGCGTCCTTCAATTTCTGCTGGCCTTCGATACCAACATCAGGGAGGATAAGATGGCGCGCGTAGCGCCCTCTTTCAGCCGCTGTTAGGTCGCTCATTAGGCAACCCGAGGTGCCACTCACCTATTCGGTTTGCCACTAGTTTTCTTCAAGCCATTTTTCGGCATCCATGGCTGCTTCGCATCCCATGCCAGCCGCCGTAATCGCTTGGCGGTAGCGTGTATCAACCACATCTCCTGCAGCAAAGACTCCCGGTACTGAAGTCATGGTGTGCTCAGAGTGAATGATGTATCCATTATCGTCAGTCTTAACTTGTCCTTCAAGGAAGGGGGTGTTCGGAGTGTGGCCTATTGCGATGAATGCTCCAGTGCAGGAAATTTCGTGTTCTGAACCATCCCGTGGGTCCTCAAGAATTGCTCCTGAAAGGCCGGATTCGTCGGATAACCAGCGTTTGACTTGTCTGTGTAGTGCGATCTCAATTTTCGGGTGATTAGCCACACGGTCATACATTGTCTGTGAGGCGCGAAAGTAATCTCTTCGGTGAACAACGGTTACTTTGGAGGCAAATCGGGTGAGGAAATGAGCCTCTTCCATTGCTGAATCCCCGCCTCCAACCACAATCACTTCTTGGTCTCTAAAGAAGAATCCATCACAGGTTGCGCAGGTGCTAACGCCCTTTCCTTTCTGCTCCATTTCACCTTCTGCATTGAGCCAGATTGCATCGGCTCCAGTGGTGACGATGACGGCTTTGGCAAGGTGTTCTTCACCTTCAACTGTGATTTTGAAAGGGCGCGAAGAAAAATCAACTTTCTCAACATTCTTGTCAACAACTGTCAATCCAAATCTTTCAGCTTGTTGGCGGAGTTCCACCATCATTTCTGGTCCACCGATTCCCTCAGGGTAACCGGGAAAATTTTCAATGTCAGATGTTAGCATCAGTTGGCCGCCAGAAGCATATCCGGCAAACATCAGAGGCTCTAACATTCCTCTTGCGGCGTATAATCCTGCGGTGTATCCCGCCGGTCCTGAGCCGATGATGATGACGTTGTGGACATCTGCCATGAGGTGGCGGGGGTGTAGGCCCCTCATCAATCTTGAGAATGAAATTCAATTCAACATCTTGGCGATTGCTGCTATTGAAGCGCGAGCGTGAGGTTCTAGCCGAGGTGCTATGTGCTGAGGTTCAGCACCCGGTCCAATGATTCCAAGTCCAACCGGTTTGTCAAATGCTAGTTGGGCTTCAATAAGTGATTTGATGACCGCTTGACCCATTGCCAATCCATGTTGTGTTTCACCTTTCTCAATGATGCCTAAACAGGCTACGCCTACGATGTCATCTTGCTCAAGCAGTCTTGTGGCTGCTAATGGTGCTTCCATTGAGCCAGGAACCCAGACAACCTCGCCGACTTCAAGCCCCTCTTTTTGGGCACTTTCAGTAGCAAATGCAAGCATTTGCTCAACTTCAGCGCGGTGGAATTCTCCACAAACGATGCCAATGTTGTTGCTCATCTGTTCACTTCCATTTGTTTAGGCTGGCCTCTTTGATTTCATCCTTATTGTTGGTTTGCTAACATCTGTTTTGCCGCTTCAACAGCGGCAACTGTTGCTGAATCAAGTTCAAGATTGACTTTGTCCCCAACCTGTTTTCCGCCAATTGTTGTGGCTGTGATAGTTTCTGGAATCAAATGCACATCAAAGGTAGCGGTTGAGCGATTCACTTCACCAACGGTAAGGCTGATTCCATCTATCGCAACAAATCCCTTTGGCATCAGATAGGAAATGTCTTTTTCTTCACTGGTTAACCGTAGAGTTCTGCCGTTCACACCTTGTTTTACTTCGCTGATGGTAGCCACCGAAGTAACGTGTCCAGATACATTGTGGCCACCGATTTCATCACCAAATTTTAGTGAGCGCTCAATGTTTGCCTGAGTGTTCTTGCGCGTCATATCTAAGGTGGTGCAACGGATGGTTTCTTCAATAATATCGAATTTAGCCGTTGAATCGGCAATTTCGACTGCTGTTAAACACACTCCATCTACTGAAACACTGGCCCCGATTTCTAATCCTTCAATCAGGTTTTCACCCAACTCTATCTCGATAGTTAAGACATCATCTCGTTGGATAGCAGCAGTAATTTCAGCAGTTCCTTGAACAATTCCGCTGAACATTAATCCTCACTTCCTTCAGTATCATCTATCTGCTTTTGAACTGATGATAATTCAAGAATCCTAGAGATAATTTTTCGTGTCCCATCAAGGTCGTCTGAGAGTCCTTCAACTCGACATA
>Ga0209089_10003033_pt1 | contig 14488 bp, 31 predicted proteins | sample ArcticOcean_MG_C_FD_187431 | JGI IMG/M metagenome (GOLD analysis project Ga0209089, IMG submission 187431) | Marine microbial communities from western Arctic Ocean - ArcticOcean_MG_CB2_150 (SPAdes) (version 2) | ecosystem: Environmental > Aquatic > Marine > Oceanic | place: Arctic Ocean: Canada... | reverse complement strand
CTTAACGACATATGTTTCTCCTTATGTATCGTATGTTTTCGTATGTTAATATACTTAATATATACTATTTTATAAGATAAGTCAAGTCTCTTTGACAAATCTTATTCTATATAGGTCTTTATTTTTCTCTACAAAATTGATTAGACCATTCCATGAGAGCCCGATCCTTTCTGATTCGACCTGACTTGCATCATGCCCGTGGTACAAATGTGAATTAAACACGAGCATTGTATCTTGTGTGCAAGGGAACGCCAGAGTACTTGCTGTATTTGGATTACCCCTTTTATAATGTTCTGTTAGTGAAATAAATGGCTCAAATTCCATCTTCTGTTTCTTAAATTCCAATGGGGGATGTTCTTTCTCAGACTTCAGATATAGAGTGCCACTAATAATAGAATTTGAATGATTGTGTATCTTCTGATATCCATCTTTACCACTTATGTTTAACCAACTCTCAGTGAAGAAGAATTCCTCATACTCTATCTGCAAAACATTATCAAGAAAATCCTCAGCACATTTCTGTATCCATTCCTTTACTTCTTTAAATTCTAGATGCAGAAGAAGATTATTGAATTTCTGTGTCCTGAGTTTAGTTTGTCCCTCAAATTTCTCAAATTCAATTGAAGACAAGTCTAAAGTATTCATAAAAGATTTAGGAGCATTATATAGTTGTACTACACCAGTTGGAAATAAAGAAATACCACTCATATTATTTGCAATCTCATACATAAATCATTTTTTGTTATATGGTTTACATTTTTTACATCAAATTTAAGAGTAGAATCTACTAGAAAAAAATCTATACCATACGAAGAAAACTCTTGAAATACTGCTTTCATTTGACCATACCAATTATCAGGACTAAAACCTTTAGTATCAGCTGGTAAATAATTGTCTGTACCTTTGTACATATTATTTAACGGTTTGTCGTATGAACTTAAATCATATCCCATAATATAAACCTCAGATGGTCGTGCTTTACATGCAAGATGTAAAGCGGTATTGCCTGTAGACCATCCTACAGGATAATCTATATTGACTACATCATCATTCTCTTCTACATAGGTAATCCAAACACCAACATCTTTTTCCATCTTTAGTTTCAGATCATCCATATCAAGGCTCGGATTCATCTGCATTGCAACTTCAATTTTCTCTTGCAATGTGTTGGGGTCTTTGCCTGATATAACACACTGGCCTGTTCTTTTTAAACTTCTGTGAATAAATGTCTCTGGTATATCAAACCCCATGAACATCATATCAGCAACTTCGGCTGGTACTAGACTCCAATTTGCAAAATGAATATTTTTTATATCACCGTATTCTGGATTGTCTAAACAGTAACCAGAATCATATATTTCCTGTTGCATACCATAGTCTACCGCAACAAGATTGTGAACAAGACCATCACGATAGATTGCATTACATCCCCACGTTATAACAGTATTATCCGTTATATCTTGGTGACATGGTTTAAACCATGACCGTGATTCACCATTACCTATAACGAGAGCTTTATGCATCCCGAAGGGCGTGCCATGAGGCGGGGAATAGCTCTGCTCCATACCCGTCAATACCCCATCCAACATTTTGTGTCTCCTTTTGTGCATCTGGTTTACATCGTAAATTACATACACGAGCAAACGCATATAATGTACCACTCCAATACCATTCTGTCATCATAGATTGCGGCAGAACTATTCTGGCTTGTTCTGGACATACTCCCTTCCTCAGAAGCTCCTCATATGTCCATTTTGCAGTACTTAACACTTTTTGATAATCATCTACCACGCCATGGCGTGGATTAATATCAATCACTTCATCAGAAGAACCCTGCTTTGAATTTTTGGGTCTGCCTCGCCAGTCCTCTGGTTTGTAAAACTCAACTTCATTATCAACGTATCTTCTCGATACTTCATTCCACACCAAACCTACTTGATGTTTCACTAACTGTCTTGCAACAAACACTGGAGCCTTAATATGAAATTGCATAGATGCATGTCCAAAGGGACTCCAGTGATTGTGTTTTGCAAGGTAGTTAATCAGTTTAGTATCATTCTTATCATCAAATTCCGTATGCTCCATTGCAAAGGATACACGGGCGGCATTAACTACAGACAAATCACTGCCCATATGATTAACTAGTGATACACTTATATCCAATTGTAAACTCCCCATAAACTAACCAGAACGTAAAATAACTCCATTAACATTCTTGGAGTATCTTTATCTAATTTCGCAAAGTATGCCCAGCCAACAGCTGAAACTGCTCCTAAAATCCAGCCTATCCATTGTAAATTAACATTACCAGAAGTAAGTAACAAAGTTCCAATTAAAACAAAAATTAATGCAACCCACCGTCCCCTTTCAAAAACAAGTTTACTAGTAGGTGCAATTAAAGTAAAGGTAAAAATTTTTGTCATAATATATTCCTAGAAAACGGTGGCGACGGTGGCTGTGTTGGCGACTGTATTAATGCTGATTTAGATGGTGTCGCTCCAATACTTAATGTAACCCTTGGTTCTAATGGAATAGATTTATGTGGAAGTAATCTAGGAAGTAATAATACATCACCTGTTTTGACATGAATTACTCTGTTTTCGTTTGCTTCTTCATTTGATAAAACATAAGCAATTTCTCCATATCCTTGTATTAATAAAACACTTTCGGCATCACGATGCATAAAGAGTGAATTATGCTTGTCTGATAAACTCCAAAATAAAGAACAATTATATACAGTTTCAGTCTGATAAGATTTGTAGTTTGTTATGAATTCTGTATAAAAAGGTTTTATTTGCTTATGAGTTTCAACCGAAGGTAAGTGACTACTATAACCATCCATAACCATATCATGATTAGTAACCCTAGAAATATATTGATTGATAGTTAATAATGTATCAAAGTTAATATTTTTTGCTTCAGGAAATATACCAGGCCAATGTTTGCCTTGGTTATTTGTACGAGCTTCGTTTAGTTCTTCCCAAAATTTTTCACGCATTATATATTCCTAGAAAACGGTGCCGGTGGAGTGACTCGAACACCCGACCTGAGATTTACAAAACCCCTGCTCTTCCAACTGAGCTTCACCGGCTATTCAACTATCTTTCCTTATTGTATTTCCGTGGTGGACGATATCCCTTCGGCCAAGAAGGTTGCCGATTAGCAAGCTTCTTAGTCCGTTCAGACAGTTCAGAGTTTGACCTTTGCAACTCTGCACAGTCAAACTCAAGTTCCTTCACTCGAGCACCGAGTGTCGAAACTTCGTTTTCTAGAAATACTTCATTTCTAGTATTCATAACTTAGACTCCTCTATAAGTTTCAATAATAGTATTCTATACCTTTCAACATCAATTGTCAAGAACCCTTTGTAATTATTCATAAGTTTTTTTAAATCTCCCCATATAAAATCTTCAGCCAGTTCTTTATTCCAATTGTCAACGTAGGAAACCAATTCATTTAATATGATAAGAGTTTCCAATGATACTCTTTTACCAAGATATTCCTGTAATAATTTTGGATGGGTGTTAGATTTAACTTCAAATAAAGGTTGAAATTCGTTAACCAACGGGCGCATTTCATCTGTAAAGATTGTATAAAAATTCTGTCTCTTGTATAACCATTCTTCATATACCTTATTAGAAAATCGTGCAACATAACCAATTGATTCCCTGATAAAATTTGCTATCAGATAGTTTTGTATATCTTCATGTTCAGTGTATTTTTTGGATAGTCGGACAAAGAAAAATCTGTCCTTTCGTTTATAGAAAGAATCTCTTTTGATACGAGTCTTACCCTCATACTTAAAATAGTTATAATTGGATTTGCTGAAGTGTGCTTTCATAGCACAATACATCAAATAAACGTCAATTGGTTCCATCCATTAAACTGGTAATTGTGCTTGTTTTGGAAGAAAATTTAATTCTCTAGCATTAGCTTCGATTTTTTGTTTTAACCCTTTTGAAATAAGAGAACCAACGGCATCTGGTTCTATACCCTCTTGATCACAATACCACAAAACTGCTTCCATGTGGGTTATCTTTTTTTCTTTTGCTATATTTTCTATAACTACGGTAAAATTTTTGGGGGTGTTTAACATCATATATATCTCCTGCCATTATATAAGTTGTGGGGTTAACCATGACCCCACACGCACTTATTAGGAAGTGACCCCTGTGTGTTCTCTAGACCAAAGAGAATAAATGGTTTTAATTAGAGGGTCTCCAAATCCACACACTTTCTCCTTTATATTAACCCTTCCGATACGATATGTGTTACAATTCGTTCATGGGGATAAAATCAAACTCGCCTTAGTGCGTTAGTTTGAAGTGGGGTTATTCTGTTACTAGGAAACCCCAAAACCCTGTTCACTTCTTACGCGGAGCGTAGAGCTGCATAACCAGCAGCAACGACCGAGCGTGGAGCTGTACCCATACGATACTTCATATAAGTTTCACCATCATAAGTCGAGGTACGCTTATTCAAGAAGATAGAATAACCTTCTAAACGTAGCCTGCTGATGACCGCACGAACATTCTTAACACCATAACGTGATGTAATCTGCTTAGCGGTTAGTTCTGCACCATTCTCTAGTGCAGTTGCGACCTTAGCGGTCTGGGTAGTAGTAGTCATAAAAAATTCTCCTTATCATGACAAATTTGAATTACCCCATTGGTAATTCTTAAAGTGAGCCCGTTTGGTAACAAGGTGGAACTCATACCCCGTGAGAACCTATGCTGCTAGAGCATACTCCTCAAATGCAAAGTTATCATTCGCAGTTACTATAGTGACCATAAGGTGGTCAATCCACAATTCTCCACTTCTCTATTCACCGTCAGTCGATCCTATTTCGCCCCCAGCATAAACACACGAATTAATTAAAAATGTCATCGTGTTTAATCCAAGCATCACAAGTTGGGCAACCTTCTACTGTATCAGGACAACGTGTTCCAAACAGTTTGTGTATGTAAATCCAACTAATCAACCTATCTAGCATATGCCTTCCGTATGTTTATGGTGGAGGCGGGGGGTATCGCACCCCCGTCCTGCCCGACTTTCAATCCGCATCAACGAACTGTAAGTATATTTATACCACACTGAACACCTTTTGTCAAGGCCTTTTTCATCATTTTAGAATTTTTCTTTACCCGAACAGTAATCACACATTCCTTCATTTTCGTCATGTTCTTTTGAAGTAATAGGACAATCACATACCGGGCAATCTAACATATATGCTCGAATTGCTTGTATCCGTTTATAACTTTCTTCTAAATCTTTAGACCAAACCATCTAATCAGAATCTTTCTTTAAATATTCTTGTTGTGCAAAATAATAAAGTCGAAATTCAGCATTAGCATTATCTTCTTGTTTGATGCCGCGTATAATAGCCCTGCCGCCAGTGCCTAATATTTGTTTTTTATAATCATCAAGTTTTTCTTGCATTTCTTGACTGTAAGAAATTTCATAGGATATGGGAACATTTTTTCCTTTTACTACAACCCAAAGATAAATAACCTCTGACTCTTCTGCGACATGGTGATGAACTACAAAAAACTCTTCAGGCAACTCTTTTTTAGTAGGAGTTCCTAGAAGATCGGTATATGTATAAATTACACTCGTTGCAATAAAAAGTGATAAAGGAATAAACACAATTAACCATGCTTTTCTTTTTAACAATGTTATCATTGTTCCTAAACATAACACTACAAAAAACACCATTGTAAGAAGTATTATGTTGAGTTCCATTATTAACATTATCGTTTTCCCTGAGGCTCAAGCATTGGCTGATCACTAGGCTCGCGAGATTCAAACTCACCCCGAAGTCTGGTCGTGTTTATAAAAAATTTCTCAATCGTATTTGTTTTAATCATATCTCCCTTTAGATTGAGTGTAAAACGCCGCACAGTAAGTTCTTGACCATGATGGGTCAATAATATATTTTCTTCCCATAACAATTTATAAGGATTTATTCTTAACAATGTAATTTTAATTGGAATATCATCACCACTACGTTTTTTATACGCATGTACATTAACAATATATTCGCCCTTTATCCATCCACGAAATGTAACTACTTCTCTATTTAATTCTATAATTTGTCGTGTTCCATCTGGTAAGAAAATAATATCATTGACTTGACCAAGATCATCTTTATCTAGATGCATCAACCCTGCAACTTTATTTTTAAATGATAAAAGATTTTTTACAGGGTCTTCTATCCATATGTCAATATCGTCCTTGGATTTATCACCCCATTCAAGTGTTACGATATACTCTGCTTTTCTTTCAATCTCTGATTTCTTTGGAATTGGATTAATCAACATCAATGCAAGAATAAACATACTGATAAAAGCTAATAGTAGAATGAACAAAAAATCTACAAATGCTAAATGACCACTCCTAGAATACATTATATTTTATATTCCTTTTACCTTCCCATACACTGTCAATTGAACTTTAAGAATGATTGTTGAAACTAATCCTATTAGAGTAGTATTTAATGCGGTAAATAATCCCTGACTCATTGAAGATAACGCTAGACGAATACTGTGAGCATCGTTAAATTCAATTGAAGAAAATGTACCTTGCAACATTATCATAAATCCAATAACAGTTCCTAACATACCTAATGTTAATACAACATCAGATACAAACCATTCAACATTAACACTAACAGCGTCTAACACCTTAAATTTATAACCAAGACTAAGCGTTGTTAATACAGTAATCACTGTGATTACAAATGTTATATAGGTAAGGTCATTAGTATATAATGGCACTAACCATCCCATACTATGCGTGATATGTAAACCTGCAACCATCGCACAAACAATCAGCCACCAACAGAGAAAATCTTTCATTATTGAGCCACTTCCTGTTTTGCTGGTATAATCATTTCAAAATTTTGTCCTTGAGTAAGTATACAACTCCTTTGTGTAGAAAAATGTTCAACTACAGCAAACAAGTTATTAAGAGGATTTGCATACAGTTGTATCAAAGATGTTATTGCGCCCATTTGATTTTGATTTGTGCCAAACATAACTGGTTCCATTCCATTCATATCTTGTATATAATTTTGTATTACAAGAGTATTATTACAAGGAACTGTTTTTTGTACCATAACTATTGTGCCGTATGGTGGCTCTTGGTTTTCGTTTATTGGTGGTGTAACTTCTATTATTGGTGTAACTTGTGTAACTTCATTTTTTTCGGGCCACAGCGGAACTGTTTCCACTTGTTCACCAGGCGATTCTATTACTTGAGCATAAACAACTGTTGGAATAAGTAAACAAACAGTTGTCAAAAAAAGTATAAAATTTCCTTTAATTATGGATTGGGCGGCCTGTATTATCTGTCTCATTTTGTTTTTTCCATTCATCAACGGAGTCTGTCAGTGCATCTAAAAAATCACACTTTTGTCTGATAAATTCTTGAACAGTTCCATCTTCTGTTACAACTAAAATTACTACTTGACTTATATCAATTCCTGTTAACTCACTAAACATCTCTGCATATGCAGAACCTTGAATATAGTAATTTTCATTCCATGCATCTGACCGTTCTTTGGTAGAAGTCTTAAAATCTATAATTGAAAGTCTGCCCTTATACTTTGCAATGCAATCAACTCTACCTGCTACCCCATATTTATCACTATATAAACCACACTCTTGGGCATATATGTCACTTATATTCCCTAGGGCATTATTCTTTAATTGGTTAAATAAACACAAAGGAAGGAAATCCTTTTCATGTTTTTTCCATTTCTCAGGATAATCTATAGATACATTATTTAAATAATCTTCACACATATGATGAACTTTAGTGCCTCTTGCAGCTGCCTTTCCCGCTACATAATTTGCAACCTCATCACCCACACGTTTACGCCATTCTACCAATCCTTTTTTATTTCGGATTGATAAAACAGTGGTGATTGAAGGATAATAATTTTCTTGTGGTGTTACATAGAATCTTTTTCGATCTATTGTTATTGTTTCTAGTTTTGGTAACTTCACATATACATGATTAAATATTGACATTACTCTGAACTTCTCATCCTCACTACAAGTCTATCTGCTCGATTTGTTACTTGACGATACCATTTGCTGTCTACCATTTCATCAGCGGCCGCTTCCCAATTACGAGAATCGACACCACGTTTCATGCCTTTAAATTTAGACAATCTAGTATAGCCCATATTGAACATCATATTTGCTATAATTAGCTGTACTTCCAGCGGAAGATCATAAAAGTCATCATACAGTTTTTCACAATCTGAAAGTACCGTTTGTACATCTTCTTCAAATACCTCTTGTACTCTACTGTCATCAACTTCTGCTCCCACAGGCCAACCATATTCAAAATCTTGACTAGTAATTAAGTGGCCGATGCCAAATGTCTCATATCCTAAATGATCAAGATAAATTTTATTTACACAACCTTCATCTCGTTCTAAATCTTCTCTCAATTGATCTACCAATTCATCTGTTTTCATCATTCTATACCTATACCTAATTTAATCTTATTAATAAGATAACTGCGAACAAAGCCACTACGAACAATATCCCCGATAGTAAATTCAGTGCAATTAAATTCATCCATTTCTTCAAGGATTCGTAAGAAGTCATGCAGTCCATTTCTCTCATTTTGCTTTACCAAATCTGTTTGGTCAAAATCTCCACAAAATATAATCTTCGAATCCTGCCCTACTCTGGTAATGATTGTATCAAGCTCATGAAAGTTCATATTCTGACATTCATCTACTATAATGACTGTATTATCAAATGTCAACCCCCTTAGAAAAGAAGTTGATAAAAAATACAGAGTACCTTGACCTTTGAGCCTATCATATAGATTATTAAATTGTTGCTCATTTTGCATTTCAAACATGAATTGAACCATGTTCTGATATGGCACTTGATACAATGAACCCTTATCTTCCTCATCGCCAGGCAGAAACCCAATCTCTCTGGTAGGAATAAGTGATCGAACTAAAACAACTTTGTCATAAGAACTCTTTAAATCCATTACATCTTTTAATGCAAGATATAATGATATAAAAGTTTTTCCTGTACCAGCAGCTCCAAACAAAAATTGGTTCTTACCCTTTTTCCAAGAATCAAAAACTAGTTTTTGATTATCAGTAATTGATTTAATAGTTACTAAATTACTATGATTTATTTCTTTATTTTTTTTATTGCTTGTCATGTTTAATTAATCTTCTACAGGGGCCGGGGGTGCATTTACAGTTGGACCATAATAGCCAGGAGCAGTACAATATTGGCTCGTTGTACGATCTTTGAAGAATACTGACCAATCTGTATCGTTTACAAAAAACCAGAGTGCCAGCCCAAGGCGGTTCACACCGGCCCATGCTAATACCATTTCTTTTTCCTCAGTTTGTTTAATCAGCTCCTCGTAAGTATGTATGCAAAAGAAATTTGGTTGTTGTGTAGTATGCTCTGCAGCTACAACTGAAATGTTTAAAATTATTCCAACAACTACAAGAGAAGCTAAAAATGTGGTAATTTTTTTAGTTGGTATCATGGTATATATTTATATCACTCTATGTTTTTTCAAAACATTCCTTGTTTTAATTTCTTTATGAGATTTGTTCTGACCACCATATCTATTAGCTAAAGGACTGCCTGGGTGTGAATTCGCTATCTGTTCCATACGCTCAGTAAACCCACCATCTACTTTAGGTCCAACGCCCATAAGATGATCCCCTGCAATCATAGGTGCAGTTTTCCATGCCTGTCTGATATGTGGACTATTTTCCTTTAGGGCTTCCATATCAGCAATAGACATGAACTCTTCCCATTCCTCACCTGTATTCGTGTTTATAAAATCATAATTTGGCATTAAATTTTATCTCCAATTGATTCGGATCACCGCCAAGTAATGTAACTTTGTAATTAAGATCATAAATTTGTTGACCAAGTTCTACAATTCTAATTTGCAAAAGATGAACCTGTGTTTGCATTTGTGATATTTCTTTCATCCACCTATCTTCAGGCAGCATAGTTGGATTTTCTTCTCTCATTTCACGCAATCTACGCAACATGTAATCATAATAACCTTCCCTAAGCATTTACCCACTCCGGCTTAGTTTTTCGTTTCTAAATTGTGAAACCTAACTTCTCTAATATATAGTAAGTTCGATAGGGCGTGATGGCGTGATAGTAGCTACGACATCTTTCATAACTCTTGACCTACAACTTTTGCAAAATCACCTTTGACATCAATATAATATACATTACGAATACCGACTTCTTTAATCAGTACCTTACATACTTTACAAGGATAACTAATAGCATAACTAAGATTTTTCAAAATACGAACAACGTACAAATCTAAACCTTCACAGTTATCTAATCCTCTTTTAATAATAGCATGTTGTTCTGCATGAAGGAATGGCCACTCTGTCCTGTATCTTAATAATGGATGAGTCTTGTAACTATTATTACCTACACTTATGATACAGTTCTTCTTATTAACCAATACAGCGCCAAGACGATATGAACCTCGCCCTCCACCAACACCTGTTCCATTCATAGATACTGCTTTTGCAGCGACAAAAAATTTATCTTTCATTGTGGTCTAACAGACGAGTAGAAATTGCTTCTTTAAGTTGGCCAACAAGTTCATCTGCTGGAGTCACAATATTAATATTAAAACTAATACTTATTCTGTTATAATCTGATCTATTGGGATCAACTGAATGAAAAAGCCAAGAAGGAAATATTAAAATTGATCCTTCATAGAGGTCTAATGAAGTGGAATTAAAATAAAAACTATTCACTTTGCTGGATGACAGATTTAAAAGATGACCACATGATACCATTGAACTAGCAGCTATAGGATTATGAAACCTAAGTTCACCACAATTAGCAGGAGTCTTTACATAGTACACACCTGACCAATGACAATCAGGGTGAACATGTTCCCTATTAAAATCTCCTTTTCGATTTATATTTACCCATCCATGACTAAACAAAGCTCCCAAGTTTTGTTTATAATTATTCTCAAATAAGATAATTTCCATGCACTCATTTATATAATCATAAATACATTCAAATCCTTTTTCTTCTTTTAAATTTATAGCAGAACTTTGCCATCCTCCGACATTAGTAAATGTAACACCTTTATCTCTTTGTTCTTTTTCTAATATAATATTTTCAAGTTTTCTGTTATCTATTTTATCTGTCTGATGTTTCCATACTTGACTTGGAAATAAATTATTAACACGAAGTGGCTCACTAGAAATATAATACATTTAATGTCCCATTAAAGATTGCTGTTTCGTACACCTGTCCGTTTTCGTAGCGGCGGACGGCGCGGCGGTGCAGTAATAGACAAAAACTCTTCACTATTTAAATACTTGTCCCAAAACTCATCCCAAATTTCTGTCCTGTATATATCACTCTTGTAGTAAAAATTCATTCCAGTTGGGTGGTCGCCGTGTTTATTTTTATAGTTCTTCAATGCTCTATCAAAGATTGTTTGTTCAAATTCAGTGTACACATGCTTCATTCTTTTAATGCCCCTTTCACTTTCTCTACAAGATTCTCGTAGGTTGCATAAGAACCACCTGTCCATTCACCATCTTCAAACTCACGAATTTCTATATTTCCTGCCGGTTTGCTTTGACCGTCAATAGCTAATTCGTTTTCTTCCATTAACGATATTTCAACATGTTTCATCTTTCATCTCCACTGCCACCAAGCTTTCCACGTTCCATCCTAGACCGCAACTTGTCAACATTTGCCTGTGCAACTTCTTCTAGAGTTACCCCCAGATCATCTGCAAGTGCAGAGATATACCACAACACATCACCTAGTTCAAGGCCCACGCCGACCATTGATCTACCGTCTCGCATATGTTTCTTAATTTTCTCTGCAACTTCACCAGCTTCACCACACAATCCAAGTGTAGGATACACCACTTTACAATCTTCTGGATAGATTGCTGTTGAACGTGCAAATTCTTGATACTCATCAAATGTCATTTTGTATCCCATCTATAAAAAATGTGATCCTCTATTTCAATCGTTCTTTGTTTAGTCTTTGCCCAACCCGGCGTTACATAATCTGCATGATAAAATAATGCACCATCTGTGATATCTACAAATGGAAGTTCATTATACAATATTACTTTAACTAAGTCAAGGACTTCTTGATACTTTTCTTTGTTATGAGGAGTATCATTTTTCCCATCACAATACCAAGAAAATTGACATTTGTTTTTGATAGGATAATAAATTCTTTCTTCTGGGTCTAAATCCTTATATTTTTTTGTTTTCCAACTTTCTCTTGTTGGGCCTTGATAAACAACTTCACAAATTGTATTGGGGAAACGCTTATCATTAACACGATTTAATACAACAGCGGTTACACCAAAAAGACCAGCAGTCCCTTGATCTCTGGCCTCATGATACACATTAAGTGCAAGACAATGTGCTGATACGCCAAGACCATCAACAGACATAGCTGTTGTGTCATCAACAGATACATATGTTGTGGTTTTTGCCGTACCAGATAACAGAGTTGCAGAAATAACTACTGCTGATAAAGCAGCTATGATAAACGTAGTTTTAAATCTCATATTTCATCCAATGTTTTTTCAATATACTCTTTAGCATAGACTCTTCCCCCAAAACCAAATTTTGATTCTGCAAGATCAACAATTTCCTTAACAGTGTACTCAGATTCACCGTCACAAAAGAAGTTATCACAAAACTCTTCAACGTCCATTATCCAGTTTTTCACTTTACCCATTATATAACTCTTCAATAGAAGTATGGAAACCTTCAATTTTCCATACTTCTTTTTCAGCTATTTTTGCATCTTCCAGATTTTCCCAAACCTTGGCATCAGGATTATCCCAACCCTTTACAAAATAAACTATTCCAGGCGGCGATGCTCGGGCCCAGTCAGGGACAATCCCCGACACGAATTCATTTGTGCCACCTAATCGAATCTTATATGTCATTATGCAGTATCCTTGTAGTGTTGTTTTAGAACTTCTTCATAAGTATTAAACGCTCGTTCAAACTTCATTCCGTATATTGTGTGTAATCCAATCAAAGCATTTGCTAATTTATCTTGATCTTTATGCAAATCCTTATCGATAACTTGGTCATACAACAATTTAACATCATCTACCAACTGCCAACATTCCATAATATGTTGTTCTAAATTTTGCATTTTACTTATTACGCAGACTCTTGCATATCTTTACGATTTGCTATGCCCTGATATTCACAGAATCGAACAAACAAACCTAATTGACGACCAAAAGCTTCAATTTCCCAAGGATAATCCCAATAGTTGATATCAGCCATATCGAACTTGGTCTTGTTAAAGCGAACCATATCCCGCTCTACATACTCGTACATTTCACCCCTCGCCCATTGCTTGACATGAACCATCTCATGCGCGAGAGTGATAAGAATATTACGAATAGTACAGCTCGTATCCAGAGTGATAGTAAATTCTTTGGGTCGAACGCTGTCGTCTTCCCAAATCGCAGTTCCTTCGTTACCATCCTCACTAAGCAGATTTTTATTGAGATTAATATTAATCTCCAAACCAGCGATGAGTCTCTTACCCATCAACTTCTCAGCATACCACCACGCCGCAGTTTTTACTATCTTACGAGTTAGTTTGTTGGAACCTGTAACCTTAACTAACATGATCAATCTCTCTCATTTCTCATCATACCCTATAGTACCACACTCAACAAGGTTTGTCAACAGCTAATTTAGGCTGCTTCCTTCATAATTTCTTCACACAATTCCAGAACTTCTTCCTCGGTAAACCTTGCAAAAGCACGCCGATAGTCCGCCACCCGCTCCCTAGTGACACTCATCTTGATACCAATGGTATTATCTGGTGCTTTACCATTGTCTTTACCCAAAGCACCAACAGTAGGCGTGTCAATAACACAACGGAGATATTCCATCATGCGTGGGGTAACCCGACGACTCCGTTCCGTGCTTTCCATATATCGTTTCTTCATAACAACCTCTTCATTTCTCACTATACCTTATTCTACCATATGAAACAGGGTTTGTCAAGGGCAAGGCACCAAAAATCGTAGCATCTAAGTGCTTGATTCTAAACAGTAAATGAAAAAAATTCTAAGGCCCTGATTCTAAACGATTTTCAAAAAAAGTTCGATAATCCATCCACCCATCATCGGTCTGAAACCCCCAAATCCTCGTTCTGCGGCCATGCCAAAAGAGGGTCCAACAGGGGCTGTTCTCCTTTAGTTCCAACCAGTGCATATCGGTAGATTTCTGGGTTCTCCACGATCCAGGCCCTCTCCAGAACGTCCCAGCAGGTGTATGTTCGTAATACCCCCCACTGATGATAAATGTTCCCCAATTCCACGGGTGGTCGTGTAGGATGGGCTCATCTGACAGGAGGATTTTATGCAGATAGGCATTAAACGGTACGTTCACGTTCCGTTCTAGGTGATCTGATTTCTC
>Ga0209089_10003028_pt1 | contig 14508 bp, 11 predicted proteins | sample ArcticOcean_MG_C_FD_187431 | JGI IMG/M metagenome (GOLD analysis project Ga0209089, IMG submission 187431) | Marine microbial communities from western Arctic Ocean - ArcticOcean_MG_CB2_150 (SPAdes) (version 2) | ecosystem: Environmental > Aquatic > Marine > Oceanic | place: Arctic Ocean: Canada... | reverse complement strand
TCTAAATTTACATAATTAAAGAAATTTTATTAATCATTTCATTGATAATGATTAGATTACAGCATAAGAATCACGAGAGTTACATCCAAAATATATACTAAAAATTGGACACAAATATGAATCCTAAAATAATCAAATGAAATAAAGTTGGAGTCCTAAAATGAAAACTGAAATAATTTCATGACAAAACTCCGCTACCTCATTTTACCTATAGTAACCACTCTACTCATTGGGGTACTCAATACCCGATTAGGTACATTGCCTCCATTGGGAAAATTTCTTGATCCCTTCCATGGTTATCTTGCCTTGGTGGGCTCGGATGATCTTAATCGGCTGCAGATGGACATCTCTCAGCTTGAAGCACCGGTTACCGTAATTTTTGATAGCCTGAGAATTCCTCATATATTCGCTGAAAATGACCATGATCTCTATTTTGTACAAGGCTATATAATGGCATCAGAGCGACTTTGGCAAATGGAATTCCAAACTCACGCTGCCGGTGGACGGCTTAGCGAAATTGTGGGCGAAAAGGCTTTGGGATATGATCGCTTTCAACGAAGGGTGGGCATGAAATTTGGAGCAGAAAATTCTCTAAACGCCATTATGAAAGATCAACTATTATCACCAATGGCAAATGCTTTTACGAAGGGAATTAGTACTTATATTACTTCACTACCAAACAACCAATTCCCGCTGGAATATAAAATATTGGATTATGCTCCTGAACCCTGGACTCCCTTAAAAACCAGTCTGCTTTTAAAATATATGGCTTGGATGCTCACTGGGCGAAACACAGAACTAACCTATACCCGTATGTGGAATGAAATGGGGCAGGATGTAGTAGAAGAACTTTTTCCCATCTATCCCTGGTTTGTGGATCCTATAATTCCCCCGGGAACAAAATATGATTTTGAACCCTTGCCATTAGATCAACCTCCTAATTTGTATCAATCCAAAGCGGATAGAGGTAATATTATTACACAAGAACATGAAGGTATTGGAAGTAATAACTGGGTGGTTTCAGGCAGCAGAACAAATTCGGGAAATGCTATTCTTGCCAATGACCCACATTTGGGATTGAATCTGCCATCTATCTGGTATGCCATGCATTTGGTAAGTCCTAACCAGAATGTTATGGGGGTATCACTCCCTGGTGCACCCGGCATTATTACCGGGTTTAATGATCATATTTCATGGGGAGTAACCAACGGTTATGATGATGTGATGGATTGGTACGACATCCAATTTAAAGATTCTACCATGACTGAGTATTTTCATGATAATAAGTGGAAGCCCACCCGAAAAGTTGTGGAAAAATTTAAGATAAGAGGAGGAATGACTTTTAATGATACCATTACTTTTACCCATCATGGTCCTATTGTGTGGGATACGCCCTACCAAACATTATCATTGGGGGAAAAGAGTATCAGAAATTCAATCCGGCAGGTGTCAACAGGCAGGGCATTGAGATGGTTGGCACATGATGAATCCAATGAGTTACGTACCTTTTACTTGCTGAATACGGCTAAAAATTATGATGATTTTGTCCATGCGCTTGAATTTTTTAACTGCCCGGGACAGAATTTTGCCTATGCAGATGTGGAAGGAAATATTGCCCTGTGGCATGCCGGAAATAATCCTGCAAAGTGGGAAAAACAGGGTATGTTTATCAGCGATGGGACAGACCCTCGTTACGATTGGCAAGCGGTAGTTCCCCATGATCAGAAGCCTCATGTAAAAAATCCGAAACGAGGTTATATTGGGTCTGCCAATCAACACCCAACCACATCAGATTACCCCTATTTCCTCAGTGAGTTTTATTGGGCAAGTTTCCGCTGGAATCAAATTCATACTCGGCTGGATACCCTTCATTCTGCAAGCATAAATGATATGCTTGATATTCAATTGGATAACCGCTCTGTATTTGCGGAAAAGACCATGCCCATTATTTTACGAACGTGGAAAGACCATCTGAAAAATGATTTAGAAAGGCAGACTTTTACAATACTTTCTGATTGGGATTATGAAATGGATGGGCATTCTCCGGCACCCACAATGTACCGGTATTGGTACGCACAATTAGAAGTTTTAACCTGGGAAGATGACCTTGGCAAAGATAATGATAAATTTATTTGGCCGTACCGGGATAAAATGATGGAACTCATTTTGACCAATCCTGAATCTCACTGGTTTGATAATAAATCAACTACGCAGATAGAAACATTTTCTCATCTCTCCCGGAAGGCATTTCATACAATGGTTTCAGAATTACAAAAAATATATGGGGATGATATTTCAACTGATTGGATATGGGCAAAACATCAGGGTACCGATATCAATCATGTAGCAAATATTCCGGGAATGGGTGTGAGGGGTCTACCCACATCCGGGGGAAGTGATATACCTAATGCAATGGGGACGACCTTTGGACCTTCATGGAGATTCGTTGTGGATATGGGGGAAACGAAATCAGCTTATGGAATTTACCCTGGTGGTCAATCCGGATTTCCCGGAAGTAAATATTATGACAATATGGTGGATGACTGGGTAAATGGTGTTGCTTATCCATTATCTTTTCCAGATAATCCAGCAGAAATTTCAGGTGAAACCATAATTTTAGGAAATGGAAAATGAAACGAATTCTTATCATTTCACTCATTTGTTTTTTTCTACTTCCATTTACTGTCTGGTGGATGATTTGGATAGTTCTCAGTGGTTGCGGGTGGTTTGCGAATACCTACAAAGAAGCACTAAAAATTGGCATTGCTGCTGCGTCACTTACTTGGGGAATTAAAATTGGTATCGGATATTTTTCAGGTGGCTCTATTCTTATACAGCGAGTTGCCGATATGTTTGGTTTGGGTTCTTCAATTGGGCTAATAATAGTAACACTAATTTTGGCAGTATTATTGGGTGGGCTCAGTGCACTAAGTGGGTATCAACTACGCAAAGTGTTTCGACATTCCCCATTCACTCCGTGAAGTCCTCTTAAGAGAGGAATTTATAAATTGGGTGGAAATCTGTTTGGGTATAGATTCTCCTCTTTGGAGGAGACCTGCTGAAGGCAGGGAGGTGGGTTTCATTAGATAATAATTATGGAAAAATCTAAATTTATTGCATACTCTAAATCCTTCTTCTCCTAATTCTTAATCTCCAAAAAATTAAGATAGTAATAAAAGCTATAAAAATTCCTGTCTTTTGCCGACGGGGATAATTTATTTTACTATGAGCCTGCATAACGAAATTTTCATTCATATAATTCTGTAAACCAAATTCCCAAAACAAGGTATCACTGGCTGTGGAATCTGCATTGGTAGATTCTAAATTTCCGGGTAAAATTAGCTGAAATGAAAAACTGTCATCAATAAGGTCTAATGTGATTTGGAGCTCATCTTCTAGGGTTTTAAAAATGGAATCCATTTCATTATAAAGATGAGGAGAGGCCGGCTGCATGATAATATCTAGCCCCATATTTTTATAAAATTCAATTTCATCTAATAGAGTTGAATCGCTTAGCATCTCCAATTCATTATTTTTCCAATTTAGTAATTCAGAATTAATGATGGGACGAGTATTCCATTCTATATCCGCTTGATTTAATGTTTCAGTTAAAAGATACATTATCGCTTCTTTCAGCCAACCCTTTGGTGGGTTTTCTGTATCTAAAATAAATTGTTCCACAAGAGGGTATTTACTGCCCACATTGCGTCCCTCAATTTCAGCATCAAAAGAAAAAGTTTCCCTAAAAAACCAATTAAAATGCTTCACCTTAATTTTATGTTTCAGCAAGGATTCAAAATAAATTGAATCCCCTTTATAAAATGTATTTGGAAAATATTCATTACGGTTAAATAAACGGTGGGCGGTGTAATCATATGATTCTGCTTCAGTATTTTCCAAAGTGGAATTAATAGTCCATTTTGCATCGGTTGGCAGAGAAAAATCAAAATCCATGAGGTCATTTTTATCCCCGTGACCTTTGTATTTTACCTCGTAACTACCATCGGGTGAAACAGTAAAGGAGAATTTATGCTCAACGCAGGAGAAAATCAGTAAAATTACTCCTGTATATATTAGTTGTTTAATTTTGTTTTGAATAACCATTACCTGTTTTATAAATAAACCATTCTGCTCAAATAAATAGTCAACAACTTAGAAAAGTTGTTGTGCAACCCACCAATACTGTTTGACAATTCAGTTGGTGGGCAGGCATGCTTTTTTACCCGCCAGCAATAACTACGACCAACATTGGCGGACCAGCTTGTTGAGATTTTGTTAAAATTACCCATTGCTGGATTGTTAAATAGATAGAAAAATATTTTGTAATCATATTTAACCTTTCGCTCCTATATCAATTTCTTTATTGATACAAACTGGGTGATTAATTGGTTCCACCACATTACCTCGATTCAGATAAAAATCCGGATCAAGAGCGGCTTTGGCTGAACGTACTTGATCAGCAGCTTCTTCTCCATAACATTTAAGAAAGTCCGGGCGTTTGCGTTTGCCTGTGCCATGCTCTGCAGAATAAACGCCACCGAGTTTCGCAGATTTTTCTATTATCTGACGATATGCTTCCAGCGCTTTTGACTGCTGATCCTTAGTAGGTATCAAATGAAAATGCAAATGGCAATCCCCTAAATGTCCAAATAGGAGGTACTCAATATCGGCAGTTTGTAATATTGAATGAGTTATTTCTAAAAATTCAGGAAAATTTTCTGGGGGTACAATGGTATCGGTTAAAATACTCCAGGTATCCATTTGACGTGTTTTCTCTAATGCATTTGCAGGTATGGAGTGTCGGGCTTCAAAAAATGTCTGCCAGTTTTGGGGAGTATTCAGCAGCAGAATCCCGTCCTCATGAATGCCACAATTTGATTTTGTCAATATATTTAGCCAGTCTTCGGCAACGTCCTCTACTGTTTCATTATAAAGGGGAATCTGCAGATAAATCCCAACTTCAGAGTTGGAATAAAATAATGTTTCCCGATGATCCATAAAGTTTTGGCAATTATATCCAAAATATTCTAAAGCAGTAATTTGGGATAAGTCACCTTCAAAATGATTACTGATATATTGATGAAATCTGACAGCATCCATTTCATTTGGAAGAGTAAAAAACATGTCCAGAAATTCATCAGGCATTTCTTTGAGTCGAAAAGTAGCAGATGTTATGAGTCCAAAAATTCCCTCAGATCCTATCAAAAGGTCAACTAAATCTACTATCCCATTTTCATCTGAGAATGGTCCGCTAGCATTCTTAATATCCGGCCGCGGATAAGATGGTAATTCAACAATTACTTCACCATTGGGAAAATCAAAAACAAACTCCCCATTATTTGAAATATAATCTCCACGATTGCAGGAAACTTTAAATCCATTAGGCGTTAGAAATTCTAATCCTTCCGTCCAATAGCGCGTGGCTCCTGCAGGTCCTGGAATAAAACCAGACGCATTACAAGAAAGCGTGCCGCCCACCATAGCTTCCTTTCGGCTGGTAGGGTCCACCGGATAATGCAATTTATTATTCGATTGCCTCAATGCTGCCTTTCGCATGTCTTCCAGATAAATTCCTACCGGAGTGGTTAGTATTTTTGATTCAATATTAACCTTCACACTTGGCTGTGTCATTTTTTCAATTGAGAGGACTACCCCTCCCTCGGGCGTAGCACTACCCGTTAAATTGGTTCGTCCTGCAGAAATTGTGAGGGGAATTTTTGCACTCTGGCAACATCGGAGCACTAACGCACATTCCAGCTCATTTCTCGGACGACACAAAACTTCTGCATTTCCGGTGATGTTGGAACTGTCACGCTCATACCCATTTACAATATCTAAATCAGAAGTAATATCAATTTTAAATTCCAATGAGAGAAATTCTACCAAATCTGAAATTATTGGGTTTTTCTCCGCCCAAGCTGAGATTTTTTCAACGGCATCATCATCTAAAATAGATTGAATAGGAATACGCTTTTTGCTCATATAATTAATAATTCTTGAGTTTCAATTTTATCTAACTCTCACTGCCTGTTAAATTACTCCCCAATTAATAATTAATTTTAATGAAACTTGACGGACTTGACTATTTAGATTTATCCAGCCTATTATCAGAAAATGAAATCATGGTTCAGCAATCCACACGGAAATTTGTGGATAGGGAAATAATTCCCATTATTGATGAACATTTTGAAAATGGCACATTCCCTGATACCCTCACTTCAAAAATTGCGGACATGGGTTTCTTTGGAATAAACCTTCCAAAGGAAGTTGGCGGAGGTGGAATGAACAATATCATTTATGGATTAGTCTGTCAGGAAATAGAACGGGGTGATTCTGGAATCCGTTCATTTATTTCTGTACAAAGTTCTCTGGTTATGTACCCTATTCATGCCTTTGGATCTGATCAGCAGAAAAAGAAATGGCTTCCACTTTTAGCAAAAGGAGCTGCAATCGGTAGTTTCGGTTTGACGGAACCAAATAGTGGCTCAGACCCCGGAAGCATGAAAACATTGGCAAAAAAAGTGGATGGAGGCTTTTTACTCAACGGCACTAAAATGTGGATCACCAATGGAAGCAATTCAGATATTTCCCTTGTCTGGGCAAAAACAGAAGATGAGGTGGTGCGGGGCTTTCTGGTTGAAAAAGGAATGAAAGGTTTTTCCGCTCCAGAGATGAAACATAAATGGTCACTCAGAGCCTCTAATACTTCAGAATTAATATTACAGGATGTTTTTGTGCCAGAAGAAAACTTGCTGCAGGGTGTGGAAGGATTAAAAGGTCCTCTCAGTTGTTTAAGCCAAGCACGTTATGGAATTGGCTGGGGAGCCATCGGCTGTGCAATGGCAGTATATGAAGCCTCCCTTAAATATGCCAAAGACCGCATTCAATTTGATAAACCCATAGCCTCATTTCAGTTGGTTCAGGAAAAACTGGTATGGATGCTCACCGAAATTTCCAAGGGACAGCTATTGGCTTACCAAGTGGGAAAAAATAAAGATTCCGGCACAGTAACTCCTCAGCAGATTTCCATGCTGAAACGCAATAATACCTGGGTGGCCCGAGAATGCGCTAAACTTGCTCGTGAACTCCATGGAGCTAATGGAATCTCCGGCGAATACCCCATCATGCGGCATCTCATGAATATGGAATCTGTCTATACCTATGAAGGCACATTTGATATGCATACATTGATTTTAGGACAAGACATCACCGGGATACCTTCATTTAGATAATACAAATTATTGGAAACTCCCTCATCAAAAATATTCAAATCGCATAAATCCTTGTCCAAATGAGATTTTCCAATGACCTAATCCGTAATATACTTTTTTGGGCTCAACAGAAACGTTGGCTCATAATTATCGCTATCCTAGGAGTTGTAATGTACCAACTGCCTTATCCAGATAGTATTTCACCTTCAGGATATCGCACATTAATTCTGAGCATCATTGTCATTTCCCTGATCATTACCGAGCCAGTTCCATTGCCTGCGGTTGCCTTGCTTATCGCCGTTTTGGAAGTGGCATTTCATATAGCCCCGGCGGCAGAAGTAGCCAAAACTTACATGAATGATTCCGTCTTTTTTATAATGGGCTCCCTCATGATGGCTGTGGCCATTGTTCATCAGGGATTGGATACACGATTGGCATTGGGAATAATCCGCCTCACCGGGAATAAAGTAAAAAATATTGTATTGGGATTCACCTGTATTTCGGCATTGCTCTCATCCTTTATTGGGGAACATACCGTAGTAGCTATGATGCTTCCGGTGGGACTTTCTCTGGTACGAAACTGTGGAAAAAACAAACCCATTCCTAATTTGACAGCTTTGATTCTATTCAGTATTGCCTATGGGTCAACCGTAGGAAGTATTGGCACACCATCAGGCGGAGCACGCAATGCCATCATGCTGGAATACTGGCGTACTATTACTGATGGCGGAGTAACCCTTACTTATTTTCAGTGGATAGTCATGGCGTACCCCATGGTAATTATTGGAATGCTCAGTGCTGCCTTTCTGCTTCAAATGGCTTTCAAACCCGAATTTACCAGAATGGATACAGCCATCCGCCGTCTAAAAATACAAGTAGCACATAAAGGAAAAATCACCGGTAACGAATTTTTGACTATCTTGATTTTCGTTATTGTGTTTCTCTGCTGGATTTTCTTAAATGAACAATATGGTCTGGGAATAATCGCTATTGGTGGGGCCTTTTTGTACATGGCAACGGGATTGGTCGAATGGAAACAGGTGAGCAGAGATACCAATTGGGGAGTTATCCTCCTATTTGCCGGTGTTATTTCTTTGGGAGTGCAGATGAAAAATACGGGTACCGCTTTATGGATTGGAAATTCTCTCATGAATCAGTTTGCACCATTGATAGACCAATTTACTATGATTCCTTATATTTTAAATATTTTTCTCACCATGCTAATGTCAAATATCATGAGTTCCAGTGGAACTGTGGCAGTGTTGGGACCTATTACATTGAGCATGGGGGGTGATCCTGCTTATATGGGAATGACCACTGCCATCTCATCGGCATTTGGATATTTTTCTGCCATTGCAGCACCTGCTTGTATGATCATTTATTCTTCCGGCTTGGTAAAAATGACGGACTTTCTGAAAGCAGGTTGGCGCATGGCCATAATGTCAACCATTACCCTTTTATTGATTTACAAATTTTATTGGCCCCTTGTAATCGGGTTCACCAATTTTAAATAGGAAATAATTATTATGAAATTTCTCATAGCTCTAAAAAATACCACGGATGAATCTAAAAATATTCTGGAAATTGGCTGTAAAATTGCCGAGGGGTTCTCTGCGGATTTAACCATTTGTTATATTGGCAAACAATCCAGAGCACTCATTGAGGGAGATGTAAATCTTGCCCGGCAGACACTTTCTGAATGGAATATCTATCATCCCGGATTGGAAGTTTTGGAGTGGGCATTTAAAATTCTCAAAGACAAAGGCTTTGCCCCAGACTCCGAGTTTAATATTGAAAATCTTGTTGAAGATAAAGGGCGGATTCGAATGGTAATCCCAAAAACAACCAATTATCAAATTAGGTTGGTACTTCGTGAGGGTGATCTTTTATCTGAGTTGAATAAAGAAGTGAAACATGGAGGGTGTGACATTGTCATAATGGGTTCTCCAAATCGGAAGCGCATGACCAATAAAATTTCTCAATTTTTAGATACCAGTATATTTTTTGTGAAAAATTTTAATCCGGATTGGAATTATAAAATACTGCTCTGTGTAGATGATTCCAGAGCAACCAAACGGGCTGTGATTTTAAGTACGCGAATTTCCAAGCAATTTGACGCTGAAATCATTTCACTTACAGTGAGTAAGACCTCCTTTTTTGGCAAAGGATATAGGAATGCCCACACTTGGGCAGAGCGCTATTTGAAGCGGGTGGGAATTCCTTTTGAGCCTAAACTTATCAGCGGTAATCCGGTTGACGTATTTGTAAAAGAAGCAGGGGAAGATCATATCATCATTATGGGTAAAGCCAAAGGAAATGAAATTTTGAAATTTATACTAGGGAGCAAACCCATCCACACTGCACAACGTGCCAATTGCCCTGTGTTGTTGGTGAATTGAAATTGAATTGGATTAAATTGTAGTGGCACAATGCATTGTGCCACTACAGAATTACACATCACTTCTCAGTTTGGCAATTCCAGCAGATACCAAAAGAGGCGGGATTCATCTTAATGCAATTTTTACATTCCCACTGAGTACTGTCTTCATCATCGCCCAGCATTTTATCTTCGTATTCTTTAATAATTTTCACTGCTTCCTCAAACTGATTTTCATTCACCTGAACTTTAACCTGGGCAGCATCTATAGGCAAACCTCCTATACCTATAGTAAGGCTTTCCCCAGATAATGAAACTTCAATACCTGACTGTTCCAGCAACCCTTTGATTAAATGGGCTTCCGGGGCGTTGGCTGCTTTGTAAAGAGTTTTAATCATTTGATATTCCTTTCCATTCATTTATAATTGACTTTGGTATGGGATAACTGAGAAATATACAAGGTTCTATGGGGAATTTGGTATGAGGTTTTTAAATGAGGGACAATTTGTTGGGGCACAGCCCGCCATAGGCGGATAAATTAAAATTAGTGAGGTGATTCAGATTGCCTGGGTTGGAGATATCATAAAATTCTATCCCCTGAACCATGGCAGAAACAATGAGGATATCTCCTACAATTGCCGCGTCTAAAAAATGATTTGTCTGAGGGTTATGATAATCTGTAAGTGTAAGGTTTAATGGGAATCCTACGGTGGTGAAAATAATGAATGATAAAAAGTAAATGTAAATATGAGAAGCCATATTACTTTCTAATTATTTAGAATCAGATTGGCTAGTAATACAATGTCTAAAATGTTGAGAGTTTCATCAGCATTAATATCCCCAACAGGATTAGATTCTCCAGAAAGAACTAAATTAATTAATGCAACAATATCCAATATATTGAGTAGCCCATCCTCATTTAAATCACCCGGCAAATTATCATTAATATTATCAAAATAATCAAGGCTGTATTTCTGCGCCCGGGCAATGACCGTATTTGCACCATCTTCAGTATAATCCCATACGATTTCCCCAGCTGTTGTCACCTCCAGGATATGGGCGCTGTCGCAATCGGTAATGAGTGTGTTCCCGTTAGGCTGTCGAAATGACCCTCCCTGCATAGCTGTAAATATATTCTCCTCATATGACCAGTGGTAACTGGTTGGTCCAAATGGTTCAATTCCTTCTATTGAATAATTTCCATCAGAATCAACCGGTGGGATAAACTCCAATACTGCAGACTCACCCCATGGTCCTGAGCCACTATGATAATTATTAAAAAGTATAAAATTACCTTCCCCGGGATAACCATTTGAAATCCAATTAATACTATGTTGATCGCTTAAAATTCTATCTGATTCAGTCCCTCGATCATAATTTTGAGGGTTTCCCCAGCGGTAAAGAAAATCACCCCCCTTGCCATAGTTACCACCCGTATGACTGGCTGCTTCCTCGGTTGTTGTGCTGTGGTCAATTACGAAAATTTCATGTTGGTAGCGAGATGAAAACACAATTTGATCCCAGTCTGGATTATAACTAATTGCATTCACATGAATCCAGTCTGCATTTGCCCCCCCTGGACCAGCAGGAGTTCCTACATCACCATTATTGATATTAAACAGTTCGGGGTGTTCAGAAATAACAGCATAATTGGGACAAGACAAACAATAATCCTGAACCAAATGGTCCCAGAGATGCCACTCCCAAACCACTTCGGCACCACCATTTCCATCAGGCTGTATTTCAAAAAAAGCTGTAGACCACATTTGATTTAATGGATTATCAATTTCTTCCCTTCCCATAGCGAAACCCTCTGTGGCTGTTTTCTTCTCCCAGGCAATCATGAGCACATTTCCATTTGGAAGAGGCTCTACATCGTGGTGGTGTTGAAAATCAGTATTAGAAATTACATGCTCCCATACCAATTCATCATCCCAGGTGAGACATTGCACTGCACCACCAACGCCCCCGCTCTCCATGGTGGGGTTGGAAACACGATAGGGGTATATGAGAAAAGTATTCTCAAATCCAGGTTCATCTCCTGGTATTAAATAGGGCATACTGGCAGGACCATTGCTATGTTCCCAAGACTGGATAATATTAAAATCATTATCCATTAGCTTAGAAGATGAATTACCTCCAAACCCAATTTGAGGTGTAAAAAGGGTATATCCTTCAAATACATCTTGTGAGGAGGATACTGCCAAGCTCATCAATAGAGCCGCATATATATGCAAATTTCTCTTCATACGTATGAAGAAGGTAAAATTATTCGGTAAATAATAATGTGAACTGGCTTAAATAAATTAATTGCCCAAAATCAGGTTCACCAGGGAGACAATATCCAAAATATTAAGCAAACCATCCCCATTTATATCCCCAGAGGCTTCATAATTATTAGAGAGAACCAAATTCACCAGCGATACGATATCCAGAATATTTAATTCTCCGTCTTCATTAATATCCCCTAAAAGTGTATCATCTAGAGCATCAAAATAATCTAAGGGATATCTCTGTGCCCGGGCAATATTTGCATTATTTCCGGAATGAGTATAACTCCAAACCGTGGTTCCATTTTCCGTAAATTCTTTTATAACAGCATCATCGCAATCTGTAACCAGAGAATTACCATTTGGCAAGCGAAAGGCGCCACCCTGCATTTGAGTGGATATATAGGGGGAAGTCCAAGTTTCAGAACTAGGACCAAATGGTTGTCCATCTTCAATGAAATAGTTTCCATTTTCATCAACCGGAGGTACAAATTCTAAGGCTTCATTTCCTGCATTGTTAAATAGAATAAAATTACCTTCTCCAGGATACCCTTCTGGAATCCAATTTATACTGTGTTGACTGCCGATAATATGATAGGAATTAGTGCCACGATCATAATTTTGTGGGTTACCCCATCGATAAAGAAAATCACCCCCCTTTCCGTAATTCCCTCCGGAATGACTGGCTGCTTCTGCGGTTGTTGTTCCATGATCAATGACAAAAATTTCATCTTGATGGTGCGAGGAAATAACTATTTGGTCATACTCAGCATTGTAACTGATAGCATTCATATGCATCCAGTCAGCATTGGATCCGCCGGGTCCACCACCACCACCAACATTTCCATTATTAATATCAAATAATTCCGGATGATCTGATACTACTCCATAATTATCATCACCAGAATCTGCATCTTGGATTAGGTGATCCCATAAGTGCCATTCCCAAACTATAACTCCTCCACCTGCACCATTATGCTGTATTTCAAAGATAGCTTCTGACCACATCTGGTTTAATGGATTGGCATTTAAAGATGTTCGTCCTGCTGAGTAAGCCTCTGTAGCTGTCTTTTTTTCCCAAGCAATCATCAAAACATTCCCATTTGGAAGGGGTTCTACATCATGGTGATGCTGATAATTGGTGTTTGACAGTACATACCCCCACACAAAATCACCATCCCAACTAAGAACTTCAAAAGCTCCACCTACGCCACCAGTGTCCATTGTAGGATTGTTTACACGGTAAGGATATATTAATAAGGTGTTTTCCCATCCAGGTTCGTCACCGGGAATTAAATAGGGCATACTGGCAGCTCCATGGTTGTGAGACCAAGTTTGGAAATTGTTGAGGCTATTATCTTTCAAATAGGTTGTTGTACCACTACCTCCACCGGGGGTGAAAAGGGTATATCCCTCATACGAATCTTGACCGAGTAACAAGCATGTAAGTCCAGATAAAATTAATAAAAAATTCTTTTTCAATATTTTCTTCTCATTACGTTTTGTAACATTTTGAAATATAAATTCAAGCGTAAATTTACATACATGAACTTACTCGTAAATGTAACGATACGAAACAGTTTATCACCTTTTGTGATACGTAATTTTCCCAAAAGTTAACTTTTATATAAAATATGAATCATTAATTACTTCAATGCAAATTTCTACGTATAAACGAATTTTTAAGGCTTATCTAACAGTTGGCACTACCTTTGGCAGTTGGTTTTCGCCTATTATTACGGGTGTACTTATTTCCATTTTAAGAATTACTGTTGGAATAGGGAGGATGTTAGACAGAATATTTTTCCCAAATGCCCTTAATAAAAGATTGGAAAAACCTATCATGATTGTGGGTAATCCCCGCTCGGGAACCACTTTTTTACATCGATATCTTGTGAAAAATGGGATTGGAGTTGGCAGCCAATTATGGCAAATGCTCTACCCTTCAATTTTGCTACAGAAATTAATCAAACCCATTTTGCCATTTTTGGAGAAAGTAAGTCCTACCCGGCATCATTCAACTGCTGCTCATAAAACCAGCCTTCAATCTGTAGAAACAGATGATGTGGCTATATTTTTTCGATATATGGATGGTTTTTTTCTGTATGGTTTTATTTTATCTTGGGCAAAGGAAAATCTTTTTAGTTGGGTAGATCCTTTAGAGAGAGATACTTCAGACAGGGATTATAAATGGCTGGAATCCATCTGGCTTCGAAATCAGTTTATGGCAGGAAGCGACAGAACGGTGGGCAAACTATTTTCACTGAGCTCCAATTTGCCCAATTTTTTAGAACGATTTCCCGATAGTAAAATTTTGTATATTTCTCGGGATCCCCTAGCGGTTATTCCATCGGGGCTGAGCCTGGTGACTGGTGTGTTGGATAAACGCTTCGGGTTCTGGAACTTATCTGAAGAGAAAAGAAGCCATTTTATAAATCGGCTCTATTATGGATTGGTACAATTATTATTACGCTTTCATTCTGATTGGACTTCTGGAAAAATTGATAAAAAAAAGGTAATGATTGTACCGTTTGACAGGATGATGGGAGATTTTGATAATCTCATGCAGGAAATACTTGAATTTACAGAGCATTCTCCATCAGAAGAATTAAAGAAAGATATTTTGGCTACTGCTGACAAACAACGCCAA
>Ga0209089_10003026_pt1 | contig 14515 bp, 10 predicted proteins | sample ArcticOcean_MG_C_FD_187431 | JGI IMG/M metagenome (GOLD analysis project Ga0209089, IMG submission 187431) | Marine microbial communities from western Arctic Ocean - ArcticOcean_MG_CB2_150 (SPAdes) (version 2) | ecosystem: Environmental > Aquatic > Marine > Oceanic | place: Arctic Ocean: Canada... | reverse complement strand
GGATTCGAACCCACGGTACGCGTAAACGCACACACGCTTTCCAAGCGTGCTCCTTAAGCCACTCGGACACCTCTCCAAATATATTTTTAGTTAATAGGTTTATCCAATGATTCTAATCAGAAGTTTCACCTTCTTTTTCTGATTTATTCTCTTCAGGTTCACTTGAATCACCTTCAGAAGGAGCCTCATCATTTGAGTCAGAACCTACAGATTGATTTTTAGACTCTTCCGTTCCAGATTCAGGTGATTCTTCTGCTACTGGTTCATCGATTGAGCTTTCATTCGATGCATCCGAATCTTCAACATCATCATCTTGCTTGTCAGGTTGTTCCTCCACTACAGCAGCAATAGTCTCATCAACTGTTTCATTAGATTCAACCACCGCATCTTCTGCAGGTACTTCAGGCGTATCTGCTATTTCAAATTGTGAGAGATCAATATCAACCAAATTTGCAACCTCATCCATACGCTTAAGTGCTACGTCGAGTTGCTCCCCTTTTTGGGAACGAACCATTTGCTCATTAAATCTCCACTGTCCGGTCTTTTCGGACTTTACGCTTTTTACGTATTTAACATAAACCGATTCTTTCTCTTTTGATCCTGCAGCTTTATCTGCAAAACTTTTTTGTTTTTTAGCCATTTTTTAAAATCTCCTAGGAATTAAGCCGGCGAATTTATATACCAATCAGTTTAAACTCAACGGTTATGAGGTGATTCACTCTGTTCTTTTTCAATCATTTTAGCCGTAGCCAATTTTCGCATATCTACCACATTGTCATGTTCATCCACTATTTCTACACCCAATAATGTTTCAATTGCATCTTCCAATGATATCAACCCCATAGTCGTTCCAAAATCATCAGTCACCATGAAGATTTGTTGACGACGTTTGACAAATTGATCCAGTACATGGGCCACAGATTTACTTTCTTTCACTGTATGAATTGGTTTCATCAATTCACTCATTTTAACATGAAACCGATCTTCAGCTTGCTCATTTACCAAGGTGTATCGATTAACTAATCCTATTACATTATCTAAATCCTCATCAAAAACGGGAATCCTAGAAAAGGCAATGGGTGAATGTTTTTCAACTACCTCACCAACAGTGCGATTCTGATTGAGTGCAAAAACGACTGATCGGGGCGTCATCACTTCTTCAATTGCAATATCATCCAATTTCATCAGGTTTTCAATGATATCCCCTTCTTGTTCATCTATAGATCCCTCATCTTCACTAATTTCTGCCATAGCGAGTAACTCTTCTCGAGATGCCTTAGATTCTCCACCATTTTCTCCAGAATGAATCAAGCTAGTCATGGATTCAGATAGAAGCACGAACGGATATGCAATTATCATAAGAGACCTAATAGTATAGGCCGTAAAAGATGCCAGAGATTTATTATAAAGAGTGCCAATTGTTTTTGGGATAATTTCCGAAAAAATCAAAATGGATAAGGTTAAAATCCCAGATGCAAAGGCTACCCATTCGTTGCCATAAAGGTTCATAGTTTGTGCACCAACACCTGCTGCGCCCACAGTATTTGCAATGGTATTGATTGTAAGTATAGCGGCAAGAGGACGATTTATGTTTCCCTTGAGTTCAGCCATTATTTTCCCCGAATGACTTCCACTTTTTTCAAGGACAGATACATGGGTAATGGATATACTTAAGAGTACTGATTCAAGGAGTGAACATAAGAACGACACAACAAGTGCCGTCACAAAATAGGTGATGAGGGCTGTCATTAACGAATGAATTTAGGTAAAAATTATGAAAGTGCTATAAGAATCAAGCACTAATCCAACGTAGCACTTCTTTTATTGTGACTTTCTTTCCATAGAGTAAAACGGCAGTTCGAAATATTTTCCCGGATATTTTCAACATAAACCAGCAGGAAATGATCATTAGGATCATGGTATAAATTATTTCTGGCATTTCCACACTTCCCGTTCCAAAACGAATTATCATCATAAAAGGTGTTAAAGGAGGAATATAAGTTGCACCAATCGTAAAGGCTGAATTTGGATTGCTAATAAAATAAGAGCCAAATACCATAGGTAGGATCGCAACCATACTAATAACCCCACTGGATTGTTGTGCTTCTTGTTCAGATGTAAAAAATGTCCCCATGGCTGCGAATATAGCAGCATAAAATAAATATCCAGTGATAAAATAGATCAAGAAAATAGGAATTTGAGAAAATTCGATAGTAGCTAATTCTTTGTATTCTGTTACGGCCAATCCCACAATAAGATAGAAACACATTTGTGTCAAACCTAATGCACCTAGACCTAAAATTTTCCCACGCATTAATTCGTCTGGCGTAACAGATGATAATAGAATTTCTATTGTTCGACTGGTTCGCTCTTCCATAACAGATCGAAGTAACAATTGACCACTCATAAAAACAGTCATAAAAAGAATCATCAAAAACAAGTATGGAATTATAAAACTTGTAAGCCCATCTTCTTCAGAAGTTTTACCATTTTCATCTATTTTAAAAGTTTCAAATGAAATTCTTTTGCTTAATTGTCCAACCAACGACATATCGATATTTTGATAAATCATTCTTTGTTCAATTACAACTTGATTTAAGACTCGTCTCAATTGGCTGTAAATCTTAATATTACTTAGAGATAGACTATAATACTCCACTTCCCCCGTATCCATTACAGATGATGGAATGACCATAAATCCATCAATTGACTTTGAAACTACACTATCTAGTGCAAATTGATCTGAATCAAAGCGGCTAAAAATAAATTGCGGATTTCCATTCTTAAGTTGATGCGTTACACCGATTTGAGCTTGAAATCGATTTACCAGATCAAGAATGTCATCTTGATAAACTAAGCCAATTTCTGAAGTTTCTTCAGGTTCAAGATCCATGAGAATAGATGGCAGATACATCATTCCACCCATAAAGAATGGGAGTAAAAATGTCGTAATCAAAAAGAGTTTCGACTTTACGCGATTCATGTATTCCCATTGAAAGATTTTCCAGATTTGGGTCATGATGCTTTTTTCACTTCTTCTATAAAAATTTGTTCTAAACTTGGTACTTGAATCTGAAATGATTCAACAGTAACGCATGTATTAATCCAAGATAAAAAATCTCGAGGATCACAGGATAAAACACCAGATAAGGACGCTCCTTCAATCTTCACATCTGAAAAATAAGTTTTCGCTTTTTCCGAATTTAATTCACCCGAAAATCGAACATCCACTGCATCACTGCGGTGGGATTGTTTTACACTTGCCAAAGATCCTTCAATAATTATTTTCCCTTTATTAATAAGACAAATATTTGTGCAAAGTCGTTCCACTTGTTCCATCTGATGAGTAGAAAAAAGAATCGTTTTGCCATCACTTCTTTTTTCTTGAATAATCTCTTTTAATAATAGCTGATTGAGTGGATCTAATCCTGTAAAAGGCTCATCTAGAATTAATAAATCTGGATCGTGAATTAAGGATAAAATAAATTGAATTTTTTGCTGATTCCCTTTGGAAAGCTCTTCTATTTTTCGATTACCTTGATCTCCCAAACCGAATCGCTCAAGCCATTCATTCGCTTTTGTTTTAGCGATAGATTTTTCTAATCCACGAAGAATTCCAAAATAGATAAGAGTTTCTTCTAATTTTTGCTTTTGATATAAACCTCGGTCTTCGGGAAGGTAACCGAAGTTGTCACGACTCATGGCGTTAACATCTTTCCCATTCAATTCGATGAAGCCAGAATCCTGGTGAATAATGCCCATAATCATACGAATTGTAGTGGTTTTCCCTGCGCCATTTGGACCAAGAAATCCAAAAATATCTCCTTTTTCAACCGTGAATGAAACATCATCTACTGCGCGAACGCCATCGTATTGCTTTATGAGATTTGAAAGATTTAACATTTTAGAATTGGATGGCTGTACCATCACAATACTCAGGAATTTGAACGCCTAGTATTTGAGCGATTGTTGGAGCAATATCTACCGTGGCTCGTGGAGTTGCATTTGAAAACCGTTGGGAATGGATATGTGAAAATATGAGCGGAACATGTGTGTCATAATCATAAGGTGAACCATGCTCAGTTCCATAAGGGCTTTTGTATATATACCCCTTCGTCACAATGGGAAATATCTCTGGTGTTTTATACGGGTGTATCATATTCTGTAAACGATGTGTAATCTTGTCTGTAGCTGAGCTGGTAATAATATCTTCCTTATAAATCATACGTTCAATTCCTTCCACTTTTGGAAGATAATTTTGTACAATATCATAGATTACCCGTGGATCAATATCTGCTTTTTTCAATCGATCCAAATCTAAAAAGAAATTCCCACCAGAACGATCATAGAAATTCTTTCCAAATTTTTCTTCAACTTCTTCATCGATCCATTCAAATGCTTCTTTTAAATGCTCTCTATTGATTCGCCCGGCAATTCCTCCCTGCTCAATAACATATTCCGGAAGTGGTAAACCACCATGGTCACTTGTGAGTACAAATTGAACATTGTTTAATCCCACAGATTTATCTAGAAATTCAATAAAATTACCTAAATATTTGTCTAATTTGATGAATGCATCCATAATTTCCTGGGAAAAGGGTCCGTAATCATGAATCATCCAGTCCATGGCAGAAAATCCAATAAATAAAAGGTCGGGACTTGAGTCTACTCCAAGGTTTTCATTTACGACAGCTTCTTTAGCTAAATTGAGGATCTCTCTCTCAAACCATGGACGAGCCATAAAATATTCTTTTGGGTTATTCTTTGGATCAATGCCAATAGGGAAAACTGGAGAATAGTCATCGGATAAATAATCATCTAACTCGCCTTGGTAATAATCTTCCCGAGCATATTTCAAGTATAGATCATCTGATAATGATTTTGTCCACAGTGAATCTTTGTAAGCATCAGCGTTCAGCGATGTGTTAAATTGGTTTGCCCAATCCGGAAGCGAATCCACATAATAGTCCGATGAGATAAAACGACCTGCATAATTAAAATACAAAGCTAGATCCGGTTTTTTCCCTCCTAATAAAACCGCTGTCCTATCTTTTCCCCCTATTGATATCACTTTAGAATTTGAAAAAGAAGATTTCACCCAATCTCCTAGTCCAGTCGTATTATATCGCGAATAGGATCTTGCTTTTCCTTCTTCGGCACCCACCACACGTGCATTGGGGTCTTCTACACAATTTACATTTTTTTGTAAATCCCGATCATAAAAACTATTTCCAATAACTCCAACACGCCCCGGATATTGACCAGATCCAATGGCAAAATGACCCGGACCTGTAGCTGTATAACTATGCTCATGGTGTGTATCTGTAAACCAGATGCCATGATCTATGAGCCAACGAAAACCACCGGTGTATAAATCATCAAACCGAGTAAGTAGGTCTGGTCGCATCTGATCTACCACAAGAGTGATAATCAGTTTAGGCATTTGGGGTTGAGAGTTGTTACAAGAAAAAGAAAAAAAAGCTGCAATTATTGGCAGCCAGAAATAACTACGTATCATTCAATCACCTTTAGAAACCTTCGTTTACCAACTTTTAGGATTTGTTCACCAGATGGTCTTATTGTCGCTTGAATATCTGCAATAGACTCACCATCCAATTTAACAGCACCTTGTTTTATCATTCGTCGGGCTTCTCCCTTACTTTTAAGCAATCCAGCATTAAAGATCACATTTATGATCTGATCTTCTGAAGACAAAGTATATTCTGGGATATCATCAGGTATTCCTTTTCCAACCACCACAGTATTAAAATGGTTTTCAGCATTCTTTGCGGTTTCCGCATCATAATATAATTCTACCACAGCACGTGCTAATTCTCTTTTGACTTCCATTGGATTAATAGAAGAATCAGCCAATCGAGATTCTGCAGACTTTACTACCGTTTCATCTGCATCTGCTGCCAAAGTGAACCATTTCACTATCATATTATCAGAAATAGAAAGCGTTTTACCATACATATCTTCAGGTTTATCATGAAGCCCAATATCATTTCCATAAGACTTGGACATTTTATCAATCCCATCAGTCCCTTCCAATAATGGAAGCGTTATAATACATTGCGGATTTTGTCCATTACTTTTTTGGAGATCACGCCCCACTAATAAATTAAATTTTTGATCTGTGCCACCTAATTCCACATCCGCATTCAATTCCACAGAGTCCTGACCTTGTGCCAATGGATATAAAAATTCATGGAGAAGAATGGGAGTTTCAGATTGGAATCGTTTAGTAAAATCATCCCGTTCCAGCATACGAGCTACAGTGTAAGAACTAGCCAATTTTACCACATCATTGAAGTTCATATTATTTAGCCAATCTGAGTTATACACAATCTTAAGTTTATCTATATCAAGTATGACTTTAGATTGCTCTACATAAGATTCAGCATTCGATCGGGCATCTTCTAATGTTAATTGTGGGCGAGTTTTATTGCGACCAGATGGATCGCCGATCATAGCTGTAAAGTCGCCAATAACGAGGATTGCTTGATGGCCTAGATCTTGAAAGTGGCGAAGTTTTCTTAAAACAACTCCGTGGCCTATATGTAAATCCGGCCGACTAGGATCACACCCGAGTTTGATAATTAGCGGTGTATCAGTCTCCTTGGATTTCTCCAGTTTCTTTTTAAGAATATCTTCGGGGATAATCTCTTCCGCACCTCGTCTTATAAGGGTTAATTGCTCATCTACAGGTAGAAAACTCATTTTTGACTCAATGCTCTTTGTATATCTCTTTCAACGTCACGTTTCTTTTTACTGTCTCGTTTATCATGAAGCTTTTTCCCTTTTGCTAATCCAACTTCCAATTTGATTAGTCCACCTTTAAAATACAATTTAGTAGGAACTGCAGTTAATCCTTTTTCTGCCAATTTTGAACCGATGCGCGATATTTCCTTTTTATGAAGAAGTAATTTTCGGTCTCGAATGAACTCGTGACCTTCAATCCCTGTGTGACTATAGGATGCGATATGAGCCCCTTTTAGCCAAGCTTCACCTTTACGTATTAAGACATAAGATTCTTTTAAACTAACATTCCCTTCACGAATGCTCTTCACTTCACTACCCATTAATTGAATTCCTGCTTCGTGGGTTTCAAGAATATGGTATTCATGAAAGGCTTTTCGATTGGTGGCGACTGTTTTGATTTCCATGATAAAAAAGCGGGTGAAAAATACGGGAATCCTTTACCTTTCTCCAAGTTTATTCCCTGTGATTTTCCGTCGGGATTTAATAAAATTCCCGATCTATTTTAATGGTTTACATGTTTTTTGATTTATTGCCCGGGTGGCGGAATTGGTAGACGCGCACGGTTCAGGTCCGTGTGTCTTAACAGACGTGCTGGTTCGACTCCAGTCTCGGGCACTATTTTTAAGTTAAAAATTCAAACTTCAGTTACTTCATTATCAAGTTTTAAACATCTTTAAATTAATATTTTTGTATATTTCATCGTGAATATTCTCCTCATTGAACCTTATTTCACTGGATCTCATAAACAATGGGCGGTAGGATTTGCCGAACACAGCAAGCACGATGTTCGATTTTTAACAATGAAAGGCCAATTCTGGAAATGGCGCATGCATGGCGGGGCAGTAACCATGGCAAGGGAATTCAATAATCTCACCTGGCGCCCGGATCTCATTCTTGCTACGGATATGCTAGATTTATCCACATTTCTTGCCCTTACAAAATCCAAATCCTATGGTATTCCTACTGCTATCTATTTTCATGAAAATCAATTGTCTTATCCTTGGTCGCCGAAAGATCGAGATGTTCAAAATAATCGTGACACCCACTACGGGTTTATCAATTACGCATCTGCGTTGGCTGCGGATCAGGTATTCTTCAATTCTGAATTTCACATGGCTTCTTTCCTGGATGCCCTCCATCCCTTCCTACGGAAATTCCCGGATTATCGTGAATTAGATTCTGTAAATGTGATCCGTGGAAAAAGTCGTATTCTTCACCTGGGTATGGATCTTCGGCAATTTGACAACCATCGCACTGACCGTGGGGATGTACCGCTCATTCTCTGGAATCATCGCTGGCAGTATGATAAAAATCCCAATGAATTTTTTAACGTTTTGGAAAAAGTTCGGGAATATGGTAATAATTTTAAATTGGCGATCATGGGAGAAAATTTTAATCAATACCCAGATATTTTTATTGAAGCCCAAAAATCATTTGAAGATCAGATAGTTCAATGGGGCTATGCCGAATCATTCACAGAGTATGCGCAATGGCTCTGGAAGGCTGATATTCTACCTGTAACATCGAATCAGGAATTTTTCGGTGTAAGTGTCATGGAAGCCATGTATTGTGACACATGGCCCCTTTTACCCAATCGATTAACATATCCGGAGTTGCTCCCTCCCGAACAGCATCAAGATCATTTATACTCTAATGGCCAGGATCTTTTTAATAAAATAAATTGGGCTATTGAGAATTATGAACAGATAAAGTCCCTACATTTCCATTCAATCGCCAAACCCTTCGATTGGGAATCCATGGCGCCCATGTACGATAATGCCATGGAACAAGTTTAAATCAGTGATGGACAATCAGGATGATTGAAGGACATTTTACTTCAACAAAATCATTTTTCGGGTTTGCACATAATCACCCGACTTCATTTTTATAAAATATACCCCACTGGAATAATTTGTCCCTTCCCATTGAAATTCATGGGTTCCGATTTCTAATTCACCCTGAAATACTAAATCAATCAATCGACCATTAATGTCGTAAACATTTAGAGATGTTGCATGCTGTATCTCTACCGTAATGTTTATGGTCGTGGTTGGATTGAATGGGTTGGGATAATTGTTCACAATGGCGATTTTTTTTGGAACAGGGTTTTCATTTATTATACCCACACTTGGATCCAATGAAATATCAAAAACCCTTGGAAGGTGATCAGATGCTTCCTGGGTGTCATCCCACTCTAATCCATATCCTGCCAACGTTTCATCATCCAAAGCTAATGTATTTAGAATGTAGTGTTTTCCTGTATCAATTGTAGCATCGGAATAAAAAATATAATCCAATTTTCCCGGATTAAACGAACTACCATCACTCCGCCACGTATAGCCCATCCGTTTATGTGTATGACGGGAAAAAAGATCAACAATATTTGAGGCATCCCAATCCGGTGGAAAATCATCACCATATTCATTTTCATCTACTATATCGCCAATACGTAATGTCTCCACCTGTTGGCGATAACCCACAAAATTGAAATCCCCAACATGAAGAAAAGGTGTTTCAAATTCCAAATCAAAAGGACCGTCACTATTCGTAATCCAATTTCGCCAAACGGAAGCAAATTCATCCACTTGTTCTTGGCGACTATCATTGTATGCACAGCAAGATAAATGAGAATTGATGACCAAAAGGTTCTTGCCCAATTCATCTTCTGTATCCAAAAGGGCACACATGGTTCGTTCAGAACTGATCAAATTGGCATCATTCAAAATTGGGAATCGTGATAGAACGACCAAATCCCGATAAGTCCAACTGGCATACCATTGTTCATCTGGAAACCAAGACTGGACCACATCGTTAATTTCGTTCCATTCCCAGTGTTCCTGGACCGCAATCACATCTGGGTCAAGTGCCTGCAAAATTCGCCTGAAATGGGGCTCCCGTTCCGGGTCGATCATGCCTTCGTTTAAATTATTATAAGTTACAATGCGAATATCATCTTCATGACGCCTCGCCAAAGGAATGGGCTCCGGTGATGGAACGGCATCTTCACCAATGCTAAAGTAAATCCCTCCTGATTCGTTTGGGACACTATCCGAATTAGGTGGTGCTTCAGCAATAACGATTCTTCCTTCAACTAACACCTGGGAGCCATTCAATGTCATTAAATAAGAATCTCTTGCAATAGCGATCTCAAATTCAGATGATGTAATAGTGGGACCAATTCGCAAGGATAAATCATTTTGCCAAATATCAGAACTTCCTCCATTAGAATAAAATACGCCCTGCCGTTGCCCGAAGGTCCAATCCAGCTCAGCACCTATTCCATGATATTCGAGACCTGTTGTAGAATCATTGTCAGCATCGATATAAAGATGAAAAGCATTCCAGTCCTGCATGAGAAATTCGCCATAATGAAACGAAAAATAGATAAACAAAAATTCCATATCATAGGTGACTTTTATATTAGCAAAGTCAGCACTCATCCCGTCCCCTTCTATATCAGAATATGCTATAGGAACATTCTCCCAATCCTGGAACTGTCCATCAATAGTAATGGGGTGACCTGCCATAATAAATGATATTAAAAAAGGGCTGATCGCTGTGCGAGTCAGCCCCCAAGATGATAATATATTTTGCGTTGTTTTAGGCATTAAGCATGTCTAACACAAGCCTGATCCCCCAGCCTGTGGCGCTTCCTTTTGGATCAATACTGGTTGTCTTACTACCCCAGGCTGTACCTGCAATATCAAAATGAACCCATGGAATATCTTTGCCTACAAACTCTTTCAAAAATGCAGCACCTGCGATGGTTCCAGCCTGCATAGGAGCTCCAGTGTTTTTTACATCAGCAATCTCAGACTTGACCTGCCTACAAAATTCTGGCCACAAAGGTAGTTCCCATACTTTTTCTCCTGAATTCTTTGATGACAGTTTAACCTGATTCATGAGATCATCATGGGTCCCCAAAACACCGGCAGCAACATGCCCCAATGCAACCAATACTGCACCCGTCAAGGTTGCAAAATCTAAAATAAATTCAGGATCGTAGTGTTTAGACGCATAAGACAATGCGTCTGCAAGGATCAATCGTCCTTCAGCGTCCGTATTTAATACTTCAATGGTTTTCCCATTGTATGCTTTAAGGATATCACCCGGTTTATAAGCTTTGGCTCCCAACAGATTTTCTGTAGATGGAACGATACAAACCACATTCGTTTTCGGTTTCAGCGCAGCGACGGCTTTCATTGTACCCAGGACAGTAGCAGAACCGCACATATCGTATTTCATTTCATCCATTTTCCCTGCAGATTTAATGGAAATTCCACCGGCATCAAATGTGAGACCTTTCCCTACTAATACTTTTGGTTTTTCATCGCCACCATTCATGTATTCCAAAATGATAAATTTGGGGGGTTCATCTGTCCCCTGTGCAACGCCTGCCAAGGCCCCCATACCCATCTCTGTGAATTCTTCGCGATCAAATACAGTGAGTTTCATTCCACCTTCATCCGCGATCTCTTTAGCTGCTTCAGCCAAACGAGATGGTGTTGTAATATTCCCGGGATGATTTCCAAGATCACGTGCAAAACAAACGGCATTTCCGATTGCTGCTCCTTTCGCAACATCAGGACTGTCACAACCAAGAACGGTAGCAGATTTCAGCTCAAAGCTGTCATCCTTTCCTGTTTTATAATTTAAAAACTGATAGCTGCCTAGCACCAGGCCTTCTCCACAGGATTGACAATATTCACAATTTTCACAAAAACATTCCATTGCCACGGAATCAATCTTTTTTCTGATGGCCGTACGAGATACTTTACCCGCAACCAACCGAACTGCATCTGAACCAAATTTATCTTTTTTACCAAGTCCTAAAAGCAGAATCCGTTTCCCATCTACATAGAAAAAATGCGATTCACCTGTTTTTCCTTTTACATCATTCAGGTCAATTGCATCTGTAAATATACCATTTGATGCTTCGTTGATTGCCTCTGCCATTGGGGTAAAACTTTTATCTTCGAATACGCCGACTGCGATTAGGCCCGCGTTTGTATTATCCCAAGAATCATTGGAATTATTTACAGTTGTAATATGTGCCATGATTTTCCTTTACAAGATTATTATTGAATAAAATTACACTTAAAATTAAAGGTTCTCGCATATCACTTCCAGTAACATAATCCACATTTTATAGTGTACTAGTTTAGATTAACTTTCCCTCTCCTTTCATGGCGATTATTAACATCAAATCCAAAGAACGGAAACCGGCTGCCTTGCTTTTTTTCATGTTCTTTTCAATCGTATCTGCAACCATTACGGGAGCGTCCGTAAGGGATGCGGTTTTTCTTACCCAGTTTGACAAATCTTACCTCCCTGTGATGTTTATTACCATAGCTGTAGTAATGGCTGGTGTAATTGCACTTTATAAAAAACTCACAGCCGGACAGGATCAGATTTTCGTGATTTCTATTTCAGGAGCCCTGTTTTCAGTTTCCCTTTTCTTACTGCAGTCCAATCTGTCAGGATTGTTTATTCCTGTATTGTATATCTGGATGGAAGTGGTGACGATTCTTTCCATTTTCCAATTTTGGATTTTAGCCGGTGAAGTATTTAATGCTAGACAGGCCAAACGCATCTTCACACTTGTGGGTGCTGGGGGCTCCTTTGCGGGCATGGGTGCGGGATATGGAATCAAACCATTCGTGTCGACTTTTGGGTCTGAGAACCTTTTATTTCTCACCATTTTCTTTATCGGACTTTCTGTGGTGATGGCTCAAATGCTCCGTCCCTTTCGCATGCCGCATAAACACAAAAAAGTTAATTCTAAGCCAGTGCCCAAATCAAAAACGGAATTTGAACCTTATTTAAAATCAATCGCACTGCTTATTGGATTGGCTGCATTCGTTTCCAAGATCATTGATTATCAATTCAAAATGATGGCAGCAGACGCCTTCCCAAATCAAAATGATCTGGTAAGTTTTTTTGGGACCTTTTATATGTTCACTGGTGCGGCAACCTTGATTATGCAATTTTTTGTAACGGGATTCATCTTAACACGTTTTGGTATTCTCGCAGGATTGCTTATCCTACCCATTTCTTTGGCCATTGGTTCGTCTGGATTTTTTGCATTTGGTACCTTATCTGCCGTATTTATTGCAAAATTTTCAGATCAAGTATTCAGATTTTCTACAAATAATGCTGTACAGGAGATCCTTTGGCTCCCTGTAGCACCGGAGAAAAAGAAACGAGTCAAGCCCATCATTGATGGTACCATTCGTTCAGGACTAGAAGGGTTAGCCGGTGTACTGATCTTTGCCCTTGTCTCCTTCAAACTGGTTTCGCAGGACAATATCCATTGGCTCAGTTTACTTGTTATTTTGGGCGTTCTTTTTTGGCTTTGGAATAGCTTTAGACTGAAAGATAGTTATGTGAATTCCCTCATGAAAGCCATAGAGAATCGGCAACTGAACCTGGATGATGTAGAGTTTGATATCAATGATTCTCATATTGTTGACACTATAGATAAAACTCTCAAAGACGATGATGAATTAAAACAGCTTTTTGCCCTGGATTTACTTTGGACACTCCCGCTCCACCCCTGGAAAAATACACTGCAACATTTATTCCATCATGGGTCAAATCAGATCCAAAGGGCCGTGCTGGAATTGGCATGGCATCAACCGGGAATAATTACTGATCAATTGCTGCTGAATTCAATCAATGAAGAGTCGGAATTAGCGCCCTTTGCAATTTCCTGTGCCGGAGATCGCATGATACCAGGCATCGCCGAAAAAGTATCCCCATTTTTAAAAAGGGATAATCCATCCCTTTCCGCCGCTGCGGCGGTTGGAATCCTTAAACAAGATAGCAATCATCATGAATCAAAACTGATTCTTGATTCTTTAATGGAAAGTGATGATCCAACCATTTTGTGCACTACTATCGGCTTTTTGAAACAATCAGGGCACTGGATCTCCACAGAAAATAAAAAACGGTTTCTTGGTCATGAATCACACGATGTGAGAAATCATATTTTGGCTGTTTTTAAAGATTCCCCTGACTCCGAATTTCTTGTTTCTATTATTCAAAATCTGGCAAATGTTTCCACCTTTGATTCTGCGAAATCCGCACTCAAACAATATGATCCTTCTTTGGTTACTGATCGATTTTACCATTTCCTTTTTGCGGAAGATTCGCCCTTACGACTAAAACTTGGAATCCTTAAAACAACTCATGAGTTCTCTTCTTCTGATATGGCTGAATTACTGTCTTCCGGTTTGAATGATCCGGATCTACTCATCCTGAATGGAATCAGCAATGCATTAGTGAAAATGAGTAAGAATAAAGAGTTGGAAGCAGAAATTCTAAATAAAATTGAAAATCACATTAAAGTGATTTCCAAACGTGCATTCCAGTTATATCTTCTTAGAGATCAATTAAAAAATGTATCCCAGGCATTTCTCATTCAAGATCATATTGAAAGTGATTTGAATAAAGTAATTCCAATCCTGTTAAAACTAGGCACATTAAATAAACCAGATATTCCTATTGAGACCTACATTCGATATGTAAAAAGTAATGACCCAGATCTACTCCCTATCGTTTTGGAACTGGTTGATTCCACCTTTTCTCCGGAGAACCGAAAACACTCCTTGCCACTCATCGATCCGGATGTAGATCGAATTAAAATCGGACAAAAACTATTTCCAGATCTTTTTCATACTCCCGATGATATGCTGGAAGACTGGATCAAAAATCCACATTTTTGGAAAACGGGGATTGCGCTCCAATA
>Ga0209089_10003024_pt1 | contig 14518 bp, 6 predicted proteins | sample ArcticOcean_MG_C_FD_187431 | JGI IMG/M metagenome (GOLD analysis project Ga0209089, IMG submission 187431) | Marine microbial communities from western Arctic Ocean - ArcticOcean_MG_CB2_150 (SPAdes) (version 2) | ecosystem: Environmental > Aquatic > Marine > Oceanic | place: Arctic Ocean: Canada... | reverse complement strand
CCGCCGACACACCGCGGCCATTGCGCCCGCCGGGTAGCGTGCCGGAGGATCAGTTCCTCGATCTGTGCATTCGCTGCGGCGAGTGCTTCAAGGTCTGTCCCGGTCCCGTGCTGCATCCGGCGGGGCTGGAGCACGGCCTGGATTCGCTGTGGACACCGGTCGCGCATCCCGAACACGCCGGTTGTCATCAGGACTGCAACTTCTGCACGCTCGTCTGTCCGACTGGAGCGATTCAACCGCTCGACATTCTGCGCAAACGGAAAACGCATATGGGTCTGGCGGTCGTCAATACGCAAACGTGCCTGCCGTTCCGGGAAGATGGCCGAGAAGACTGCGATCTGTGTTTCGCCGAATGCGAACAGGCCGGCTATCACGCGATCGACATGCGACCGATCCAACTGCCGGTCGATCGAGAAGAACTGGAATCGCAGGGGTTTACCGATTCCGAGATCGACGAGATGAGTACGATTCTGGCGCCGTTCGTCAATCCGGATAATTGCGTTGGCTGTGGCATCTGCACGTATCGTTGCCACACACGATACGTCGTCCAGGAACAGCGACTGGACGCCGCGGCGATTCCTGTCATCGCCGACAACGAAGATCGCAATGGCGTGAACCAGGCCACATCGATGACAACTCGAACAATGACCCAGGAGTCAGAGTCTTGATTGCACGAAGTCGATTCCGTCCGCGCATTCTGGTGCTGCCTGTTGCCGCGCTACTGATCTATGCCGCCGTCGAATACGGACCCCAGACATCGCCCCGCAGACGGTCGACTCAATCGTCCGTCGCGGTCATGCGGGCGCCGTTGTTCGAAGGCACGGATTCCACCAGATCGCTGTTCCGGCTGCACGGCTGGCTGGGTCGCCACACGATTTTCATCGTGTTTTTTGACGGAGAAAAAGGCGCCGCCGCGGACCCAGTGTTATCTCATTTACTTCAACACACGGCCGACCTGAAAAGAACGAACACCTACGTGGCCGCGATCAGTACGGCGTTACCTTCCCAGAACAGCACCGCGGGTTTCCCCAGTTCGTTCGCACTGGTCACCGACCTGCCCCCGGATCACAGCATCCACCGATCGTGGAACTGCTACGACGACACGGCGGACAAGCCAGTCACGGCCGTGTTCCTAATCGACCGAGTGGGAAACGTCCCGGCAAAGGACGGCCATCCGATGCCATTGCAGGACGCGCATGCAGAAATTCATCGACTACTCGGTTCCGCGCATGAACCGGCGAATCCCTGATCGCGCAGTTGGAGAATAGAGTCCTGGCCTGGCCCCTGGCCGCAACCGAATTCGTAACCCAAAGAGCCGGTGAGTTTCGCAGGGTGTGACAAGCGGAGCAAAGTACCAATTCGGTGTGCCGGCGCGGGCGACTCCTGGAGTTGTTCAGTGCTCACGTTGTTCTGAGCTCTCCGCGCCGGCACACCGCAGATGCTATTTGGCCCGCTTGTCACACGCCGCGCTTACGCCTAACGCTTCCGGTTGCGATCGCCCAGGACTTTGTCAAGAAAACAAGACTCTACGCATTTGCAATGCGGATGGGTGTCGACATCGGCGCCGATCCACGGTTCCGAACGACTGGAAGATATTGGGACAAACAACAAACTTTGTCTTGCGGCTTTGGGCAACTCGCACGACGCGTAGTGGCTTTCGGATGTGGTGACCAGATCGCATCATGGGTGGACACCATCTGTAGTTCCGACCACACGTTGCTGAAAGCCCTGACCATCATGTCCGTCGAACAACACCTGCTGTTTGCCGTTCTGGCATTTGAAGATGAGCTGCTCGATCTGCAGCAGCTCACGTCCGCATGTCGTGCCTGGGCGACCGACAAGTCGAAATCACTCGCCGATCAATTGACCGAACGCGGTTGGGTCACGCCTGAAGATCGAGTCTTCATCGAGAAGAAAGCCGCGCGTAAACTGGCGAAGCATCAGAACGATCCGCGAGTGACGCTCAATTCGGTAACCAGAGGCGATGTGTGCGATGCGTTGTTGACCCAGGTGGGAGACACCGATGTCCAGCAGTCGCTCAGCTCATGGCCATCCGCAGCACCGGTCCTGATCGAGACCATCGGTCAGACGCTCGACGAATCTGAGCAGCCAAAGTCGCGCTACACATGGATCAATGAAGTCGGCACGGGTGGCCTGGGCAAGGTCTGGCTGGCGCGGGACAACAACCTGTCGCGCGAGGTGGCGCTCAAGGAGATCAAACCAGGTTCAGCTTCGAGTGAAGCCGTGCGACGTCTGATTAAAGAGGCGCAGATTACCGGTCAGTTGCAGCATCCGGGCATCGTCCCGGTCTACGAGATCAACCACGAGGGGCGACCCTTCTACACAATGAAACTGGTGAGGGGCGAGACACTCTCCAAAACGATTCGCGAGCATCACGAACGGAAACAGGCCGGTGATGACGATCCGCTTTCAGAACGGCGACTGATTCGCATATTCCTGAGCGTGTGCGACGCCATCGCGTACGCCCATTCCCGAGGCGTGATTCATCGCGATCTGAAGCCCGAGAACATCGTCCTGGGCGAATTCGGTGAAGCCATTGTGCTGGACTGGGGTCTGGCCCGTCAGGTGAACAGCGACGACGAAGACTCGACGCCAATCGTCGTTACAGAAGACGGTTGGACTGAAGCGACGCAGGCGGGAAAGAGACTTGGCACACCAGGATACATGTCGCCGGAACAGGCCGCTGGTCGCGTGCAGCACATGGATGAGCGGACTGACATCTACGGACTCGGCGCGATCCTGTTCGAAATCCTGACTGGCCAGCCGCCTCACCAACCGGACAAGTCCGTATACGTGGGCTCCCGGCTGACCGCCATGCTGCACCGCATTGCAACCGGCCAGACGCCGCACGTTCGGGAAATCGACACAACGATCCCCGTCGAGCTGGACGCCATCTGCGCGATTGCGATGGCACGGCGGCACAACGTACGTTTCCAGACGGTCACCGACTTCGAAGCTGCCATGAAGGAGTACTCTGCCCATATCGAGAGCATCTCTCTGACAGAACTTGGCGAGGCCAATCTGGCAAAAGCCAGGGGCTCAGATAATTACGATGACTATGCTCGCACCATGTTCCAGTTTGAGCAGGCGTACGAAATGTGGCCCGTGAACGAGACTGCAAAAATCGGCGTATCGACCGCACGTCTCGCGTACGCCGAAAGTGCTCTTAAGAAAGGCGACCTTGACCTTTGCATGTCCGTCCTCGACCCGAACGACCCCACTCACCGGAAGTTACGTAAGAAGTCGATTGAGGCACTCTCTCGGAAGCGGCGAATCGAGGAGGAACATTCACGTCTTCGCAGGAACAAGCGACATACTTTCGTCCTGTGGATCGTGTCGGTGATTGCCGTCGTTATGTCGACATTATTCGTCGTGGCTGTCTATGCGGCGTTTGAAGCTACGGCTCAAAAGGCGATCGCCGTTGAGCAAGAGAAGATAGCAAAAATCAACGAAGCCGAGGCAATTAAGCAGGAAGGAATTGTGAAGGAGCAAACAAAGATCGCTCAGACAAACTTTGAAGAGGCTGAAAAGCAGCGTGTTACTGCTGACGGCGAACGCATGATCGCCGATCAGATGCGAATCGAAGCGGAAAAGGCCAAGGAGGCCGAAGCAGCACAAAAGCTGATTGCACAAAAGAATTTCGAGGAGGCTAAGAAGCTACGCCTGATCGCGGAGGAGAAAGACCGGGAAGCTGTCAAACTCAGCCAGCAGAAGGCTGTCGTAGAGGAGCAGTTGAAGATCGCTCTCAAAAAGATCAAAGATCTTGAGCAGAAACAGTGATGAGGGCTTCTCCCACATGCGTCCGCAGATTGCGTTGGACTGTGACGGACTAAATGGCAGCAGTCGGGAGTAGATTAATCTCTCATTTGAGCTCTTTACCGACGCCGAGACTCGGTGGCGATCACGCTCGTTCGCGCAGCAGGCGGGCAGCGGCTGACAGGCTCTTCAGTTTCTCGAATGATTCGTCGAGCGGGATGCCGTGGTCTTTGCCGGGTGAGAAGCCGCAGTCGGGACTCAAGGTGAACCGGTCTGCCGCGATGTGTTCGAGTGCTTTGTCGACGCGCTCGACGATCTGTTCCGGCTGGTCGATTTCTGGAAAACGGACATCCACGCAGCCCAGTCCAATCCGGAATTCCTCGGGCAACTCGGACAGGATGGCCACGTCGCCCGCGACTGGAATGCTGAATTCCATCATCAACTGGTCGACGTCCAGTCGCTTGACGTGTTCGAGGATCGCTTCATATCCACCGGCCGCTCCCCACCCTTGGCGGCCCCAGTTGCGACGGCATAGATGGACGGCCAGTGTCACGCCCTCAACGCCTTCGACAATTGCATTGATGTATTCGACGGCGCGTCTCATTTCTGCTTCCGGGTCCTCAAACTTTGCCCGGACCTCGGGGTCCACCAACACGCACAGGTGCGGCTCGTCGAGCTGAATGATGTCGACGCCGATCTCGCGGACGGCCAGCAGTTCCTCGCGCAGCACCGGGACCAGAGCTTCGCAGAAAGCTTCGCGCGTCGGGTACGCATCGGTTGAATGATCCGGCTCCCACATGCGCTGGCCGATCAGGTACGGCGATGGTAACGCGACTTTGACGTGCCGGTCGGTGTTGTCTTTCAGGAACCGTGCCTCCCGGGCGACGATGCCGGGAAACTTCGGTGTCACTTTTCGAGTGACCACCTGGTGGTAGCCGAACACGTCCCGCTCAATCCACTCGAAGCCGTCCAGCATGTCGGCAATGACGTCGATGTAAGTCTCGCGCCGCCATTCGCCGTCTGAGACGATGTCGATCCCGGCATGCTCCTGAAGTCCAATCGCAAACCGCACGGCATCATCGGTGCGGCGTTGCAGTTCTGCATCGGGATGACCGCCAGCCTGCGTGCGCGCTGCCAGCAGATCTTTGACATACTGCGGTCGAGGCATGCTGCCAATGACGGCAGTGGGGAACAGTGGTAGCGCCTTGGTCATAGTTGGTGATCTCCGAACCGCCGGGTGGATACGGTGACTTTGTACTGACAGGACGCGGCTGACACCAACGGCCGACGCCTTCACGCCCGCTGAACGGGTCGTTACACATCACTGCCGTTCGTGTCCACAACCGGGAATCGAATTGGGAGTCTGTCATGCGACGACTGGTCTGCCTGCTGGCATCGCTGGTGTGCGGTTCTCGAATCGACACCGCATGCGCCGTGGATCGATTTACCGATGTCACCGCGGGGACGGGGATTCGATTGAACACGGTGCCGCGGCCCGGGCAGCCGCAGTATGGCGAGCAGAAGGTGCATGGGGTCGCCGTTGAGGATTTTGATGGCGATGGGCGGCTGGACTTTATTGTGGTTTGCTTTGGACTGCCCGCCGTGCAGTTGTTTCGCAATGCTGGCGACTTGCGGTTCGAGGATGTCACCAAAGGGTCTGGGCTCGAAACGTTTGCCGGCTGGGGCACCGGTGCTGCGACCGGGGACTACGATCGAGATGGAATCCTCGATGTGTTCCTGACGTCCCTGGAATTCAACCGGAAAGACAACAGTCAGGCCGCCCCCGGCAAACACTGTCGCCTCTATCGCGGCCTCGGGCACGGAAAGTTCAAGGATGTCACGGCGGAGTCAGGCACTCTGATGACCGTGCCCGGACGCAGTTGTGCCTGGTCGGATATCGATAACGACGGATGGCTCGATCTGTTTGTGACGTGCCCGTACTCGGACAGCGTGATGTTCCGCAACAATCGCGATGGGACCTTCACCAACATCGCCGAACAGGTCGGACTTGCCCTTCCGGACGCCATGAGTCTTGGCTGTGCTTTCGGCGACATCGACGACGACGGATTCGATGACCTGTTCGTCACGAATTACGACTCGCAGGTCAGCACGCTGTTGAAAAACGTGGGTGGGCGGTTTCAGGACATCACGGCAACGCACGGGCCCACGCGTAAGGCGTCATCGGTTGGCGTTGTGTTTGCCGATCTTTGGAATCGCGGTCGACTCGATCTCTACGAGACCACCGATTCCTGGCTGTCGGGGGCGAATTCCACGGAGCCGCAATTGATCAGTCAGGGACATGTGGTGGCTCCAAACCTGTTGCTGGCAAATGACGGGAAAGGCAAATTCAAGGTCACACAGGGAGAAACACTGCTGCACAAGACTCTTTCGCACGACGCCATCATCGAAGACCTGGACCACGACGGCTGGCTGGATATTTACGTCGGCGTGGACGCAATTCCCACAGGCAACAAATTCGCCACGCACAAAGGCGGCAATCCCATGTGGACTCGGAAGGACGGACAGAGCTGGTCCGAGGTGCGGAAGGAATGGGGCGTCGGATTCGAGGCGAATTGTGTGTGTGTGCCTGCGGCCGACTTCGACAACGACGGGGACCTCGATCTGCTCCTGATCAACTTCTACAAGAACATTGTTCTCTATCGAAACAACACGGATGACCAGCGCTGGCTGAAGGTCAAGCCGGTTGGCGTGACCAGCAACCTCGACGGCATTGGCGCGTGGGTGCGGCTGTACGCGGATGTCAAAGGCAAGCGAACGCTGGTCGCAACACGCCACATTCAGTCAGGCGCAGGGTACGGTCGCGCGTCGCAGTTGGAAGCTCATTTCGGGCTTGGCCGGTTCGCCGCACCGGAATACCAGGTCGAAGTCTTCTTTCCCGCGACGAAGACCACCGTCACTCAGGAGCACGTCAAGCCGGCCCAGCGCATCGTCATTCGAGAAGCCAGCGAATAATGCGGATTGGGCGATGTGCGTGAGGGTCCACGAAAGACACGAAATCGCACGAAAACAAAACTGAAGCATTCTGATTGGATGGGCGGCAGTCTGAGTTTGCCAGATATCACAAGAACATGAGCACGGGGTCTTAAATCGGCATCGCTCAATCCTGTTTTCTTTTTCGCGTCATTCGTGCTTTTCGTGGATTAAAGGAAGTCTCAATGAATCACTCCTTCGCATCATTAGTGGTCCTTCTGGCGGCTGGTTTGCCGCAGTCTTCATCGGTGCGTGCGGCGGACAACCCGAGTGCTGATGGCCTGCATCAGTTCCGCACGATGCTGGTGGGAACGCTGTCGTTGCCGGACGAGGAGTTTCTGAAGTTCGCGGAATCGATGAAGCCGGAAGTCATTGTGATGGGAGCATTCGGCGCACCTCAGTTTGTCGCTCAGGAGGATCGGCGCGAATGGCTCGGCAAGTGGCGGGATATCTTCTCCCGCATGCATCGCAGCAACATCAAAGTTGTGGGCATGATCGAGTTACTCAACGTGGGCAACACGCCGGACGAAGCGATGAAATTTGTCGACTTCTTCGAGAACCACTGGGACGAACAGTTGCTGGGCAGGAAGCCGGACGCCCGTGGCATCGACCTCCTGGAAATCCGAACCATGCCGCCTGCAAAGCAGTCAGGAGCCCACGCGCCGCGTGGCTGCGCCGTGAACCCGCATTGGCTGTCCGTCGAAAAAGGGTTCGTCAAAGCAATGATCGATGCAGGCATTGATGGCTTTATTACGCATCGAAACATGTTCGGCGAATGTGGGTGCCCGTTCTGTCATGCCGCATCAACGGAGGATCGCGCACACAACGACGCAACCAGGGCGACGAAGAAGGACGAGTCGCACAAACACTCGCACGCTGAGGCCTCGTGTTCACACTGCCAGAACGGCTTCCGCAACTGGCTGTCACACCGGTTCGACAAGGCGGGGCTGAATGAGAAACTGGGTATTAACAACCTCGCGAAATACCAATTGCCGGCTGTCTACGGACATCATCGAGACCACGAACACCTGCCGAGTGCACTGGAACTCGAGGGCATGAAGTATGCCCGGCACGCCATCAAGTCTGCTTACGATGACGTGTTCGTTGATTTCGGACGCAGCATGAAGCCGGATCTGCTGCTGGCTCAATGGAATCACATGCCGTACTTCGACGAACTGCATCTGGATGGTGGACACATCCCGGTCTGGGACATGACCACGTTCGGTCACGCATCGGCCAACGAACGGTGGAGTCTGCCAGTCGATCTGTGGGGCAAGGGCGAAGACTTCTACTGGTACTGCAACTGGGGTACATGCCAGAACACGCAGCTTGAGAAGCGCTTTCTGGCCGATATCACGCTGTATGCCAAACTGCTGCGGAGTTTCGCGCGAGGAAAGCCGTACGTGATTAACAAGTACGACTTCTACCGCCCACGTAACATGATGGCTGAAGCTGCCGCCCTGGGAATGATGGCCGGCGCAATCGCAGTGCCGTATCGCACTGAAGAAGACCGTCGCGTGATGCTGCGATACATGCAGTTCGTGCAGGCTCACTCCGATCTGTACGCGGATCAAAATGGGCAGCCAGTCTCAGATGTGCTGCTCGTTCATCCGCGCACGGCCTCGCATCGTGGTCGGGCAGATGGACTGGAGATGATCGAAGTCGCAGGGCGAACAATGCTGACGGAGCACATTCAGTTCGATTTCGTGCCAGATGATCTGCTCAGCACAGTGGAGCTTGCGAATTACAAAGCGGTCATCGTCGCGGACTCGATCGGATTAGAGACAGCTCGCCTGGCCGAGTATCAAAGCAAAGGCGGCCAGGTGATTGCCGTTCCTCGCACTGCCCGGGACGCGAGTGATCCGGCATGGTCGAAGATCGCAGCCGTCGTGGTCAGCGGCCTGAAACCTCACACGGGCGGCACGAGTGAGGCTCAGCCATTTCACGATGCGCTGCACCGGGCACTCAACGATCGTCACGCCCGATTTACGGCGCCCTATACGGTCGAGCCACATCTCTACCGGCGCGCCGATTCGTACGTTGTTCATCTGGTGAACTACAACCACGAAGAAAAGGCGAGCGGTCGCGCCGTGGTCGAACGAGAGGCTCCAATCGCAGCACCTGAGGTGACGGTTCGCTTACCCTTGGGTGAAGGTGAGAAAGTCGATCGAGTCACGTTCCTGGATCCAGACGCCGATGGGCGCAAGTCTCTGAAGTACGAGCAACAGGGCCGGACGCTTTCACTGACGACACCGTCGTTTCTCACCTATGGTGTATGTCTGATCACACTGAAAAGCACGCGTTGACTGACGGCCCGGCAACAACGGGACTCGTATTGGGCCGATCATTGCCGCGGATGCGGAAGTGCGGCCGCATGTCAGCCAGTCGTGCTGCTTGATATGTGCGGCATGTGACCGCAAGATGAATTGCTTCCGACATAAGTACACTGGTGTGGCTGCTCCATCGAGTATTGGCGAGTTGGACCGCAATCACACTTGAATTGCGGTCCTGGTTCATACAAGGCGGCGGGCTTGGATTCAGTGACATCATTTTCAGATTCCTGGATCCGGTCGGCGCGACAATTCGTGATATTGAGGTCAAGAATATGGTCCCGACGATCCGGCGGTCACGTTTCGCACGCCGGCTTCGTGGACGCAAGCGTATTGTTAACGGAAGCCCTCGCCAGGCAGCCGAGCGGCTGGAATGTCGGTGTATGCTCACGGGCACGTTTGACTTTGAAGTCCTGGCCGCGACCGGCCAGAACAGCCTCACAGACATTCAAGCTGCCGTTTCAGTAAACGATTCGGGAAACATCGCATTTGTGGGTTCGCGTTCGACAGGCCAGAGCGTCTATTTCGCGGGCAGCGGATCGGCGCCGCAGATCGTTAGCTTCGGTTCTCCGAGCAGTTCACGGACGTACGGCCGTGAATTACAGATCAACAACAACAATCAGATCGCGGCCGTCGATACGATTGCCGGCGGAAGAAGAGCGCGTATCTGGAACGCCAATAATCCCGGATTTTTCACCACCATCGCTCGCTCAACGACTCCTTCACCGCCTTCAGACTTTTTCGACGCGCTATCCAGCATTGCCAGCATCGCCAACGATGGCCAATTGTCATTTACAGGACTCGAAGACTCGACATTCGAGATTCATCTGAGTGATCAGGTGGTAGATGCTCGGGACGCGTTCAGCCCGTTCTCTGAAGTCACGTCGTTGCCGTCCGGGTCGTTCTTCCGGTTTCGGGCTGCAGACGGAGATCGTGTTGTCGTCGCCGCACGTGTGGGCACAGCCAGAAGCATCGTTCTTCATGACATCACGGGAACTGACACGCAAACAACCATTGCGACAACCACTGGAGGTGCGTGGTCAAATCTTGGAATCAGGCCTGGCATCGCAGATGACGGAAATGCCGTCACGTTTTTCGGTGATCTGACCGCAGCAGGTGCTGCCAGTCTGGGACTGGATCCCGGTGCTGGAATCTTCGCATTCGTGGAATCCGGCGGTGCCGCAGTGATCGAGCGGATTGCGGGCATATCGGGGAACGCGTTCCTCGATCCCGGCGAAGTGTTCGAAGATGACAACGGCAATGGCACTCTTGATATGGGCGAGGATAAAGGTGGGTTTTCCTCATTCAGTACTGATGCCCTCGTTGGCATCGGCACATCACTGGTCACAGCTCCAGCGGATCCGACACGTCTGACTGTGTCGTTCGTTGCGACAGGGCAGCAGTCGGGACAGCTCGGACTTTACGTGAGCAATGTGAATGTCGCAGCGAACCTCGCAGTGGATGGACTGACCGTCCTCGATCCTGCCCTGGCGCTTGCCGTCGGGGATTCGATTACGGGATTGAGCGGCACTGTGTCGACCATCAATCAGATTAACGAGGTCAACAATTTCGGTGACGTGGCCACTATTGTTGGCATGTCGACGGGAACTGAAGCCGCTGTGCTGGGTAGGTCATCGATCGCGGACAACGTCATGATCGATTCGTTCAGTCACTTTGAAAACGACCCGTCGAGACTTGCACTGACATATGAGCTGGCCACTGACCTGACCGATCCATTCTCGCTGGCTTTCTTCAATTCCGACGACGGGACCTTTGATTCCGGAACGGATCTCGCAATTGGAAGCGAGTTGTCAGTTTCCAGCGACCTCATCCAGAACAGTAATGGCGCACTGTCGCTGCGTAACGAATCGGGGGCCACAGAATCTTCAGGAGCGGCGCTGTCGACGGGCAGGCATGTCTTAGTCATCGATGTCGCGGCATTGGCTGACAGTGGCGATGCGACGTTTCTCGCGTTGGAACAGGCACTTCTCGATCAGGACGTGGAAATTGTACTCGCCGTGGCAGACTCAAATGCAGAGCTGCGGGAAACAACTGAGACTGACAATGACATCGCATTCCAGGGATTCTACCAGCGGGATAGTGCTGAACGCGTTGCCGTACGCTCAGCATTCGGCACCGATGACGAGGTGGATGTCGAATCCGGCGGATTGGTGCTGACACTGGACGACGGAAATGTGTCGTCGTCCGTCACTCTGGCAGGTGCTGCCGATATTCTGATTGTCACTTCCAGTGGCAGCGACGCTGTGCTGGTAGATTCTGCTGTGACGGTTTCCGTTATCGCTGTTCTGGGAGACGGCGACGATTTTGCTGTTGGCGGCGCGGGCGATGATGAACTGCATGGAGGCATGGGCACGGACGTGCTTCTGGGTGAAGGGTTTGGCCCGACTTTCACCGGTCCGGAGCTGACGTCGTTTCTCGATGCGCTGGCAATGCAGCAAATCGTACTGGGAAGCGTCACGCTCGGACCTGTTGGAACCGGTTCGGACATGCTGTTCGGCGATGAAGACTTCGACGTGCTGTTCGGCGGCGGCGGCAGCGACATGCTGGAGTCCGGAGACGGCGGCTCCATCGTTTTCGCCGATGCGTTCACTGTCTCGGGTTCGTTGAATTTTAATTTCAGCAGTTTTCTGAATTCCTCAAGTCAGGACAATGCGGAGAGCCTGCTCACGCAGGGGCTAGTGTTCCAGACAGCCATCGGCCTGCCCGGTGATGGATCGAACACCAACGAGATCACTGGTGGCAGTGGGTTCGATCTGGTGTTCGGCAGTGCCGGCGCTGACAACGTCGACACGGGCGGCGGGACGGTCGATGTGGTGTTCGGCTTCGGGGGAGTCGACACGATCAATGCCGGCGACACAGACTCTCTGGTTGCTGTCGGCGGAGACGGGAACGACATCATCACCGGTGGAAGTACCGCGAACATTCTGGTTGGCGGAGCGGGCAACGATAGCGTCACGGGTGGCGCCGGCGCTGACGTCGTGATTGGTGACAGTTTCACCTTCGCGCTCAACGGCGAAGATGGTTTCACAAATTTCCTTTCCAATTTCCGGGAGGGCAAGCTGTCGTTTCAAGTCTCGCTGGAGTCCATGGATTCCGGCCAGGACACGTTAAGCGGGCTCGGTGGATTCGACGTGCTTGTTGGAGGTGACGGCGCCGACACGCTCACCGGCGGTGACGGTGGAGGGTTGCTGTTCGGTGACGCGTTCAACCTCACCGCAGGTCCGAGTGAAGTGAGTTTCGAAAGTGTGTTCGATGGCAGTGACGACTCGGGCAACCCCAATAACGACAGCCCGCAAACGCAGGAAACGAAGAAAACGAAGTCCCGAAGTCTCTTCAGCAGATTCCTGACTCTGCTGGGGACACCGCAGTTTTCTCAGAATGGTTCTGGCGACGACGTCATTAACGGCGGAAGTGGTATCGATCTGATCGTCGGTGGTGAGGGCAACGACGTTGGCGATGGCGGTGCTGGAGCCAGCTTTGTTGACATTCTGATCGGAAATGAGGGCAACGATACGCTCACGGCCCGTCAGTCCTTCCTCAGCATCATGTTTGGTGGCATCGGCGACGACACCCTGGAAGCATCAACCGTACCGGGGAGTCTGGGCAGCATCCTGTTCGGCGATGGGTTTCGTTTTCTGGGCGTCCCGGTCAACCCGACGTCGGTGATCACCTTCGACTTCAACGGTCTGTTGCCTGTGCGTTTCGGGATCGCGACTGGTCTTGTTCAGGACGGGAATGGTGCCGATCGGCTGACGGGTGCCCGTGACGGATTCAATCTCATGGTGGGTGGCGGCGGCAATGACACTCTGACCGGTGCGGGCCTGGTGGATTTCATGCTGGGCGATTCCGTGAACCTGGGTGTTGAAATTGTGATCGACTTTTCGGGCGTCTCGGTTGATAACACACTCGAAGAGAACTTCGAGTCCATCAACACCAGCTTTGAGTTGCCCGGCCTCGCGGCGACCGGGAACGACGTGCTGCAGCAGAGCGGCAATGGATTCACAATCGCGACTGGAGGTGATGGAAACGATGTTATCGACGGCGGCGGTGGGACATTGGACATCCTGTCTGGCAACGCTGGCGTCGACACGATTCGCGGCAACGCCGGTTTCAACGTCATTGCTGGTGGCATCGATTCGGACTCGGTGACGGGCGGTGACGATGGCAACCTGCTGCTGGGCGACACGTTCAACTTCAACGTCCCCGGCGCTATCAATTTCGACGACATCAGGGACGGGCGGATCGTCTCACCCCCTGGCCTGATACCTACTGGTGATGGCGACGACACGATCACCGGAGGTCAGGGGTTGGACGTCATCATTGGCGGGTCTGGTGATGATCTAATCAGTGCCGGTAACGGATTCAATGCAGTCCTGGGGGATACGATTACCGTCACCGGGCAATCCTTCAACTTTTTCAATGTGTTCGGTGCCGCGCTCGTCAGTGCGATCTTTGGTGATGCGAACGGGATATTGGACAGAACCCTGGCCGCGTTAGGTCTGAGTGGTACGGGCGACGACACGGTCACTGGCGGTAGCGACATTGATGTCGTTTTTGGTGGCGACGGCGACGACAGCATCTCTGGCGGCGGCGGACCAGTGAATTTCCTTGTCGGTGGAAACGGTAACGACACCGTCGTTGGAAATGACCCGGATGAGGTGATCTTTGGTGGACCGGGCGATGACGAACTGTCTGGCGGGGCCGGTAATGACCGCCTGGAGAGTGAAGGCGGCGACGACATCTTCCGGGGTGGCAATGGCAATGATTCTGTTTTTGGGGGCGAGGGAAACGATCAGTTGTTTGGCGAAGATGGCGACGACGAACTGAACGGTGAGAACGGGCAAGATGTTCTGGACGGTGGTGATGCGAATGATGTGATTCGTGGTGGTGCCGGCAACGATCGACTGAGTGGCGGGGCTGGTAGCGACCTGCTTGATGGTGGTGACGCGGACGACATGCTCTTCGGAGGCCCCGGTAACGATCGACTGATCGGCGGGGCGGGGATCGACCTGCTGCAGGGTGACGAGGGCTCGGACACGCTGATCAACCCAGATGACATGGAATCTACAGAGGCGTCTCCGGTGCAAGTGGATTTACGATTGGTGCTGTCGGCAACACCCACGGATGCGAACGGACACGTTGCGAACCTGACGACAGACGTTGATTTTCTGGATGAATGGGATGATTTCTTTGTCGAAATCTGGGCGAGTACTCCAAACGACGATACGTCTTCCCTGAGCACGTACAGTCTGAATCTGCGATACGACGTGAATCTGTTTTCGGCGAACAGTGCGGAATTCGGTCCGGGTTTTTCGCTGTCGCAGGTGTCCGGTGTCGATGACGACGACGGAATTGTTGATCTCAGCGCGGCAACTGTCATCGCGGACGCCGGTCGAGAT
>Ga0209089_10003022_pt1 | contig 14526 bp, 11 predicted proteins | sample ArcticOcean_MG_C_FD_187431 | JGI IMG/M metagenome (GOLD analysis project Ga0209089, IMG submission 187431) | Marine microbial communities from western Arctic Ocean - ArcticOcean_MG_CB2_150 (SPAdes) (version 2) | ecosystem: Environmental > Aquatic > Marine > Oceanic | place: Arctic Ocean: Canada... | reverse complement strand
ACAGCTCCAGACATGAATCCTACTGCAATATTTCCTGTAATTCCTGCAGCCTTTAGACCATTTTCATAAGCAATTAAAGTAAGTACACCAATTAGCGCAATTATAAAAACCAGCCAATTATCTAAAGTAAACCATAATATCACTAATCCTGAACCTAGTAAAATATGTGAATAGTTTAGAGCAGTTTCTGCCGATATTTTCCCAGATGGTATAGGCCTATTTGGGTGGTTTTCTTTATCTGATTCACGATCATTGTAATCATTTAATGCATTTCCACCCCCCACTAACATCATAGCAGACACGCAACTAATAGCAATTTCAGTTTGAAATCCAATTATTTCAGGCCCTGCTGCAATAAATGCACCAGCTATGACTGCTATTGCAGTTAGAACGGCATTTCCAGGCCTAGTAATGGTAATGTAAGGATTCATCCGACACGACTTCCTAATTGACAACTAGGGTCTGGTTTCAAAAGGCGAACGGTACCATCTTGTTCAACTCCTCCTAAAACTAATACCTCAGACATGATAGGTCCTATTTGTTTTGGTGGAAAATTAAAAACTGCTACAATTTCACGTTTCAATAATTCACTTTTAGTATAGTTTGTAATCTGAGCTGAAGTTTTACGAATCCCCAATTCTCCAAAGTCAATAGTTAAAATGTAAGCAGGCTTTCTAGCTTCAGGAAAATCATTTACATCAGAAATTCTACCAACTCGCATGTCTACTTTTGTAAAATCATTCCAATCAATTAAATTATCCACAAAGTGTTACTACGAAACCCATACAAAGCTTTTGTCTTATTATTTTTTTAGACTAGGAAATGTAATAGTGAAAGTAGTACCTTCACCTAGTTTAGAATATAGCTCTAGCTTAGCGCTGTGTTTTTCAATTATTTTTCTAACAACATGTAATCCTAAACCAGTTCCTTTGCCAGGTTCTTTTGTGGTAAAGAAAGGATCAAAAATTTTCTTTTGTGTTTCTTCATCCATTCCACTTCCATTATCTTTCACAGAAATTGAACATATGCCTTTAGATAGTTTAGTAATTAACCATAATTTCCCTACTTCATTCATAGCGTCTACTGCATTGTTTACAAAATTTGTAATAACCTGTGTAAGTTCAGAGGAACTTCCTATAATTACAACATCATCGGAATATTGTTTTATGACTTCAATAGATTTCAAATTTCTTGTATGTCTTGAAATTTCCATGGACTTATTAGCGACGTCGTTTAAATTTACTGATGAGTTTCCAGTAGTTCTTGCATCTCTTGCATGAGTCGATAAATCATTAACTATTTCAGAGATTCTTTTTGAAGCTTCTACTATTTCATGCGCATCGTCTTGAATCTGAGGCAAATCATCATCATCTACAATAGATTCAGAAAGGGCCATAATTACTTGCAGTGGATTTCTAATTTCATGAGCAATTCCAGAGATAACAATACCTAGGCTGGCCATCTTTTCAGCCTGAATCAATTCTTGGTTTGTCTTCTCAGCTTCATCCTGGGCATCAATTTTTTCAGTAATGTCAACCCCATAAATGTTTACATAAGAGTGAGCTTTAATGGGAACGAATGTACAGGCGTAAATTCGTTTTCCTAAAGTATGATTTACGTCTATATATTTTTCAGTATTAAGGCATTCAGTTACGGTTTTATTCAATTCATTTGGAACTATTTCTCCTATTTCAGTATTTAGTTCCAACAAAATTTGTTTTTGTGCAGGAGAGTTCGCAAAAATAACTTTCCCACCTTCCTCAACTCTAATAACGGAATGTGGATTTTCTTCAGGAAATCTAGCTAAATTTTCCATTTCTTTTTGACTTTCAGTAATATCTACTCCGTAAATTATTACATAATCTTCTTTTTTGAATGGAACAAACGTAGTATTGTATATTCGGCCATCAAACCTCATCGTTTTTGAGATAGCACTTCCATCACCTTCCAAAGCAACTCGCATAGTTTTTAGGAAAATAATAATGAGTTCTTTATCTTTTAAATTATTTAAATTACTGAATACCGTATTTTTAGACGCTTCATTAGCAAACAAAAGTTCTCCTTTTGAAGAGACTCGAATTACATAGTGAGGATTAGATTGGGGAAACTGTGCAGATTTTTCAAGTTCTTTGGTAACTTCTTTTAATTTTTCTTCTAGAGTTCTAATAACTGAGGATTCATTAGACATTAGTTTTACTCTTATCTATTTTTTCAAATAAATCTTCTAAATACTTGTCAGAATTTTTTAGTAAATTTTCATCGCCGTTCCAATTCTCTAAAACAGCCATATTTTCAAATTCAAAGGCAATTAAAGTATCGATAATTGCATCTTCAGCATATTGGCCCAGTTGCCCCAAGTAGACGACAGCCATATCGGAGTATGCACCCGAAGCAAATGTAATGTGAAATTCACCGAACGTAATATCATTTAATGTTTCGCTACTATTAGAACTTACAGCATCTTCCATGAAATCTTTTACAGCGATGAACATTCCTCCCATTATATCGCTATCATTTTCTTTAACATTCTTTGTAGATAAATTAGATATTACAATGCCCGATTTAGTTAGTAAAAATAGATTATGTATTCGTCCTCTTTTACTTGGATGTATGAGCTTTTCTTGAAGAATTCTAGCCAATTTAGAAAACTCAGCAGTTTTCGATCCAGAATCATTTAACCCTGCTTTTTCTAATGAAAAATTCTCTACTATTTTTTTAAAGTCACCGAGTTCAATAACCCCAATATCTTTTTTTGCTTCTTCTTCGGCAAATTTAAGAGCACCATCTATTGCTTCTCGAACATTTCTAGTTTGCATAGGTTTTTGTAAATAATCCATAGCCCCATCGCGGAATGCTTGAATTGGAGTCTTAATGTCTTGATTTCCAGTTAACATAATCACAGGCATTATAGGATATTTTTCTTTCACAATTTTCAATAATTCTAATCCATTCATTCCAGGCATGTCAATATCACAAAACATCATTATATATTCGGTTGTGGCTAGTTTTTCTAAAGCATTTTTTGCATCTTCAGCGACTTCTAATTCGAGATGATCCCATTTCCTAAACATTACTTTTAGAGAAATTCTAACCGCATTATCATCATCGACAGCCAGTATTTTCATTCGATACCTAAGGTGTGCACTACAAAAAGTAAACTATCTACTCCAGAAAAGCATTCAAAATAGGTTTTTCATCCATCTGGAAGAAACATGATGCCAAACTAGGAAAAGGAACGATGTTTACGGTTATATCTCCTCACAAAAAAGAAGCCTGAATTCTATCATTCCGCAAACTGGTAGCGCGTTTGTGGAGGCGATTGAGTCGCCAGATGTTCCATGTCTCTTTTAGCACATCTCTGTATCTGGCCTTGGACGCCCTATAGGTTCGGTTGTGGGCCCCTATGTTGTACACCTGGGACCATTGTTTACACAAGGTTGACCATGCATGAAACAAGCCTAGACGGCGGTCCCAGATATGAGTCATTTCTCCAAAAAGAGCATTGAGTTCGAGAATCTGGATTTCCTTTCCTGCCTTTAGGTGCTCAATAGAAGGTGCTCGGACGTCGAACCTCCCAAAATAGAAACCTGCGTGCGAGTGTGCAATGCTGGAGAATCGAGAATCCAATGCAGGTGTATGGATCTTGCTACCGTCAAGGAAGAGAGCGCCCAGTGAATGAGTTCCAATCTCTCCGATAAGGACCTTCTCTCCGTCCTTCGGAATATAATCAAGACGGTCCGAGAGGTAAGCCAGATGTTTTTTGGCCATACAGACCGAGCGGGGGTGAGTTAGCACCAATTCCTCTAATGTTCTCTTCCCATCGCCAGTTACCTTGGGCAAGCGTTTCTCAGTGATAGAAACCACGTGGCCTCTTTTCTCCTTGGGGTGTCTGATCCAGAAGATTCCGTATTCTACTCCCGGAACATAGGCCTGGATTATTGCATCATAATCAATCAGTTCGATATCTGACATGAGTTGGTCACTGTCCTTGACTATCCATACGCCAGCGCCTCGGCCTCCCAAATCAGGCTTTAGAACGACGGGGAAATTATGTTTCATGGTAAATTCCAGAGCTTTTTCCGTCCGCTTTTCCAAGTTATCCTTGTATTTCAATAACTCGAACGGGGCAACATATTCGGAAGAGAATCCCGAGAGCTTGTCAGATTTAGCATTCAATAGAAACTTGCCATACGCCGATATGCCCGGATTTACCGAAGTTGCCTTGAGTGGTCCCAGATATCTAAGTGACAGCAAACTGACCCAGAAAATGATTGGCAGGTAGAAGAACCACGGGGGCCAGAATTCCCAGATTAATCCTCGTTTAAGCCATCCAACTGTTAATCTCCATCTACGCCAAAGCATGGCAGATAGAGTATCACCTTCCCCAAAAGGGTTGGTCTTTCTTCTTGACTCTGCATTTCGGTGATTATGTCTTCCTCAATCGGACCGAGTTTTACTCCAGCATCCCGAATCTTCAGGATAGCGCGCTCATCCCTCTCGATATAGAGTACGTTTTTCTTGCTTCCGGAAAGTCAATAACCTCTAAGATTTTCCCAACACGCATTTCAATCTTGGTAAAATCCCTCCATTCGATAGTATCAGACACAGATAGCTATTACCCAGCCAATACAAAGTCTTTTATCTAAAAAAGGTGGTTGTCAATTATGGATGAAATAAGTTTTATTCCCTATACCGATTACAACTCTTATTCTATAGAAGAAATGAAGAAGCGTTCCCAAGTTTTTTTAGAAGATATAGAGAGAAGACGTACAATTCGGAATTTTTCTGAAAAACCAGTACCTAAAGAAATTATAGAAAATTGCCTTAGAGCCGCCAGTTCAGCACCTAGTGGAGCTAATCGTCAGCCTTGGCATTTTTCAATAGTAAGTGATTTTGAAACTAAGAAGAAAATACGCGACGCAGCAGAAGAAGAAGAAAAAAAATTCTATAGCGGAAGAGCTCCAGACGAATGGCTTGAGGCTTTAGAACCACTTGGCACCAATAAAAACAAACCCTTTCTCGAGATAGCTCCATACTTGATAGTAATCTTTTCTGAGACTCATGGCTTAGATGGGAAAGGTGAAAAAATAAAGAATTATTATGTTTCTGAATCGGTAGGTATAGCTACAGGTATACTAATCACAGCACTTCATAATGCAGGCCTAGCAACTTTAACTCATACACCAAGCCCTATGAATTTTCTGCGAGAAATATTAGGAAGAGGTGAGAACGAAAGAGCATTTTTGATTCTTGTAACAGGATTCCCAGCAGATGATGTTGAAGTACCAAATATCACGAAGAAAAGTTTGGAAGAGTATACCTCTTTTTTTAATCCAGAAAAGCATTCAAAATAGGTCGTTCATCCATGTGGAAGAAACTGTATGTGGCCCACCAAGTTATTAAATCTAAAGAATTAACTAAATTGTTTTTTCCCGTCGCATTATTTCCATAGTCTTTACCTTCAGTCTCCATCCAATCTTCCATTTCTTCTAAAGTATCACAAGTCTGATGATAGCACCAGTAACCATCAACAAGACCTCCATACCCTAGAGTAATAGTCCCTAAATTATCTTGAAATGACGCATGGTCACTTCTCGCAGTTGTATCTTCATAAATTATTATTTCAGGCCTATTTTTTTCTACCCAGACATCATACTTCCACGTAGAGTCGCTATTGTTGTCAGATCCCACTAAGATATCTTGCTGCATTGAAACATTCATCGCATCAGATCCAATCCATTGACTAAGATACACCATATCTGGTTGATCAATTTTATTATAATTTAAAGAAGGGCCAATGTAAATTCTCATAGGCCAGACCTCATTATCTTTAGGATATCCATCATCATCTGGCTGAGGGTCAGGATCACATCCTCCACTACCTCCATGTTCATCTCCACAAGGAGCACCTCCTCCTCCAGGCCAATTAACACCAGCCATGTCAAGATTGATGTAATTAGTAACAGTCACTCCAGGATGTTCATCTTCTAAAGTGTCTGTCCAGTAATCACTACCGCGTTTTCCACCTTCTTCACCTGACCATAAACAGAATACCATGGTTCTTCGCGTGTCATAAGGCATATCTGCCATAGCTTCAGCAGTGGCCAAAACCATCGACGTTCCAGCTGTGTTATCATATGCACCATATCGAGTTCCATATGTTCTTTGACCAGAAATATGAGGATCTACCATTACAGCATTCGCAGGTGGAGCGATATCAAAATGAGCACCAAATACTAACCATTCATCAGGATATAAAGTCCCATCTCTAAATCCACAAACATTGTATGCTTCAGGATTTTGATTACCAAGAACATCAGTTAGGTCAAACCGTTGAGTTTCTACTCTTAGTCCATAAGCATTCATTTCAGCGATAAGAAATTGTGCAGCATCTTCGTATGCAAGATTGCCTTGTCCAGCCCATCGATCTAAATATCCCGTAGCTAAATCAGGAGATGTTATCTTAGGAGAATCATCAGTAATTCGATAAATATTATTGTATACAGTACGCCCATCTACAAATCCGGTCGAAAACAAGCCCCCTTCATCAATAGAATATGCGGCTGAAATCGGTCTTTCCACGCTAATTTTGACGGGAACCACGTATCCGCTTTTATTCTTCGTCAGGTTCAATGTATCCAAAGAGGTTCCTTCAGAAGACATAACTCTTTCGACTGACCATCCTTCTTCTATAATTCCATTCCGATTAACCCAATCATCCCAGCTCTCGTTAGAGTTTCTAATAGGCCAATTTTGAGTTCCGTAATCAGCTAAAAAAATAAATGCTGAATCAATTCGAGGTGGCGCCATTGAAATCAATTGTCTAGTTTCACCTATCTTCATATCTAGAACAGTGCCATTTTGGACATAATTAGAAAGTGGATCAATGACCAAATTAGGAATAAACACAGACATATCTTTTTTGGCAGTTATAACAAGTGGTTGAAATTCTCCCGCAATCATTGTTTCAGGCGAAATTATGACGTCTTCTGCAGAAAGTGACACTACTTCTTCATCTCCGAGACAACCTGCAATTGCAGGCACTAAAAACAAAAATGTAATAGCTATTGATTTTAACTGTTCCACATTTACCTATAACCCTGACTTTTAAGAGATATCTATTCTTCTAGACAATCACTAAATGTACAGGTTGGTGGTTGAAATACGAGTTTATTATCGTAATTAATTTCATGAAGTCTAAGTACACTGTTCTCATTTATTCCAATTTCTACTGGAGAAGTATTGCTTGGAGGTAGGTAATCCTCACCAATATCAGTTAATGATAAACGAATGTAGTGGCCCTCAGGGATGAGAACATCCATTGCAAAAAATTCCATTTTAGCATTAACAGTCTCTCCAGGAACGAGAACATTATACTCATTGCCGCCGGCATGATATCTCAGATCCATTGTTGCATGTCCAATATGGATACATTCATCGGTTGAGTCACAATCTTCCATAAGCGCGTATAACGAACCGCCAGATCCAGTAAGAGTAACATCAACATGAAGTTGAGGTAATCCGCCAAAGCGGAGAGTTTGATTGAACTTAGGTGTTTCAAAAACTACATAATCTTCGACAAGAGGCGTGATTATTGTTCCAGTATCTTCATTATGCATAAGAGCCTCACTCCCCAAAATCATTTCAATAGTTTTCGAGTCAGATGCGGGATACCTTTCTTCTACTCTCCACTCACCATGATTATTTTGTATTTCAAGGTAAAGACTTGGTTTAGGTCCAGTTTCTTGTAGATAGTAAGTAAACCATTCAAGGAGGTCTTGCATCCAGTCAAATCTCACCATTTGAGGATATGCTTCAGAACCTCTTCCAGGGTCGGATCTCTCTTTTTGGTAATCAGGCCTATCAGGATAGTCATGGTCCCATTGCCCCATCAAAACTTTTGCTTCGATTCCATTATCTAAAAGTGCATTAATCGTGGGAACTGCCATATGCGGGTCAACATTCCAATCATGAAATCCTTGAACGATGTACACAGACCCTCCATAATTTTCCAGTACCCTATCAAGAAAGTACCTTTCTTCCCAATAACTTTCCACAAATTCATTTCCAGCAAAAACATATCCATTTGTTGCGTGTAATGGACCTAGAAGATAATCTTCACAGGCATTTTGTAGATTTTCATCACCTTTATCAGTTTCAAAGCCATAACTTCCATAAACGACATTATGCATGAAAGGAGCTCTAGCCTCTGAAGAACCATTTTTCCACATAAGTTCACGAACACCAATTAGTCCAGAAATAGGGACAATAGTTTTCAGATATTCATCCCCATACATTGCAGCTTCCCAAGGCGTGGATCCATCATAGGATTTCCCAATTAGCCCCACATTTCCATTCGACCATTCCTGAGTTCCTAGCCATTCTACTGCAGCATTAATTCCTTCTTGTTCAGCAAATCCCATCAGATCCATACAATGATTTGACATTCCAGTTCCAGTTACAGAAACTTGTGCAAAAGCAAATCCATGTGGTAATAAATTCATGATTATTCCAGCACCTAGCCAGCTTCCTGGTTGTGACACATCTGGAGTTTGGGCAGATGTTTCGCCAAAATACGGTCCGAATTCAGCGATTACAGGAACTTTCACTCCATCTGGAACATCAGGTCTCCAATAAGCTAAACTAATATGAGGACATTTATCAGGATTAAAATTTAAAACACATTGAGGATCTATGGCTGCACCGCCTTCAGTTTCCGGTAGATTGTAAGGAATCATTACATGTACAGAGCTAAATTCGTTATCCGTTTCCAATAATCCATATTGTCCTTGTTCAAGTACATAACTCCACGCTTGGGAAGTATCATAGGGTAGCTCACTTCTTGCCCATACAGGAACTCTATTATTACCATATAATTCTTCACTTTCCTGAATGTAAAGAAAAAAAGCACTACTCATCATCGTTGCTACAATTAATAGAGAGAAAATTTGTGAAGCAATACTTACGTTTTTCATTATATTAGAGATTATGTGTTAGATATATTAAAATACCTTTTTTTTAACAGCAGCCACTATCTGAACCGCAGCTACATTGACCTTTTTGACCTTCAGGGGCTGGATTCGGATTATTCACTCTAAAACCTTCCCCCATTTCAGTAACAATATAATCTATTTCAGTTCCTTTAACTTTCTCTATATCGTCATTATTAACTAATAATTTCAAACCATTTGCTTCAACTGTAGTATCATTATCATTTTGTTCATCAAAACCCAAAGCATACTGATAGCCTCCACTACATCCACCGGGGAAAACGCCCAACCGAAGTGCTTTTCCAGCCATTTCTTGTTCGGTTAGAGCTTTGTTAATTTTTTCAGCAGCCATTTCGGTGACACTAATCATAACGTTTGATTGCGCACTTTGATTTTATAGTTTACGCATCTTTTCTTATAATATAGCGTCTAAGATGAAATGGTTAGTGTTTTAGAGGTAATATTACATCACAGCATCTTTTTAATCTCAGCATTTAACTTTACCAAAGATGGCGAAAGAATTAAATCCCAAAACCGAAAACTCAGATACTGCTTTTTTGAGTACTTCAAACAATAATTCAATATTTTTCTCAAATATTGGTTTTGATGGAAAGCTTCAAGAAACCATTGGCTTTGCAATGACCTCTAAAATAGAATAAATGGCTGGTAAAAAACATAATCCATCAATAGCAAGAAAAATTTTACGTGATATTAAAGATGGAGTTTCACCTGAAGATTTATTGACAGAAATTGATCGTTTAAGCGATCCCTATTATGCTTCGTTAGGCTTAATCTATATCGCCACTTCAATGTCTATAAAATCACCTAAATCCAAGAAGATATTTTCGAAAGCTTTTGTAAATGCTAACAGAGTGGATCAGAGTTGGCGTAGGCTTGAACTGTTGGTTGAAATTTCTAAGAGATTAAAAAAAATAGAAGATGGTGAGTTAAAAAATATACAATATAAAAAAATTTTCGAAATAGTTATTACCGAAAAGAAAAAAGATATTAATAACTTTTTAATAAAAAATGTAAAAAATTTTCCAATTGAACAATTGGATTCTATACTAGAAAAAACAGTCAAATTAAAGGGTTATGAGTTTGATTCTTCTAAGGCAGTAATTAGAGCTTGGATTGTGACAACAGACATAAATCCTTTAATTTTAATTTTATCCAAATTAGAGGGCGAACTTAGAATTAAATTATTAGGTTATTTACATTTACAATTATTCAAAGTGAAAACCAGTATATCTCCCTCCCCTCTCGAATTGGCATTAGAGTCTTCTTTATCGGAAGAAATGTTAAGATATTTAGTTAGAATAAGTTCTACACCTTCAGACCTTAATTTAATTGAATTAAAGATTTCAAAGAAGAATCCTGAAGAATCCTTACCTATTTTAATAGCAATTATAGCACATTCAGATCGTAACAAGTGGCATACCGATTCACAAACCTATGTTTCCAAGGCTGAAAAGACTTTACAAACTATTTCAACATCAGAATATAAAATAAAACTGGAAAATAAATTAAAAACAGCAGTAGACCGGTTAAGCATTCCGGCTACAAAGCAATCTAAACCAGTAATCCCTTTAGAAGACATTTCAAGCAAAGGAAAGCACACTCTAGGGCTCTATAACACATATGGAGGTAATTGGAATCACCCACATTTCAAAGCAGTTTTCAAAGCTTCCAATCTTTGTTCAGCGTTTGATTTAGATTTAGCTTTGATTGGATTCCCTGAAATATCAACGGATGAGTTAGTAAAAGAAATCAAGAAAGAAATGCGTTTATCCAATGAGGGTTATATATCACAATTAATATCTAAGGATCGTTTTCGATTCTTTGATAAAGATATAGATGAATCATGGGCCGGTTCCAAAGTAGTTACTACCGCAAACCCAGATACAAGTAAATTAGAGATGCCCCATGGAAAAGTGTGTATGGTTATGGGGCTTGGCCCCAAAGGACTCCCAACCTCATATATTGAAAACTCAAATCATCATTTTGAAATTACAGGAAAAAATATAGCTTTTGAAACTGGAACTGCAATGGGTGCTATTGCAGGTAATCTTTCCTTGATGTAGTAGTTTAAGAACACGACCAATAACCAATTATGACAGATTGTCTTTTCTGCAAGATAAGAGATGGTGAAATTCCTAGTGAAAAAGTATATGAGAATGAACATGTTTTAGCTTTTAATGATATAAATCCTGCAGCTCCAGAACATATTCTGATTATTCCTAAAATACATATTTCCACTTTGAATGATCTTAAAAAAGAGCATACGCAAACCATGGGCGAATTAATTTTAGCAGCTAAAGAAATAGCTAAATTAAAGGGATTTTCAGAATTAGGTTATCGTACAGTCTTTAATTGTAATGAACATGGACAACAAACAGTATTCCATATTCACTTACATTTACTTGGTGAAAGACAGATGTCTTGGCCCCCTGGTTAATTAAAAAATAATGGGGGACATACGCAAACCCTTTTACGGTTGAAGCCGACGGTATTTTAGCAGTTTTGACTATTAGTAACCGACGGGCTTAACACCTCGAAATGTTATTTTCCGCACTACCGAAGTAGTACTTCCAACAACATTATAGCTCTCGGTGCTTACACCCCGGTCCTATCAATCTTATCTTCTATAAGTGTCATAATGCCTCGTTTTGAGGCGGGTTTCGAGCTTAGATGCTTTCAGCTCTTATCCCTTACAGCGTGGCTGCCCAGCGGTGCCTTGTCAGACAACTGGTAAACTAGTGGCTGCGAACCCTCGTTCCTCTCGTACTAGAGGATCCTTCCCCTCAGGCATTGGACAGTCCCAGCACATAGCAACAAACCTGTCTCACGACGGTCTAAACCCATCTCACGATCCCTTTTAATGGGCGAACAACCCCACCCTTGGGTGCTTCTGCACACCCAGGATAGGAAGAGACGACATCGAAGTAGCAAGCCTGGAGGTCGATGTGGGCTCTTGCTCCAGACAACTCAGTTATCCCCGGGGTAACTTTTCTGTTATCAACCGCACCTACTAACGGCGCTGGTTGGTTCGCTAGGCCCTGCTTTCGCATCGTGGTTTGTTGTGTTGCCAAACCACGTCAAGCCAGCTTTTGCCCTTGCACTTAACGGTAGATTCCTGACCTACCTAAGCTGACCATTGGGCTCCCTTGTTATTTTTTCGAGGGAGTGGCGCCCCACCCAAACTGCCCGCCTACCGGGGTTCCTCCGAAGAGGTGAGTGGGACGAATCGAAAAGGACGGTGTTTCATCGGTGACTCGGCGACGACCTTGCGATCGCACCTGTGTAATGTCTCCCGTCTACGCTACACATAACAACTCGTGCCACAACGGCAGGTTGCAGTAAAGCTCCACGGGGTCTTCGCTTGCGGCTGGGACGTACTGGACTGTGCGCCAGTAAGTCAATTTCATCGGGCTCCGGGCAGGGACAGTAGAGCTCTCGTTAGGCCATTCATGCAAGTCGCCAATTAAGCGACAAGGTATTACGCTACCTTAAGAGGGTCATAGTTACCCCCGCCGTTTAGCGGTCCTTCGTCCAGTTGAAACTGGGTTTCAGATACCGCCACTGGGCAGGATTCAGCGGCTATACACATCCTTACGGACTAGCAGCCACCTGTGTTTTTAGTAAACAGTCGGAGCTCCCTAGTCACTGCGACCAGCTCTCTTCAGAGCTGGCACCCCTTGTACCAAAGATACGGGGCTAATTTGCCGAATTCCCTTGCCCGGATTCTGCCGCGACGCCTTAGGCTACTCACCTAGGGGCACCTGTGTCAGATCTCGGTACGGACAATCCATACGGCTCCAGCTCCCTTTTCACGGACACCAGGCTAACGCAGAAGCGAAATACTTCGCCTCCCAAAAGCTTAGTTTGCTTCTCACCATTACGGTACTCCACAATTTTATCGCTCAAGGCAACACTCAGACAGGAGTGCTCCACAAGACCCGATGTGTCAGGAACTGGACAAAATATGAACTGGTACAGGAATTTTAACCTGTTTCCCTTTCGATTCCTCCTGTTAGGGGGAACCTTAGGACCGACTAACCCTCGACTGATGAACATCGTCGAGGAACCCTAGCCCCTCCGGCGGATGGGATTCTCACCCATCTACGCTACTACTATTTCCATGATTATCATTCGAACGCGGTCCACAGGACCTCTCGGCCCCACTTCCACCCGCGCACGACGCCTCTCTACCGCATCACCTTTCGGTGGCCCAAAGTATCGGTGAACAACTTAGTCCCGTCCATTTTCTAGGCTTAAGAACTTGACTGGTGATCTGTTACGAACTCTTTAAAGGATGGCTGCCTCTAAGCCAACCTTCCAGCTGTCTGTGCTTTCAAACACTATTTGTTCTTTAACACTTAGTTGTTACTTGGGGACCTTAACTCTGGTCTGGTTTGTTTTCCTTATGGACATCAAGCTTACCCCGATGCCCTCACTGCCCAGCTTCTACGACGAACACACATTCGGAGTTTGACAGCATGCCGAAAACTTTCGCTTCCTAAACACGCAATCAGTGCTCTACCGCATGCTCCGTCTCAGCTGAGGTCTGCCTGCGAGCAGTTTCGAGAGGAACCAGCAATTACCGGTCTAGATTGGTCTTTCGCCCCTATACCCAGGTCATCCAAACGATTTGCACATCAGTACTGGTTCGGGCCTCCACCCTTCTTCCGAAGGGCTTCACCCTGCCCAGGCATAGATCGACCGGCTTCGGGTATCCAACTATTGACTCCAGGCGAGCGCACCTTGTCCCTCGCTTGCGCTGCGGACTATCGGTTTCCCTACGGCTTCGTACATATAGTACTTAACCTCGCCAATAATAGGAACTCCACGGATCAATTTTCGAATCGAACGGTATGACGCCGGTGCGGCGGTGTAACCGCTTCATCCCTTGCACGCCATACCAGTCTGTTACCACCTGATTTCAGGATCTTATTAATCTCCCGCCAGGGATACTTTACAACTTTCGCTCACGCTACTATTGCGCTATCGGTCTCGGTTTGTATTTAGGGTTGGGAGTTAGTACCTCCCGCATTCACGCGCAATATCCAATGCACGCTACTCTTGGTTCCTGAAAATCATCTTTCACTGCGTCTTCTACGGGGCTATCACCCTCTATGGCGCCGGTGTTCCACACGAAATTCGAATAACAGTGTTAAGATGTAAACAGGCCACTCCACATTTCAATTGACTCTCATCAACAGATTCGGATTGCCCTATGGGGTGTTCGATCGCCTTTACTAACCCCATCTCTTTTGATTTCTTTTCCTGCCCCTACTAAGATGTTTCAATTCGGGGCGTTCCCCATCCTTATCGGATTGAACCACAAGGGTTCGGGAAGTCCCATTCGGTAATCTTCGGATCAAAGGCTCCATGCGCCTCCCCGAAGCATATCGCTGCTTGGCACGACCGTCTTCGGCAACCGAGCCTAGTCATCCACCAGGTGGCGTAGTAACTGCTTGTAGCCGTCGGCTTCAACATTCGTCCGGGTTTGCGTATGATCTGACAATCATTGGTG
>Ga0209089_10003016_pt1 | contig 14532 bp, 9 predicted proteins | sample ArcticOcean_MG_C_FD_187431 | JGI IMG/M metagenome (GOLD analysis project Ga0209089, IMG submission 187431) | Marine microbial communities from western Arctic Ocean - ArcticOcean_MG_CB2_150 (SPAdes) (version 2) | ecosystem: Environmental > Aquatic > Marine > Oceanic | place: Arctic Ocean: Canada... | reverse complement strand
GAGCACGCAGTAATGAGCGTTGTTTCCCGCAGCGGACGCCAGGCGCGCGCGGTAATCAGCAGTGTGATCAGCAATGCGGCAATCGTCAGAGCAGGCATGAGCGGTTCAATCAGGTGGTCGGTTTCCGAATGTACTGGCTGAGTCGATCCGGGCAACTGCTCCGTTCAAACCCGGACTGTCACGCTGGTCGGGAGTCTTTCCGTCAACGCCCCCGTTTTCCCTGTAGTCGCATTCGAAAAACTCCTCAATGTGAAGACAACCTTATTTGACAGACCTGACACGTGGCCTAGGTTTCGGGTGCGAGTAGATCGGGGACGGAATTCGTCAGGCAGGTCGCCTGGCCGGATCCCCTCCCATGGAATTCCCAGTCGCCTGTCTCACACGACCCTTGGGCGGGAAGCGTGAGAACTTAAAGGGCGTCAGTCCCGATCTCGCAATGCACGGGCATGACGGAGTGCAGGAGGCTCTGCCCTGAGAATTTTTTGTCGAAGTTTCTCTTCGTATCAGTCTCAGAGACGGACGGCGAGAATCTGTAACTCCGAACGGTACTGATATCAGTCCGGTCGAGTCAGGTTCGATGCCCGCGTAGTCTCGCGACGTAAAGGCAGAGTGTCATGCAAGCGAAACAGATTCTGACAACGGGCGAAATCGCAAAATACTGCGGTGTCAATTTTCGCACAGTTATTCGTTGGATTGAGCGGGGACGACTGGAGGCTTATCAGCTTCCTGGTCGCGGCGACAATCGAGTCACCGTTGAGGACTTCATCGAATTCCTCAAAGAAAACCACATGCCGATTCCGGAAGACTTCTCGCAACGTGAACGTCGGGTGCTGATCGTCGTTGGCGATCCGACTCTGGCGCACAACATCGAGGGTGCTCTGCAGGAAAGTGGCTATGCGACGACCATCGCATCGGACGGTTTCCATGCGGGTTCGCTGCTGGGCACCTTTAAGCCCTCAGTGATGCTGCTGGACCTGCGTATTCCCGGCCTGAGTCCACAGGACGTCGTGAGCTTTGTGGAAAGTGCCGGCGGAATGGAACGGATCAAGATCATGATCATGTCGAACGACGACAACGAGCCGGTCGCGAACACGGCGGATGACTGCATTCGGCAGCCGTTCTCCAGCGAAGAACTGGTCACGCGAGTGAATCAGTTGCTGGCTCCGAGCTTCGCCTGACACGACGCGACGACTACAGCCCGACGCATCGGAACATCCGGTGCCTCGGGCTTTTTTTGTGCGCGGTCAGTCCGTCAGTGACACACATTGGTTGCAGTTCTGATGCGGTTGAAAACACGCCGCGCATGCACACGACGCCCTCGTGCAACCCGACGAACTGATTCGATGGAGGCGATCGCCGTTGAATTCGCAGTTCGAGAGCGTGTTTGGACTGACTGAACGCTTGAATGCACTAAATTGATTCGATACTGGATAAAATATTCCAGTGCCGCCTGCGGCCGATCTCTCCCAGTCATCGCGAATCAAATCCACTGGTCAGAACATGGCTGAAACACAGGATGCCGCTGCACCAGGTCGATCGGCCGGCATGGTGGGGGTGGGAATGGTGGTGCTGTTCGCTGCCTTTTCCGGCGGCGGCCGTCAACCGGTTTCCGCACCGGCCGTTGTACCAGTCGCACAGGCTGCGCCGCAGGAAAAGCCGGACGCAGCGCGCTCGGTCGAAGCGATCCGTCAGCCACTACTGGCCATGCTGGATGCGGACCCCGCAGCCGATGAAACGGAGCTGCAGGAGAAATTCAAACAGGCCCGAATCCGGCGGCTGGAATTCCTGATCGTCACCTTGCCGGATCCCATTGATGCGTCGCTGGGTTACGCGTTTGATGAAGCCGTCAATACGTTGCAGACAGCCGTCGGGACACAGGGTTTTCTGATTGACCGGTTCTATCTGCCGTGGCACGGACTCACGGCTAAGTCGAACAACGGCACTGTTCCCGTTTATCAATCAGAGCCAGGCGTCGTGCTGTTTCGTCGTCGGGCCGCGCGATCGAAACACGGCCAGGGTACTGAATTGCTGCTCGTCTATATCGTCGGCGAGACACCCATTGCCGGTATTCACCAGCGGGCCTTCGATCGAACGATCGAGGAAATCGAGTACCTCAGCGGAATCCATGCTCAAGTTCGAAGTGTTGTGGACGCAGCTCAACCAGACGCCACGCCATCTGAACCTGATCAGAGTGAATCAGTCGCACCGGCCCCGACATTCAAACCGGACCGACCAATCGTTCGTGTGGTGGGCTCGACGTTTTCCGGTTCGGCGGATTCCTTGGCGCACAGCATGGCGCGGGCTCAGCAGTTTCAGTTTGAGGTCATCTCCGGGAGCGCCTCGAATGTGAGTCTGCCGCGCATTCGAGAACTCAGCCAGGGCACGTTGAAGTCGTTCGCGTCGGTCCGAATTCCCGCCCGTCTGGCGTTCCTGGCGGCAATCCGATTTCTGGATGAGTCGCGCCGTTCGAGGCAACCTCTGCGCATCGCATGGCTGCACGAAGCCAACACGAGCTTTGGAAGCTGGTTGACGGAATTCAAGGGCAAGCCAATCAATGAGGGCGGCCTGTCGCTGGAAATGACAACGTTTCCGTTTCCGTTGCATCTGTCGAAAATCCGTTCGCTGATGGGCGCGACAGCGAACCGCGGGTTGTTTGACGTGCCCGGCGAGAACCAGACGCTCCAACTGAATTTTGAGCACGATCTGGAGTCGCGGGATTCGGTACCGCAGATGACTCCAGGGATGACCAATCCAACCACGGAACTGGTGCTCTCTCGCATTCTGGCGACCATCAAAGAACAGGGATTCAAGTACGTCGGGATTACTGCCACGGATTCGCAGGACCGCGTCTTTCTATGCGAACGCATGCGTGAGTATTGCCCCGATGTGCAGATCGTGGTCGATTTCAGCCACCGCATTTTTACGCATCCGCGCTACCGCAGCTTCATGAAGGGGACGCTGGTGGCGTCGACGTATCCGATGTACGTCGAGACTCAGAAATGGTGCTACCCCAACCTCGCGGCAAGGAAGCGGTCGAAAGCCGGCGAGGAAAAACCGTTTCAGGTGTTTCGCCAACTGGCGATGTCGAACGAACTGCTGCCGGGTCTGTTCAACGCCACGGTACTGTCGCTGGAAAGCGCAATGCCCGGCCGACACGATGGGAAGACTCTGCCACTGATCGACTACGGAGAGCCATTCATCGATTCCCTTTTCCGTGATCGAGAAATGTCGCCACGATACGTTCCGCCGTTGTGGATCAGCGTGGTAGGTAACGGCACTCTGCAGCCACTGCGATACTGGCCATTGCGGGAGATGCTCAAGTACGAAGGGCGCGTCCTCGACATTGACCAGGACAGCGCCGCCACCAGTTCTCAGGATGGCAGGCAGCTCGCCGGAGTGCTTCCGGATGTCACGTTGCGGCCACCGAGCGAGCCAGTCATCCTGGAGCTTGGCTACACAATGCCGGGTCGGGCGTTTCTGGTCTGGGTTCTCGGTGTGAGCGGCATCATGACGTGGATGCTGGGCCGCACGCGCTACGACCCGACGGTACACCGACCTGATGCCACACGTGTCCTCGACCCGGACGCCCGGCAGACGGTACATGGGATGCTGTGGGGGCTGCTGGTGCGTCGCGCCGATCCGCTGTTGCGGCGGCGCCAGACGTTCTGGCTACTGGCCCTGGTCTTGCCGAGCTGGTTGCTACTTACGTACTGCTCGATCGCCAGTTTGGTTCCGTTGCTGGTCGATGCCGTTCAATCAAACTCCCTGGACTCGGTTCAGAACTTCGTCCTGCTGGTCATCGCTGCCGCGGCCGGCGGCCCAGCTCTGATCCTCGAGTACCGGCGCCGACAGCTGGTCGAACAAAAGCCCGGAACATCCGTCGGCGTTGGACTGATGGCGGTGGTTGTTGTGCTGGTGATGATCGGAAGCGGAGCCAGTCTGTTTTTCGAAAGCTCACGCTACCTTTCGCACGCCGTCCTTGCGACGCAGCTTATCATTGGCACATGGCTGGCATCGCAGATGTGCGGATTGATGTACGACATGCGCGAGGATGCCGGTCTGGTTCGCGGGTATCGCGCGGGTGGCGTTCCTCAAGTCCCGGTGCGTGCCGCCTACACTGACAAAGCCAGTGCTCTGCACGTGTGGACGCTGGTGACCGGTGGCCTGGTCCACTTTCTGGCGATCTTGTTCGTTGCCGGCATGCTTGAGCTGCCGCTCGCACTGAGCCGTGCATCCGATCTGACCGGCCAGCACATTCTGTGGTTCGAACGAACGTACCGCGTCACGAGTGGTGTGTCATGGATCGTGCCTGCTTCGCTGGTGATCGCGGCGATTCTTTTCTGGGTCCTTTCGCGACTGGCCCGCTTATTCACAATGGACCGCAGCCGCCCAATGCCGCCGTGGCCATGTGGCGATGCCTGCCCGATCGAGACAACTGGACTGGAGGAAGCGATCCAGGATCTGAACAGGACCCAGGACGCGATCGAGGACGTTCTGCTCGATCCCTGCCAGGCACTGCGAACAACCGCCGGTGCCGCGTTCGGTGGTGTTTTTCTACTGACAATTATCGTGCTCACGTTGATCGCTCAGGAAGCGACGTCCTGCTTCGAGGGCAGCGGCCACACTCTGATTTTGTGGGGGGCGCTGAGTTTCCTGATCGTGATTTGGATCTACTGGATCTGGGAACTCGGCTGGATGATCTGGCTGATGCGCAAGCTGCTGCGTCAGATCGCATGGCTGCCCATGACGGCTGCGTTCTTACGCGTCCCCGAGCGAATCCGTTCTGTACTGGGCCGCTTCCTGGCAGTGCGTTCGCCGCACCAGTCGCACTTGCGCATTCGTGTGCAATACCTGCAGGAACTCGCGGATCACGCCGCAGACCACAAGGCAGAACTGACGACAGGAAGCTGGCCGGTGTTCACGCCGTCCGAGTTCACGTCGGTTGACAAACAATTCGCGACAGACCTCAAGGAGCTGCGCAGGCTGGACGAGCAGGGTGGTTCCGCGTTGCCAACGATGACGGCCACAATCGAGATGCTGAACCGGGCCGGCAGTCAGTTGTGGAATGGACTGTTACACGAATGGACGACACGCGATGTGCTTGAGAATTATCCGTGCTCAATTGATACGGAATTCAAGAAGAGTGGCGACGAGACGGGCTTCGAAGGCTGGAAGAACCGCGCGGAGGAACTGACGGCGATTCAGATCCGCGCCTACATCACGGGGTACGCCGCTCAGTTGAGGCATCTGCTGATGACGGCAATGTTCTCGACGATACTGTTTCTCATGGCGGTGCTGTCGTATCCGATGCAGCCACGCAGTCTGCTCACGTCACTGGCGATGATCATGGTGGCGACGATCTCGTTGATGGCCACGTGGGTCACGGTGCAATTTGACCGTGACGAGTTCCTGCGTCGGATTCAGGGCCAGAATTCGACGGGCAGGCAGTACGACATGCAGTTCTGGTTCCGCACCCTGACCTGGCTGGCACCCGCCATCATGGTGGTAATCAGCGCAATCTTCCCGAACGCGTGGGACTGGCTTTACACACTGCTCGAACCTGTGCTTTCCGCGACGAATTAGAGCAACTGACTTGTTCCCGTACTGGACGTTCACGGGGCGGGGGCTCGGCGGGAGCCTCACCCTCTCTGCCGGTCGCCTGGCGACTATGGCTATTCTCGACAGATTCGAAGTTGTCTTCCGATTCTGTTTACGCCCTGCTTTTCGTCAAAACGAATGCAGGAGCTTCACATGACTAAACCACTGCAGGACATTGGGATTCTTCTGGCCGTTGCGGCCATTTACGCCGTCGCGTGTGTTTCACCAACGGTCTATTTCGACAATGGCGGCACGGTCTGTACGGGTATGCGATTCGGGACACCCATCGGCTGGATGGCATTGCTGTTCGGTTGGATCCCACCATTCACCGTGGCCTGGGCCGCGAATCCAGTGTTCCTGGTTGCGCTCGTACTGTTCGGGGTTCGCAAATACACCGCTGCGTCGGTCGCGGCAGGTGTTGCGGTCGCGCTCGCTGCGACCACTCCGTTGTTGCTGTTCGTCGGTGCCCGAGGCCTGGAAGTTGGATATGTACTCTGGCAGTCGAGCTTCATCGTCCTGTTACTCGGCTCGCTGTGGTCGCGAAGGCGTGACAATTCAACGACGCAGGACGCCGTGGACATGGACGCTCTTGAGTAGAGAGCACGACTGACGCGGTTGGTAACAGCAGGTTCCGTGTCCTGGGCGGTTCTCTTAGTCCCGTGTGTTTGATGATCCAGCAGTGAAATTCCGCGAGTCAAAGTAGCAATACGTCCGTCGCCAGGGTTCATGCGGGTTCGGATTCACGCCCTCAGTTGGAGCCCTTCCTGATCAGCCCAGCGGCGCAGTATCTCCCCCGCGAATTCACTTGGGTCCGAATTCTTTTTGCCTTTGGCCTGCCAGACGATCCGGCTATTCGGAAGGACCTCGATCGTAAGTGCTCGCCTTCGCCGCTCGCCCTGTTGCATTTTCATTGACCAGATTGAAGTCGCGCGGCGCGCACAGTCGCTGATATACGTCGCCACACAGTGCTGCATGATGCTGCCTTCGATCCGCAACTCTCTGTCAGTTAGCAGCTCGTCGATTGTCCAGAGTGTGTCGCCCGTCTCGCATCGAAACGGTCTGATGGGGCTGGGTGTCCAGCTCGGCATCGAGGAGATTACCTGCGGGAATCTGGGCAGCAGCTCCGTTCTCCAGTTGGCCATGTGACGCCGCAGCGACATCAATGTTCGGCCCTGCAGAGAGAAGTCCGGCTGAACAGACTGCTCGCCGGCCCCTCGGCCCCAGACCGTTTCGGCTGGCTGAAATCGCTGCTGATGAATAAACGAGACGACGGCGACAACAACGTCAGCGGGAATCGGAGTGTTCGCCACCAGAAACCGAATGACGGACTCCCAGAACGGCTCATGCTCCGTCGGTCCCGCGAGCAGTGTTCGTGACAGCAGAAGACGTGCAAGTCTGTCGTCACCACCGAGGGATCGAATTTGTGCCCAGCGAATCGCCTCGATGGGCCGCAAATCGTCCGGAGCCTGCATGAACAGGGCCGCCGCTCGCCTGGTGACGGGAATAGAAACGGGTGACCGAAACTGACGAAGACTGCGACCGGCCGCGAGATGTAGATAGAGGGCAAGCCACCAAGGCTTGACATAGTCGTCCAACCAGACAGACGCCATAAACCGAGGCACTGTGTACTCGTCAAACAGATGACTGACGAGCGATCGAAACTGCACGAACGGATTGGCGTCTGGTGCCGTCCACTGTTCCGGCTGTCGGCGCCATGCCTTCCGGTGTTTCGCCATGCGCGCACAGGCACGCACGATTCGCTCAATGTCGCTCGGGTCGTAATGCCCGCGATTCGGGACGGGCACAAGCAACCTGGACGATGACCGAATGGCGGTAATCAATCGCCAGAATGGTTGATGAGCCGTGCTGATGGCGGGAGCGAAGCTACGGATCAGCTGATCAAGCTGCCGTTTGGCGCGCGGCTTGCGATTGCGCGAAGACATGGCAATGTTCCGAATATGCAGAGCAGGCAGGTCGGTAGCCAGCAATTGCCAGCGCCCGAAGAGGCTTGAGAGTCCGCAGGGAGTCTCAGCCTGAATGTGCTCTTCACAGCCGGAACGTCGTCTTCATCGCCGTTGCCTTTTCGATTGAGAATTGCGTTCCCGTTGCGACACGATTGCCGCGGGAAAGTTCGCACCGCTGTTCGGACTTAACCGATTTGCGCCAAAGCATTCTCGATGGCACCTCGTCGCACGGCGTTGGCACGCTTGAGGGCGTCTCGCAAAAGCGGCTCGGCGTCGGAACGGTTGACGACCATCGCTGCGAGCGCCGCGTCGAAGAGCTGTGCATCCGCATGTTCCAGCAGCGCGGCCAATGGTCGAAGTTCTGACTTGCCGCCGATCCACTGCAACTGCTGCACCAGGAATGTCTGAATGGCTGCGTGACGCTCGCCTCCGAGTTGCGACACCAGCGTTTGCACAAACACCGTGCGCTGGGCTGAGCGTCCTTCACCCGCGACGACCTTCGCCAGGTTGTGCAGGCAGAACCGGACACGATAGTCCGTTCCATCGTCCGTTTCCTGCAGTGCATCCACCAGGGCAACAATGTTTGATTCACCGCCAGCCAGAAGATCGTCAAACAACCTGGTTGCCTGTTTTGGATCCACGGCCGGCATCTTCGACTGATCGAGATCCGGAATCCGCTTGAGAAGTTGGTCAATCGGCATTGCGCTGGCTCCGTCGGTGGGAAGTGAGATTCGGCAGGAGTTCTCTCTACAGATGCCAGGGCGCCCGCATGGGTTGGTGCGCCAATCGGTTCGCTTCTTCGTCGCCAATCACCTGTTCGGTGTCAGGATCGAAGTGAACTGTGCGGCCCGTCCGGATCGCAATATTCGCCAGATGCATGATGCAAACAGTGCGATGAGCGGCTTCAGCGTGGCCCCCCGCCTGCTGGCGTGTTTTTACCGCTTCGCCGAAACCGATTAACGGTTCCGGATCAGGGAGTGCGTCGAGTTGCGTCCGTTCGACTTCGGACAGGTCGTTGCGACTGATTCCCCGCGACGCAAGTCCTGTGGGTTCACCCCATTCACCACTCTCGAGAACCAACTCAGAGCCGTCCGGGTATTTCAGACGGACCCAGCCCCACATGCCGGTTGTTTCGGGATGGGCCGGCGGCGCGTGCGCTTCGACCTCGACGGGCAGTGTTTCGTCCCAGCCGTGGACCCACGCCAATGGATCAAATTTGTGCTGGCCCATGTCGCCCAATCCACCGCCGTCGTAGTCCCAGTAGCCGCGATGCATCCCACCAAACCGCGATGGGTGAAATGGCTTCAATGGCGATGGTCCGCAGTACAAGTCCCAATCGAGGCTCGCCGGGACTTCACGCGGCGTGACGTTCAGCGGTCCAGACCACTGCTTCACCTTGAGTCCGCCGCGATTCACATGCCGGACGCCTTTGCCTTTGGCCAGGCCTGCTCGCATGATTTTGCGAGTCTGCAGGTCATTGGGGGACTGACGCCCGAAACGACCGTACGTACCGATCTGGTAGATTCGCCCGGTTCGTTTGGCGACGTCAGCCACGGCACGACCTTCGCCAACGAATCGAGTCATCGGCTTTTCACACAACACATCCTTGCCAGCTTCCATCGCTGCAATCGATATCAAAGCGTGCCAGTGTGGAGGCGTGGCGATCGCGACGATGTCGAGATCGCTCCGTTCCAGCAGGCGACGAAAATCGGTGTACCGAGTTTTGTTGTCTGCCTTGCCGACCCATTTGACGTCGCATTGGGCGATGTCACGGATCGCCAGTCCGTGCTTGTTACTCAGGTCGCGGTAGGTTCCGGGACCTCGCCCCCCGACGCCAATCAGCGCCGCGCCAAAGGTCTCGCTGGGCGGTGTGTTGCCGGGTCCACCCAGCACATGTCGCGGAACGATGTGAAACGCCGCCGGAGCTGCAGCCGATGCCGCCAGAAATGCGCGACGGTTCACTCCGGTGTTTTTCCGATTCGCCAGCTTTTCGTTCGACATACTCAGCCCTCCAGGTTGATGGCTTCGGTTTATTGACATGCTGTTCACTTCTTGTCAGGTGTGACGGGAAGTTCAAGTTTAATCGGCGTGTGGCCATGCCAGGCCGCTGTTTCCGGCATGTGGCGCATCGCGAAGGAAGTCTGGATCGGGTAATTGCAGACGCAGCCGACGGAGAAACAGGGGACATTCAACAGCCCGTCAGCGGCCACCAGACTGTTGCTGCAGCCCGATCGGAGACTTCGCAGATTGAATTGCTTTCCACTCTTAACGTCGACGTATGCGGCGCAGTTGGAGCGGAGGAACAACAGGTTCATGTTGCCAACCGCGTAATTGCAACCGCCTCGCCGAAACAGTGCCGAACCGTTGAGCAGCTTACCCGTCTTCGTTTCGTATGCGTGTCCCGCTTGATTGATGAAGGTGTCCGGGCCAAGGATCAGCGGCTGGTTGCCACGCCTGGGAGCCTGCCACACATCGTCACCCGTCGACGCGTTGACGGCATAAGTAAATTCACCTTTTCCAGCGATAACCAGATCGTGGTCAGTGGAGTACTCCAGCCAGTCATCGCGTGTTCGCAGACTCATGAAATGCAGTGTGTCCATGACTGCCGGTTGCTGCGTCGAGACTTTCTTCCAGACTTCCGTACCGGTTCGAGCATCAAGTGCCAGCAGCGTGGACGGCAGCTTGCCAACTTCGATGCCGCGTCGTTTCATGGCTCCGATCGCCTCTGGCGAATGCGAGTCAATGCAGAAGACCTTGCCCTGGGCGATCGCGAGCGACGCGGTGTTGTATCGATGTTCTGCCGCGCGGCGCCACAACTGTGTGCCGGACGTGCGGTCGAGACACACGATCAACTCACTGTTCCAGCGGCCCTTGGGAATCGAGTTCTCTTTGTTGAATCGAACGGCAATAACAACGACGTCTCCATCAACTCGTACGTCCGTGACGCTGACTGACGCATCAGCGGGACGCCCAACATCCAGCGCGAACGTGTTGATTATCTCGCCACTGGCGGAATCCAGTACGAGACAGTTTCGCTCATCGCCTACGTAGACGGCTTCCGGCATTGATACATAGCGAGCCGAGCCACCGACTTTTCGCGTCCACAGGAGACGTCCGGTGTATGCATCCACCGCATGCAGTGTGCTGGATGCAATTTGCAGCGCGAACATGCGTCCGCCAGCGACCTGAGGTTTGACTCCGTGACCGTAGTCCTTGCGTTTGTAGAACCCGTGATCCGGACCGTCTCCGTACCAGAGAACACCCAGAGGCGCTTTAACGAGTTCGTCACGTGAGTAGAAGGACCGAGACGCGTCGCCCGTTTCGTGAGACCAGATCGCACTTCCTTTTAGTGGTCCTGCTCGTGTCAGCATGACCAGATCATCGGTCGTGGCCGTCTTAGCACCGGACAAAACTCCCGGCGAAGCATGCCGCAGTACGCTGGCTTGTTGGTCTTTCGGCCTGACGATGCAGGCTGTGCCGCCGTACGGACGCAGGACTTCAAACAGTCGTTTGACTCGCGCGTCCGAGTCCAGTTTCACAGTGGTGTCGTCGGACACAATCAGCAGACTGGCCAGATACGGCGGCAGATCGACTTTGTTCGGGTCGCCGATGACAAACTGCAATCGATCTGAGAATGCGCCGTTCGTCATCATCCGCTGTCGGAGTCCATTCACTCGATCAGAGTTAGCATCGACGGCAATGACTCGAAGTTGTGATTGCAGCAGCAGTTCTTCAATCAGACCTTCCTGGCCGATTCCTGCCACAACCGCATAGCCGTCCGCGACTTTTGATTCGGCGAGTATCGACTTCACCAGATCACCGGCATCGTTCTGTTGTGATGTAATGGACTCTGGCGTGAGACGGTGTGCCAGCGGTGCCGAGTCCGACTCGCCGAAACAATGCAACGTGCCGTGCAGAGTTGAGACGATCAGTCGTCCATGGGCAACGATCAGACTACCGGGAACCTCTGTTAGTTCGTGCGTCCAAACCACGGTCGCGGTCTTGTCATCGCCCATTGGCGGATCAATGGCGATCAGCGTTTGCCCGCAGTGCGAGTAGATGCGACCTCCGGCAAGAACCACGCTGTTTGTTTGCAGTTTCTTTCCGGCGTATGGAGTTGCCAGTTTCCACTTCAGGGGCGCGTCCCAGCGAGCGGGCTTCAGGTCGCGGCCGTTCTGCTGTTTCTCGTAGCGCGTGACCTGAGAGTTGCTCAGGTCGTAGGCACAGACCGTCCCGTCTTCGACTCCGTAAGCGACGCCCTCGAAAATGGCTGAGCGGTAGTCGCAAGCGGGGATGAATTTGTACGGAAGCAACGGAGCCTCGAAGAGATCCCAGTCCCAGCTCCAGCCTTTCGGTGCCTTATCGCCGGCCTGTGCCCACAGGCTGGCGATCTCGCGGCCGTCTTTCATGCTGACGACGCCGGTCGCTCCAACCAGGGCCATGTCGCCGCTGATGGACACGCGGCTGTCACCGTTTCGATAACCCTGCACGAAGTATTTCAGCTTGCCGGTTTTGCGGTCGAGTCGTGCCGGCATCGAACGACCATTGGGGACGACCACCATGTCCTTAGTAATCAGGAGATGTCCCTGAGGAGAAATGCCGCCTTCGTGCGAGTAGTTATGGTCGATCCGCAGGTTCTCAATCGCGTGACTATCGCCGTTGGTCCAGATGACATCGCCTGTCCGAGCATCGGCCGCTCGAACGAAGACGCCCATGGTTGGCCAGATGCCGGCGCCAAAGTAAACCACTCCGTCATCAACCACGGGCCCACCGCGAACGGGCCAGAATGAAATCAACCGTCCGTTTCCAAGGTGGCGTCGCTGTCCGCGATCCTCGGGTGCCCCTGACAGCTTCCACTGTTGCTTTCCCGATTTCACATCCAGGCAGTACAGAAACCCATCGTCGGCGCCAAAGTAAACTCTCCCTTCAGCAACAGCCGGTGCAAGTCGCACGGGACCGTCGGAGTAGAAACGCCAGTTCTCGTGGCCTGTTTCAACGTCGAACGCTACAAGACTGCCATCCACCATCGAGCCGACGAAGAGTTGCTCTCCAAACACGACCGGTTCGTAGGTTGCATCAAAGTGCAGGCGTGACTCGTTAGGCCAGGCTGGTTTCGGTTTGGGCCGTTCCCGCGACCACTGTGGCTTGAGTTCCGCAGGCAGACTCTCAGGCGATGAGCCATTGCGTGTCAGCCCATGTCTCCACATGGGCCAGTCAGCAGCTCGGGAGTAAGAGACGCTGGTCACTACGACGAGTGTCAAACTCGTGGTGAGCGCTCGAGTCACGGTCATGATGCCATTCCGTCGTTCGGTCTAGAGATCGAAACGCCTACAAGCCCGAAGCGCCAGCGAGTGAACGACGTTTGCCAGAAATTCACTCGCTGGCGCTTCGGGCTTGTATCAGGTTTCCGTGTCCAAACAGTCGTGAATGCTGACTACTTCGTGGAAAGCGCCGCAACACTCTTGCGCACCCTGGCGGATTGATCTGCGTCGAGATAATCCCAGCACGCCAGTCCGTTTCCGACGAGTTCGTACTCGTTGAATTCCCAGACGACCTTTCGATCCTTGTCGAGTTCAAACACCTGTGGGCTGTCGGAGCCTGCGTGGCAGTTGCCGATCAGCAAGTGACCGTTTGGGAGTTCCTTCAAACAGGCCGTCCATTTGAGCGTGATATCCGTGTCCGGCACCTTGCTCTTAATTTCCCAGACGACCTTCTTTTCTGGCGATACTTCGACGACCGAATTGCCTGATCCAGAACAGATCAGTGTATTGCCGTTCTTCAGGCGGATCGCTCCATACACGCGTGTGTTGATCTTGTACTCCCACACGATTTCGCCTTTGGGATTGTATTCCGTGACCGTGCCGGGACGTTCGGCGCAGACGAGATAGTTGCCATTGTCGAGAACCTCTGCCTGCCGCGTGCTGCCGCGTCCGTCTTTACCAAGCGGCGTTTCGCTGACGAGTTTCTCGTCCTGGTCTACGACGATGATTCGACCAGTTCCGGATTCCGCGATCATCGTGTTTCCATCGGCAAGTCGGGTAAACGCATGGACGTTCGAGCTCTTGTAACTCCATACGACTTTGCCATCGAGTTTCATCTCCTTGACCGTGTTCCAGTCGTCGTGGAACAGAATGTTACCGTTGTCGAGCATCTGCACTTCGTGATGGCCGGCATGACCTCGCGTGCCGCCCAGAGTCTTGAACTTCCAGAGAACCGTGCCGTCCCGTTCGCACAGAGCGATGACGTTCTTTCCGTACGATGCACTGACGAGCAGCAGACTCTGTGCATGCGCGGCCGACGCAAACAGCATCGAGACGACCAATGTGCTCATGATTCGTAGTGGGCTCATTCGTGATTCCCTGATTGACGTGCGTCAGTTGCAAGGTGCTGCGAAGGCCCGTTTGTACCGAGTTGGATTCAGAATTTCACTGCCTCGAAAACAGGCGGAGCAGGAGATGATCAGGCAGATTGCGGTATTTGGAGAAAAAGGTCTTGAACGACGGCTCGAAGTCTGGCAACCTGACAGTTGATTTGCGGGCTCGGCAACCCGTCGTTCGAGTGGTGTCGGCGGCGGGTTGCTGGTTTGATTTTTGAGAATCCCCTGAGGGCTCTTTGAGGGTCCTCGGGTGATGGCAGGCAAGGATTGGCCTGCCGTTCGGATACGCAGGTGTGAGCCTGCGATGCTTCAAGCTGTGCGGGCCAATTGCTTGAGCGAACGGAACGAGCCGGCGGGGAAGCGCTTAACCCCGCCGGCTCGTTTTGTTTATCGGTGGTGTTCGTAGTAACCGCACTTGTGCGGTCGCACGCGGTCTTGAATTCCGCAGGCCATCGCCTGGGCGGCTCGGGAGTGACCGAGGCTTGCTGGCCATAGAACCGCATGAATGCGGTTACTACGAACGCTGGCCATCGAACCGCATGAATGCGGTTACTACGAACGGTCTTCGATCTCTTTCAGCTTTTTGTAGAGCGT